>Ga0210042_1002337_pt1 | contig 14581 bp, 12 predicted proteins | sample CryGeymeta201518_FD_183982 | JGI IMG/M metagenome (GOLD analysis project Ga0210042, IMG submission 183982) | Groundwater microbial communities from Crystal Geyser aquifers in Utah, USA - Crystal Geyser metaG 2015-18 (SPAdes) (version 2) | ecosystem: Environmental > Aquatic > Deep subsurface >... | reverse complement strand
GGTTTTTCAGAAAAAATCTTATTGAGACCCTCTATCCCGTTGGTTGCTTCCGAAAATTCAAAACCACTATTTAGAAATTTATTTTTGTAGATTTTTCTTAAAAATCGGTCTTCATCAATCATTAGGATTTTTTGTTTTTTGAAAGACATTTTTGGGAGACAGAATCTTATTTTGCTATGGGTAAACTAAAATAAAAAGTCATTCCTGACATTTTATTTTTTGAAAACCAGATTTTGCCCCCGGCTGATTCGATAATTATTTTGTTTATATAAAGGCCGAGACCGGCACCAGAGGGATCTAACTCCATTGCTTTTTCTGAACGATAAAATTTAGTAAAAACTTTCTTAAAATCCTTTTGAGGAATTCCAACTCCATTATCCCGGCAGGAAAAAATCAGCACTTTGTCTTCCGGAGTAATAGAAACTTCAACTTTTCCTTTCCCTCGATTATATTTTATGGCATTGGAAATTAAATTCTCAATGACCATTCTAATCGCCCGGGCATCGCCAAGGACTGGAGGTAATTTTTCTGGTTTTTTAAATGAAATTTGACAATTGAGTGCTTTTGCCCAAATAGAAAAATTATTAATCACATTTTCAGTTATTTCTTCCAAAGAAATAGGTTTTAAGGATATTTTGAATTTGCCCTCCTCGGCACTTTTTACCATCAAAAGATCGTCGATATTTTGCTTCATTCTTTTGACATTTTCTAAGGCGTCAGAAAGATATTCTTTCTGGAGAGGATTTATCCTACCACATTCACCAGAAAATAGGGCTTCGAGATATTCCTTGATGACTGCCAGGGGCGATTTCAATTGATGAGCGACAATTGAAACCGGATCAGTAATTTTATGTTTAGAGGGTTTCATATTTTTATTATAGTTTAAAATCAAAATTCGGGCAAGAAAAAGTGCCTCCCGGGAGGCACTTTGAAAACTTGGAAGTAATTTCTGGAATTTAATATTCTTCGGGCATTGAAGGTATTTTCTTTTCCTTCTCAGTTTCAATTTCCGCCACTACCGCCTCGGTGGTTAAAAACATTCCGGCAGCTGAAGCAGCATTTTCTAAAGCTGTTCTAACAACCTTTGTTGGGTCGATTACACCGACGGTGAAAAGATCTTCAAATTTTTGAGTTTGGGCATTAAAACCAAATGACCCCTCGTGTTTTCTGACTTCTTCAACCACAATCGCTCCATCCATTCCCGAATTTTCAGCAATTTGACGAATAGGAATCTCAAGGGCTTTTTTCAAAATTCTAACACCGGTTTTTTCATCCTCTTCTAATTCTTTCTCCAATTTTTCTAAAACTTTAACCGATCTCAACAAAGCCACTCCGCCTCCAGCCAAAATTCCTTCTTCAACTGCTGCTCTGGTAGCATTTAAGGCATTTTCGGTTTTTTTCTGTTTTACCTTTTGCTCGACTTCGGTAGCCGCTCCTACTTTAATTACTGCCACGCCACCAGCCAATTTTGCCAATCTTTCTTGGAGTTTCTCTTTATCAAATTCTGATTCCGTTCTCTTTAACTCATTTTTGATTTGTTTAATTCTGGCATCAATCTCTTCCTTCTTCCCCTTCCCTTCAATAATTGTCGTCTTTTCTTTTTCAGCCACCACTTTCCTTGCCCGACCAAATTGTTTCAGTTCAATATTTTCCAATTTCAATCCCAATTCCTCTGAAATCAATTGGGCTCCACAAACTGTAGCAATATCTTGTAACATTTCTTTTTTCCTATCGCCAAAACCCGGTGCTTTGACAGCCAAGGTATTAAAAACTCCTCTCAATTTATTTACCACTAAGGTTGCCAAAGCATCCCCCTCAACTTCTTCAGCAATAATTACTAAATCCTTTTTTCCGGTCTGGGCTACTTTTTCCATCGCTGGTAAAATTTCAGTTAAGGCAGAAATTTTTTTATCGGTAATTAAAATATAAGGATCTTCCAAAACTGATTCCATCCTTTCTAAATCAGTAATCATATAAGGAGAAATATATCCCCGGTCAAATTGAAGTCCTTTGACAATCTCCCTTTCCAAGCCAAATTTTTTCGATTCTTCAACTGTTATTACCCCATCCTTCCCAACCTCGGAAATGGTATCGGCAATCATATTTCCAATTTCTGAATCCAAGGCGGCAACGGCTGCCACCTGAGCAATTTCTTCCTTTTTTGAAATTGGTTTTGAGATTTCTTTTAAATATTTAATAATTTCTTTTACTCCTTTTTGAATTCCCCGTTTTATTGTCAAGGGATGGGCGCCGGCAGTCACGTTTTTCAGTCCTTCGGAAGCAATAGCCTGAGTCAAAAGCATAGCGGTGGTTGTTCCATCGCCAGCTGCTTCCGAGGTTTTTTCAGCCACCTCTTTCATAATTTCCACTCCCAAATTCTCAATCTTATTTTCCAATTCAATTTCTTTGGCAATCGAAACTCCGTCATCAGAAATTTCCGGAGTCCCAAAACCTTTGTCTAAAACAACATGCCTGGCTTTTGGTCCTAGGGTAACCTTGATGACATTAGTCAATTTATCAATGCCAGATTTTAGTTTTTTTCTGGCAACTTCATTAAATAAAATTTGTTTTGGCATAAGAGCGAGGCAAACTGCTGAGGTGGAGCATTTCGCAGCCAAGCCCGAGAATTGATTTGCTTTTAATCAAGCATTTTTAAGGCTTGGCGAGAAATAGGCACGGCTGGTGACAAAATTTGTATTACTACTTTTAGCCGATGCCGTGCTCCCCGAGGCAGTTGCCGAGCGATTATTCTATTATTGCCAGGATGTCTTCTTCTTTGGCAATTAAATACTCTTTATTATTGATTTTGATTTCGTTTGGACCGTATTTTGTAAATAAAACTTTTTGGCCCGGTTTAACTTCCAAAGGAATATATTTCCCATCTTTTGTCCTTTTCCCCGGACCAACGGCAATTATTCTGCCTTGTTCAGGTTTTTCTTTTTCAGCCGTTTCGGGAAGCAAAATTCCGGTTTTAGTTTTCTCTTCTTCTTTGATTGGTTCAATTAAAATGTGATCAGAGAGTGGTTTTATTTTCATACATTGCGATACTAATATACGAATTCATACTAATGATACGAATATTAGTATAATTAGTATTCATTAGTATATTGGTATCGATTTGGTTTAGCAAACAAGACTTTGGGTTACTAATCCTCTATATCTTGATTTTAAAAACCAGGGGATTCTTGTCAAGCCCTCAAAACGCTTTTTAAATATTTCCCGGTATAACTTTTTTTGTTTCTGGAAATTTCAAAGGGCGTTCCTTCGGCAACAATTTCTCCTCCTTCCTCCCCTCCCTCTGGACCTAAATCTATTACATAATCTGTATTTTTTATTACGTCTAATTCATGTTCTATACACACCACAGTATTACCTCGATTAACTAATTCTCTTAAAACAGAGATTAACTTTTTTATATCGTCGGGATGAAGTCCGGTGGTTGGTTCGTCTAAAATATATAATGTATTACCGGTTGCTTTTTTTGATAATTCGGTAGCCAATTTTACTCTCTGGGCTTCCCCTCCAGAAAGCGAGGGGGCGGGTTGACCTAATTCAATATAATTTAAACCCACCTCATATAAGGTTTTTAATTTTTGATATAATCCCGGAATATTTTTGAAAAAACTTAAAGTCTCTTCAATTGTCATTTCTAGGACCTCGGCAATATTTTTCCCTTTATATTCAATACCGAGGGTTTCTTTATTAAATCTTTCCCCTTTGCATTCTTGGCATTCAATATAGATGTCAGGCAAAAAGTACATTTCAATTTTAATTTGTCCCTGACCCTGACAAAGCTCGCATCTTCCACCTTTAACATTGAAAGAAAATCTGCCTGGTCGATAACCTCTAATTTTGGCTTCTTTGGTTTGGGAAAATAAATCCCGGATATAAGAGAAAACGCCAGTATAAGTGGCGGGATTTGATCTTGGAGTCCTACCAATTGGCGATTGATCAACTAAAACAACTTTATCCAAAAATTCAATTCCAATTAATTTTTCAAATTTTCCTGGTTCCTCTTTGGCCTGATAAAATTTTTTAAACAGGGCCCGAGCTAAAATATCATTCATTAAAGAACTTTTGCCAGATCCAGAAACTCCGGTAATGCAAACGAATTTCCCCAAAGGAATTTTAACATCGATATTTTTGAGATTGTGTTCGTTAGCTCCTTTTATAATTAAATATTTTTGTCCTTGTTTAACACCAGGTGTTAAACATTTTGCTATCTCAACTTTTTTTCTTCCAGAAAGATATTCGCCTGTGAGAGTTTTTGATTTTAGTAATTCTTTTGGTGTTCCTTCAAAAATGATGCGTCCTCCTCGTTTCCCGGCTCCGGGCCCAATATCAATTACCCAATCTGCTGACTTAATTGCGTGTTTACTATGTTCGACTACTATTACTGTATTCCCCAGATCTCTTAATTTTTTTAGGGCTTCAATCAGTCGGGATTGATCTCTGGGATGTAAACCAACTGAGGGTTCATCTAAAATGTACAAAACTCCGGTTAATTGGGAACCCAATTGAGTGGCCAGTCGAATTCTTTGCTCTTCGCCAGCTGATAAAGTGTCGGCTTTGCGATCTAAAGTAAGATAATCCAAACCAACATCGATCAGAAATTGTAATCTTTTTATAATTTCTTTAAGAATAAGGTGGGCGATTTTTAATTCATTAGAGGTTAAAAGAGGAAGTTTAGGATTCAATAGGTTTTCAAAAAATTTTTTTAATTTGGAAACCGGTGTTTCAACAATTTCAGCAATTGATTTTTCAATCACTTTCACGGCCAGGGCTTCTGGTTTCAATCTCTTTCCCTGGCATTCCTCACATTTTTTTTCAATCATATATTTTTCAATCTCTTCTCGGGTGGCATCTGATTCAGTCTCATGATATCTTCTTTCTAACCAAGGAATTACTCCTTCAAAGATCGAGCTTTCGCTCGGCGAAAGCGAAGATGGAGAAGAAGGAATCTTCTTCGACTTTCCCGAGCCATGTAAAATCAAACTGATTTTTTCTTTTGATAAATTTCTAATCGGGGTATATAAATCAATATTTTCTGCCTCAGCCAATTTTTCCAATTGCCACCAAAAAAAGCCTTGTCGGCCAACTTTGTGCGAGGCGTGAGCCCAAGGGAAAATTGCTCCCTCGGCAATTGATAAATTGGGATTTGGTATTACTAATTTTGGGTCGACCTCCAATTTTTCACCCAATCCCTGACAACTAGGACAGGCTCCGTAAGGAGAATTGAAAGAAAAAAGCCGAGGCTCCAATTCCGGCAAAGAAATGCCGCACTTTTCACAGGCAAAATGCTCACTGAAGACTACGTCTTCAACTTTAGACTTTAAACCATAAACTTTAGACTTCTTCTTTTCTTGTTTAAGGTTTAGAGTATAAGGTTTATAGTTAACAATTACGACTCCTTTTCCTAGTTTCAACCCTATTTCCAAAGAATCAACCAATCTCGATTTATCTAAATTTTTATCCAAAATCAATCTGTCAACTACCACCTCAATATTGTGTTTTTTATACCGGCTTAATTTTAGTTCTAGGGCTTCCTCAAGACGATATAATCTGCTATCAATTCTAACTCTAACAAAACCTGACCTTTGAATTTCTTCTAAAACTCCCTGATGCTCACCCTTTTTTCCTCTAATTACCGGGCCCAAAATTGTGATCTCGGTCTTTTTTGGTAATTTCAGAACCTGTTCTGTTATTTGATCAATTGTCTGTCTGGAAATTTTTCTTCCACATTTGGGGCAATGAGGGATACCGACTCTGGCAAATAAAAGGCGGAGATAATCGTATATCTCCGTAATTGTCCCGACTGTCGAACGAGGATTGTGAGCTGCTTTTCTTTGATCAATTGAAATAGCCGGTGAAATCCCTTCAATTTTATCAACATCGGGTTTTTGCATCACTCCCAAAAATTGCCTGGCATAAGCACTTAAACTCTCAACGTATCTTCTTTGACCTTCAGCATAAAGAGTATCAAAAGCCAAAGAAGATTTCCCAGAACCCGAAATTCCAGTAATAACAACCAATTTACTTTTCGGAATATCTAAATCAATATTTTTAAGGTTGTGAACCCTTGCTCCCCTGATTTTTATTACATTCTCAACCATAAAAAACATTATACCCAAAATTTCAAAGAATTTCAAGAAACAAAAATTACAGAGACCCGGTCTCTACTTGACAGAGATTATTCTTTTTGCTTTATTATAGGTAGTTTTGCCCTTTGAAAAATCAAAAATTTTGAGATAAATTTAAGATATGGAAAGAAAATTTAGATTCAAATTTAAAGAAAAAGTCAAACAACTACCTAATGGGCCAGGGGTTTATTGTTTAAAAGATAAAGAAATTCTGTACATTGGTAAGGCCTCAAATTTAAGAGAAAGAGTTAAAAATCATTTTCAATCCGCCTTCGCTAAAGCTTCGGCGAGACAAGCAACCAGAGATAACCTTTTTATCGATAAGGTTACACGAGTAGGTTACTTCAAAACCGACTCGGAAATTGGAGCCTTAGTTCTAGAAGCCAATTTAATTAAAAAATATCAGCCAAAATATAATGTTATTTGGAAAGATGACAAAAATTACTTTTTCGTCGGGATAACAAAAGAAAGTTTCCCCCAAATCTTCTGGACTCACCAAACCAAACTAAAAACTAAAAACTATAAACTAAAAACTAAAAACTATAAACTAAAAACTAATTACGTTGGCCCTTTTGTTGATGGAAAAGCCCTAAAGCAAACTCTTAAAATTTTGAGAAAAGTTTTCCCTTATCGAAGTTGTAGGATGTTGCCAAAAAGGCCTTGCCTCTGGTATCATTTGGGAAGATGCCCGGCTCCCTGTTTAATAAGAACCCTGAAGGAGAACCTTCGGTTCCCTACGGGGCAAGCAAAATTGGCAAAACAGATTCCCTTAACTTTAAAAAAAATGGGGAAAGAGTGTCGAAAAAATGCTGAAAATGTTTTCAAAATTTTCCAAGGAAAGAAAAATCAGGTCTTAAAAAATTTAAAAAAAGAAATGAAAGGGGCTTCAAAATTAGAGGATTTCGAAAGGGCAGCCAAAATTAGAGATCAAATTTTAGCTTTTGAAAAAGTTTTAGAACACACTAAAATTTTTAATGAAATTGAATCATACGTGATAAAAAAGCCATGGCAGAATTATTACGTATGGAGAAAAAATAGTGAAAAATTGAAGAAAGTCTTAGGAATAGAAAAAATAATTTCTCGAGTCGAAGCCTATGATGTCTCTAATATCCAAGGGCAAATGGCAACCGGTTCAATGGTAACCTTTATTAATGGTAAACCGGACAAAAATTTCTATCGCCGTTTTAAGATCAAAATCGAGGGCAAGCCAAATGATATTGCTATGCTAAAAGAAACCCTAAATAGAAGGTTGAATCATCCAGAATGGGGAATGCCTGATTTAATTTTAATTGATGGTGGCAGGGCCCAACTCAATATCGCCTGTCAGTGTTTAATACCAGGTGTTAAACAGAAGATAAAGGTGATGGCTTTAGCCAAAAAAGAAAATAAATTATTTATAGAAAATCAAAAAGAACCAATTTTATTAAAAGATTTACCAAGAGAAATTTTTAATTTAATTTTGCAATTGAGAGATGAAGCTCACCGATTTGCCATTTCTTATCATAAAAAATTGAGAGAAAAAGATTTGTTTGCCCAGTAGAGCAAGTTCGAACAGGATTGAAATAGAATTTCAATCCTAAGAATATCTCTACCTAAAATATCTAACAAAGAGTAAGAAAAATCTTTTTATTAGTCCTGTCTTCTCAGCTAAAAATTCGAACTTGTCATACTGGGTTTGGTAGTTGTTGACATTCAGTGAAATATTTGCTATTTTTAATTTATCATTGTGAAACGCTTAATCTCCCAAATTTTGGCTGGAATTTTAGGATTGTATTTAGCCAAAAAATTTATTCCCGATGTTCAATTTAGTGGAAATTGGCAATTTTTAGTTTTGACCGGACTGGTTTTGGGCTTGATTAATTTTTTTATTAAACCAATCCTGAAAATCATTACCCTTCCTATCAGAATTTTCACTTTCGGTCTTTTTAGCTTAGTTATAAACATGGGGATGATTTGGATTGTCACTCGTTTTTTTCCTCAACTTAAAATTTCGACAATTTTTGCCCTTTTTCTAACCAGTGTCATTGTCTGGGGATTAAATTTAATTTTCCCTCTTTTTCTTCCTAAAAAATGATGGAAAAATTTTTACCTATTGCTCAAATTATTGTTTCCATTTTTTTAATTTTGCTCATCATTTTACAACAAAGAGGGGGAGGTTTGGGTTCAATTTTTGGTGAAGGTGGTTTTTACACAAAAAGAAGAGGAGTCGAGAAAAAAATTTTTTGGGCAACAATAATTTTTGGAATTCTCTTCATTATTTTGGCTATTCTCAAACTGATCTCTCGATGAAACTCTTGAATTTAGAAATCAAAAAATGGCCCTCGAAAAGCCAATGGCGGCAGTTCTTTAGAATTTTAACTAAAAGTGAGAAAATTTTATTTTTCCTTTTTTTCTTTTTAGCCTTAGGGTCTTTGATTTTTCTCTTAATTAATTTTTATTTTGAAAATACCGAAATTAAACCGGCCCGAGGTGGAAATTTTGTTGAAGGAGTAATTGGTTCCCCCAGATTTATTAATCCTCTTTACGCTCCTCTCAATGAGGTTGATCAGGACTTAACCGAACTCTTGTTTTCCGGCTTAATGAAATATAATGAAAAAGGTGAAATTATCCCTGATTTAGGTCAATGTGAAATTAAAGAAGAGGGAAAGGTTTACGAATGCTATTTAAAAGAAAATATTTTTTGGCATGATGGCGAAAAATTAACAGCCGACGATGTAATCTTTACAATAAAAATAGTTCAAGATCCTGCCTACCAAAGCCCTCTGAGAGTTAATTGGTTAGGAATTGAAGTTGAAAAAATTTCTGATCTGGCTGTTCGTTTTAAATTAAAAAATCCCTATCCCCCATTTTTGGAGTATCTCACCATAAAAATCTTACCAAAACATATTTGGGAAAATGTTTCGGCTCAAAGCTTTGCTCTATCAGATTATAATTTAAAACCCATTGGACCCGGTCCCTATCAATTCAAAGAACTAAAGAGAGATGAATTTGGCAAACCGATTTCTTTAACTTTAATTTTGAATCCCCGCTATTTCGGGAAAATTCCAAATTTTTCTCAAGTTACTTTTAGATTTTTTGAGAAAGAAAAGGATTTGATTTTAGCTTATCAAGCAAAAGAAATTCAGGGATTTTCTCTTCTCGATCCCAAATTATTAAATGAACTTTGTTGCCATTTTGCATTTTCTTTACCAAGATATTTTGCTATCTTTTTTAACCCGGGAAAATCAAAGGTTTTGGCTGAAAGGGAAGTCAGAGAGGCCTTAAATTATGGAACTAATAAAAAGGAAATCTTAGAGAAAGTGATAGAAAATCAAGGTGAGGTTGTTGATTCGCCTATTTTGCCTGAAATTTATAATTTTGCCCAACCTAATAAAACCTATCAGTTTGATTTAGAAAAGGCAAAAGAAATTTTAGATAAAGCCGGTTTTAAGGAAAACGAGGGAGGAAAAAGAATAAAAACATTAAAAACAGAGTTAGAGTTTCAGTTCCAAAGCGATTTAAAAACAGGTTCAAGGGGAAAAGAGGTCGAAGAACTTCAAAAATGTCTGGCTAAAGATCCGGAAATTTATCCTACGGGTGAAATCACTGGCTTTTTTGGAAACTCGACAAAAGAAGCAGTAATTTTGTTCCAAGAAAAATATAAAAAAGAAATTTTAGAACCCTGGGGATTTGAAAAAGGAACCGGACTTGTCAGCAAAACGACCCGAGATAAATTAAATGAAATCTGTTTTGAAAAGCCGGTAGAGACCTTGCCCCTTTCATTCACTTTAGTCACCGTTGAGCAACCATTTTTAATTGAGATGGCAAATTTATTAAAAGAGCAATGGAAAACCTTAGGAGTTGAAGTTAATATCCAAACTTTTGATCTGCCAACCTTAGAAAGAGAAATTATCAAACCGAGAAATTATGAGGCCCTTTTGTTTGGTCAGGTTTTGGGCTCTATTTTGGATCCTTATCCCTTTTGGCATTCTCTCCAAAAAATAGATCCGGGTTTAAACTTAGCTTTATATGAAAATAAAGAAGTTGATAAATTACTTGAAGAAGGAAGAAAAACCCAAGATCTAATTGAGAGAAAAAAAATTTATGAAGAATTTCAAAATCTTCTCATTGAGGATAGCCCGGCGGTGTTTCTTTTAAATCCCGATTATATTTATTTTGTTTCTCCGGAAATTAAAGGAATCAAAGAAGGATTGATTGTTGATCCTTCGAAAAGATTTTCTCAAATCGAAAATTGGTATATCAAAACAAAAAGAGTATGGAAATAATATCATTCTAACATTTTAGCATTTAAACATTTTAACATTATGAATTACAATTTTGTTAAAATGTTAGGATGTTAATATGAAAAAAACCGATGTCCGTTATTTAGATGATATGCGAATGGTCCTTTATGATAAAAAGTGGGCGAAAAAGGCTCCTGATTTAGAACTTTATTATATGTATCGGGGGATTAAAAAAAAGAATGGATTAAGATATGACATTACAATAATTCCAGCTCGAATGCTAGGAAAAGAATTTGTTAAAACTAAAGGGCACGAACATTCTAAGAATTACGGGGAAGTTTACACTGTTTTAGAAGGGCAAGCGATCTATTTGATGCAAAAATGTAAAGGAAAAGAAATTGAAGATGTTTATGCTGTGAAGGCGAAAAAGGGTGAGGCAGTAATCGTTCTTCCTCATTACGGACATGTTACGATAAATCCCTCTAGGAAAGATCTAAAGGAAGCAAACTGGTGTTCCGAAAATTGCCAAAACACATATGAATTATTTAAGAAAATGCAAGGGGCTTGTTATTTTTATACCAAATTTGGCTGGATTAAAAACAAAAATTATAGAAAAATTCCCGAGCTTCGTTTCGAAAAACCTCTCAAGAAAATGCCAACTAATTTAGATTTTTTAAAGCGGGACGTACAAATTTTTCGCTAAAATTTTACGTCCCAGCAACGTTGAAATTTTATTTGAAAATTTCTTACGTTGCGGGCATGGCGGAATTAGAAGTCGCATACGGTTCAGAGCCGTATAACCGAAAGGTTGTGGAGGTGCAAGTCCTCCTGCCCGCACCACTGCACACTTCGTGCTTAATCAATAATCTGTAATTAATAAGACATAATTTTGATTTTTAATCTTTAACGGTCATTATATATTATTAATTTTTAATTATTATTTTTTCTATGGCTAAACAAAAACAACAAAATCTTCGAATTGTTCCTTTGGGTGGTCTTGGTGAAGTAGGTCGGAATATGATGCTTTTGGAATACGGAAGGAAAATTTTAATTATTGATTTGGGTTTTAGGTTGCCGGAAGAAAATATGCCGGGAATAGATTATATAATTCCCAACATTAATTATTTGAAAGGAAGAGAAAAAGATACTTTGGGAATTTTATTCACCCACGGCCATTACGACCATATTGGCGCTGTCCCCTATTTAATTGAAAAATTAGGAAATCCAGAAATTTTTGCCTCCCCCCTCACCCGAGGAATTATTTTAAAAAGACAGGATGATTTTCCCAATCAGCCAAGATTAGAAATTAATGAAATAAAAGACGGCTCAATAATTAGATTGAGTCCTTTTAAAATTGAGTTTTTCAAAATTAACCACAACATTCCTGATAATTTAGGCCTCTTTATCGAAACACCGATAGGCAACATTTTGCACACTTCGGATTTTAAATTCGATCCAGCCCCGGTCAATGATTTACCAACCAACTTCCAAAAGTTGAGAAGACTGGCCAAAAGAAAAATTTTGCTCTTAATGTCGGACTCTACCGGTGCCGAAGAAGACGGTCATTCCCTTTCAGAAAAGGAGATTTTGAAGAATTTAGAGGAAATTTTTAGAGAAGCCAGGGGCAGAATTATTGCCGCTACTTTCGCTTCTCTAATCAATCGAATTCAGCAAATTATCACTTTATCAGAAAAGTTTGGCCGAAAAGTAGTTTTGGAAGGATATTCAATGAAAACAAACGTCGAGATTGCCAGAAATCTGGGTTATATCAGATTAAAAAAGGGGGCGTTAATTAACTCAAAAGAAATTGAAAATTATCCTGATTCCAGAATTACTATTTTAGGTACCGGTGCCCAAGGTGAAGGCTCGGCTGTTTTGATGAGAATTGCTAATAAAGAACACCGCTTTATCCGTTTAAGAAAGGGGGACTCGGTTATCCTTTCCTCTTCGGTCATTCCCGGCAATGAAAGAACTGTCCAGGTTTTAAAGGATGAAATTTTGAGACAAGGGGCAATGGTTTTCCACTATCAGATGATGGATATCCATGCCGGCGGTCACGCCCAAAAGGAAGAGTTAAAAGAAATGATAAAAATTATGAGACCGCGTTTTTTCTTGCCAATCCACGGTCAGTATTCAATGTTAGTTTCCCATGCCAATTTAGCCCAAAAAATGGGAATACCAGAAAAAAATATTGCCGTGGCTGAAAATGGACAAATTGTTAATTTAAGTCGGCAGCGAATCTTGGTTGAAAAAACCGAAATCCCTTCAAATTATGTAATGGTTGATGGTTTGGGAATTGGTGACGTAGGAGAAGTAGTCTTAAGGGATAGGCAAATGCTAGCCAAGGATGGAATGTTTGTCATTGTGGCAGTAGTCGACAGACAAACTGGAAAAGTCAGGGGTTCTCCTGATATAATATCAAGAGGATTTGTTTATCTCAGAGAGTCAAAAGAGTTATTAAAAGAAACAAGGAGAAAGGTCATTGGAATTATCCATAAAACTACTGGTTCTGGCGGTGCCGTCAATTGGGTTTATGTCAAAGATGAAATCAGAAATAAAATTGGCCAATTTTTATTTAGTAGGACACAGAGACGACCAATGATTCTCCCCGTTGTTATAGAAGTATAAGAAGGCCGACTTGCCCCGTATAATCCCGAAGGGATTTGTACGGGGTGATTTTACCAGTGGTAATAGAAGTTTAATCGTTGACAATCTTTATTTGAAGTTATATAAAGAAATATATGAAAAACTATCGTTTCTCAATCGCAATCGAAAAAGATCAAGATGGCTATTTTGCTTTTTGCCCAGAACTTCAAGGATGTTATGCTCAGGGCGATAATTATGAGGAGGCTCTAAAAAATATCAAAGACGTTATTCGCTTACATGTAGAAGATAGAATCGAAAGCGAAGAAGAAATCCCCCAACTTGATTCAATCAGTCTAACTACTTTAGAATTTGCAATATGAGTGAAAAATTACCAAGAGTAACGGCCAAAGAAGTAGAAAGGGCAATAATCAAAATAGGATACCAAGCAAAAAGGCAAAGTGGAAGTCACAGGATCTATAAAAATTCTGAAGGAAAAAGAATAACACTTCCGATCCATTCAGAAAAAATTATTCATCCAAAAATTATAAAGAGAATTTTAATTGAAAATAACTTAACGGTGGAAAAATTTAAAGAGCTGATGAGGTAATAAATGTACCGATTCTTGACAAGGATTTGTGGTTAATATAATCTTTAAATTAAATAATATGAATATAAATTTATCCAAGAATTCAATGGCTCAGTGGTGGTGGATTTTGCCTTCTTTCTGGCAAAATCCAGCTTTGACTTGTTTATAAATTAATAATTATTAGTTAATAATTATTTCTCCTCTCTGGATTTTGCCAAAGGGGATTTTTAATTTTATGAAAAGGAAAATAAAAATAATTGGGCTTTTAGGAGGAATAGGTCCCGAAGCGACTGGGGAGTTTTATTTGTTTTTAATTAAGAAATTTCAAGAGAAAAATTTGATCCGATCGAACAAAGACTATCCTCGAATCATCATAAATAGTATTCCTGCCCCTGAATTGATTTACGAAAATGTCCATGAAAAGAGTTTAGGGCCTTATATTAAAGGATTGAAAGATTTAGAAAAAATCGGCGCCGATTTTATTGTAATGATATGCAATACTATTTATCTATTCTATGAAAGATTGCAAAGAGAAATTAGAGTTCCGATATTAAATCTAAGAAAAGAGGTTAAAAAATATCTTTTAAAGAAGAATATAAAATCTATTATTGTTTTGGGATCTCCTAAAGTAATGAAAGAAGGATTATATAAATTTGATGAAATAAAGTATGTCATTTTAAGTAATGAGGAAATAAAAAAGTTATCGAAGGCGATCTTTAATTTTAACAGGGGATTTGCTAAACTTAAACAAAGAAGAATTATAACGAAAATTGCTAAGAAATATTTAAATCAAGGTGTTGAGTCAATAATTTTAGGATGCACTGAGATAGCCGTAATGTTAAAAGACGATGATGTACCAAAAATAAATCCAATGGACATTTTAGCAGAGGCAATTATAAAAGAATTAATTAAATAATATGAGAATTTTTAGCGGCGTTAGGCCAACCGGAGAATTGCATATCGGAAATTATTTAGGGGCAATCAAACAATGGATTGAACTTCAGGAAAAAGCTGAATGTGTTTTTTGTATTGTGGATTGGCATGCA
>Ga0210042_1002325_pt1 | contig 14623 bp, 17 predicted proteins | sample CryGeymeta201518_FD_183982 | JGI IMG/M metagenome (GOLD analysis project Ga0210042, IMG submission 183982) | Groundwater microbial communities from Crystal Geyser aquifers in Utah, USA - Crystal Geyser metaG 2015-18 (SPAdes) (version 2) | ecosystem: Environmental > Aquatic > Deep subsurface >... | reverse complement strand
CAATTTTGTATTATGACAAGAAGCCGTTAAAACCCCATATTTACATTTCTTTTTATACGTTCCTTTGCCTCGTGATGGTGTTACTATTGTTTTAGTAAATTGAAAAACTGGTACTTTAAGATTATTTAACCAAAAATTAAAAGCTTCTTTAGGATTAACATCGCTAAATATCTGCAATTGAAATCTAAGTTTTTTTCTCTTCACTCCACAAATTCTTTCTAAAAATTCTATAAACTTTTTAATCAACATTGGATCAGTGTTTCCTAGTTTAACCTCAAATCTATTTGTATGGCATCCCTCGCCCCAGAACAAACCAAGCCCTAATCCCTTAAGTTCAACTTCTTTTTGGTTCAGTTTCTTTTTTATTTTAAAAGGATCACCATTCGGATTTCGCTTAACATAAGTCGCTTCGCTCCACGATCTTCTCGGTATTTTATATTTTCCAAAATAATATTTAAGCGTATGATAGTTTATTTTTAATTTATCGGCGATTTCTTGAATAGAAAAACCTTTATTGTATAATTTCGTCAAAAAATTTTTATTTAATCTATTCATTTTATCAATTCGTTTATTGTCTTTTTTTTAATTTATTCTTCAAAGCAATTAATTTATTTTTTAAAGAAAAAATTTGTTCATTAATAGTTTTATAGAGTCGTTTTTGTAATATTTGCTTTTTTGTTTTGATTGTTTTTTCTTTGGGAATTTTTTCTAAATCTAGATTGGCAACTAAAGAAAATTTGCTAATTAAAACAAAAATAATTATTCCTGAAGAGGAAATCAAGATAAGCCAAAGAATTATTTCAATAATAGTTAAAAACATATGCCAAAAAATCTAAAATTTTAGAACGGAGTGAATAAAATTTTACTAATTTTTTGAGCACCGAGCACATAGTTCGAATTTTCGTTGTCCACCATTAATAAAGAAGCGCTTATTTATTTTAACTACACGTTTTTATAAAAGGGCTATGTGCTTGGTAAAAGTTTTGTAAATAAATTTTGTTCGTCTTACGGCTCCAAAATTTATACAAAGCCTTTTACTGCCCAAAATCTCCGATTTTTCTTTTAACCAACTCTTTAATTGCTTTTATCGAAGGTTCCAAAATTTTCCTCGGATCAAATTCTCCATTTGCCCCTGCTTCAGCTAATGACCTAGAAAGACTTTCTCTAAAGGTCATCCTGATTTCTGTGTCAATATTAACTATCTGGACGCCTAATTCTCTTGCTTTTTTGGTTTCCTCAACTGAGATACCTGAAGCGCCATGTAAAACCAAAGGAACATTTACTTTCTCCCTGATCTCTTTTAAATGGTTTAAAAAAAGATGAGGAGCGCCATTCTTCATTTTATAAAATCCATGGACATTGCCAATCGAAACCGCTAAAGTATCAACGTTTGTTTTTCTTACAAACTCACGAGCTAAATCCGGATCAGTCAGGAACTTTTCAGGGTTCCTTCTCAATTCTTCTATTTCAAGGGGTTCTTTAACAATTTTTCCTAATTCACCTTGAGCCCAAACTTTATGTTTATGAGCATAATCAACCGCTTTCTTTGTTAGGGCAACGTTTTCGTCAAAAGGTAAGTCAGCCGCGTCCATCATAACTGAAGAAAACCCCGCTTTAATACATTCAACCACCGATAAAAATTTTTTCCCGTGATCTAGGTGCAGAGCGATCCTCGCTTTTCTTGCTTGATTTTTCGCCACTGTTTTGACGATATGGGTAATGGCTTTAAGCCCAGCGTAGCTAATAGTCGCTTCAGATACTTGCAAAATCGCCGCTGCTTTTTTTTCTTCAGCCGCTCCGGCTATACCCAAAGTTGACTCTAAATTAAAAGTGTTAAAAGCGCCTAAGGCAAACTTTTTTTCTCTCCCCTCTTTTATAATTTCACTGATATGGATCAACATGCAAAAAATTATTTAGTTCTCTATTTTTCCGGTTCTACACTAATTGCTTCTGCCGGACAGGTTTCTTCCGCTGTTTTAGCACAACCCAATTTCTCTACTTTCTCTACTAATACCTCTGCTTTTCCATCATCGCCCACCTTAAAAACCTCAGGGCAAACCGCGGCGCAACTACCACAACCAATGCATTTTTCTTTGTCTAATTTTATTTTATAGTTCATATGCCAAAAATTATTAAAAATTTTAAGATGTAATCGCAAAAATTTTTACTATAATTTTGCGCACCCAGCACATAGTTCGAATTTTCGTTGTCCACCATCAATGAAGAAGCGCTAACTTATTTTGACTGCACATTTTTATAAAATGGCTATGTGCTGGGTAAAGTCGCCGCACATATCCCGAGTATGCCGAAGGCATACGAGGTTAAAGTGCGCGATCCAGCCCATTCGGGTATTTCAAAGAATAACCATAATATGTGCGGGATCCTCGCCCATTCAACTGCTCGGCTTTGCCTCGCAGGAATGGGCGGGAGTTTTCTAAATAAATTTTATTCGCCTAAGGGCTCTAAAATTTATAGAATACTTTTAATTAATTTAACAAATTGATCAGGATCTAAACTTGCGCTGCCGACTAGCGCGCCGGAGATTTCACCAGTTACAAAATCTTTTATATTTTTTTCATCAACGCTTCCGCCATAAATAAAAGAGGATGCCTCTTTGGTTAGAGAAAAACCAATAAGATCAATTATTCTCTGCTCAATCACCTTTGCTGTATAATGCGCTTCTTCTGGCGCCACCGCCTGGCCAGAACCAATCACCCAGACTGGTTCATAAGCAACAATAATTTGCTCGCCTGGCTTTATCTCTGTCCCCTCAAGGGCTTTTGTGACCTGATTGATAATCTTATAATCCTTAACCCCTTTTTGCCTCTCGTCAAAAGTTTCGCCAACACAAAGAATAGGAATAAGTTTAGCGAGGAGAGCTGCTTTTATTTTTTTATGTATCATCTCATCTGTCTCAGCCAAATTTTCTCTCCTTTCTGAGTGGCCTAAAATTACATAATCTGCTCCCATCTCTTTAAGATCTGAAGGAGACGCTTCGCCGGTAAATGCTCCTTTTTCTTCCCAAAAACAATCCTGGGCTCCTAGTTTAATACCTTTATTTTTTAAGAGTTGCGCTGCTTGAGGCAAAGCGGCAAAAGAAGGACAGATGATAATTTCTATCTTTTGCGGATCTATTTTTTCTTCTTTAAAAAGCTCTAGAAGTTTTTTGGTCGTCTCTAGCGTCTTTTCCGATGTAAATTGCATTTTCCAATTGGCGACAATGATAGGTTTCATACAAAAAATAAAAAATTAATAATCTTATTATACCTTAAAAATTATTTTTGAGAAGCTCTTTCAGCCCACCAAATAAGTATTTTCGCCTCCTTGAATCTTATTTCATCAGTCGGTGCCTTGAGGATCGAAACTGTCAACATGCCATCTGCGCCGGCTAAACAATAACCGCTTTCCTCGAGATAACCTGTTTTGGCTTTTAAATTGACAAGGCCATTTAATAATTTGTTTGTATTTTTTAATCTGCGCCAATAAAAAAAATTATCTGCTCTTTTAATTTTAAAAACTATATTTTCTTTTTTAAGAGCTTCCTCTATTTCTTTTTTTTCTAAAGCTCTTTTTATCAGTAAAGATAAATCAAAAACAGTAGAGGTGTTCCGAGGATCGAGGCCAGTTGGTTCAAAAAATTTTGTCTTCTCCATGCCAAAACTTTTAGCTTTTTCATTCATTAATTCAGTAAACTTATCAGGTTCTTTTACTAATCTCGATAAAACTTTTGCCGCATCATTTGCCGAACCTACTAAGCAAGCATCAAATATATCTTTAACTTCTACTTGCCCTCCGGCCTCAACATTAATCCAGGCTGGTTCTAGGCGATCTTCCTTTTTAAAAGTAATCCAATCTTCCCAGCCAACATTTCGGTTTTCCAAAAAAACTATGGCCGTCATTAATTTGGTTAAAGAAGCAATGGGTAAAACCTCGTCTTTATCCTTTTCAAACAAAACCTCCCCTGTTTTACTATTAACCACAATCGCGCTTTTGCTCTCAAGGACAGGACTGAGAGAAATGGGATATTCTTTAATTAATTTAGTTTCAAAAACAACTGGCTTCTCGGCGATTGCCTGACCTGACAAGGGAGAGCCGCTTAAAAAAAGAATTAGGGATAAAAAATAAGAAAGCATAAAAAAAATAATAAATCGTGTTTTCAAACGCAGCGGACGGGATTCGAACCCGTGATCTCTGCCGTGACAGGGCAGCGCTTTGAGCCAGCTAAGCTACCGCTGCATCATCTATAGTTTATTTTATAGCAAATTATCTTTTTGGCAAGAGAAAAAATCGGGATCCCGTGATCCCGACTAGATAAAAATCATTTTACTGATTTTATTTTTGTAAGTTTCTAATTTTCCTTGATAAACGGCTTTTTCTGCGGGAAGTGGCGTTCTTTTTGATTACCCCTTTCCCCCCCGCTTTATCTAAAGCCTTTTGCAAAACTTGATAAATCTCTTTAGCCCCTTTTAAGTCTGCGGTACTTATAGCTTTATTAAATTTCCTCTCGTAATAAGCAATATTTTTCTTTATTTTTTTATTCCGCTGTTCTCTTTTTTGGGCTTGTCTTAAAGATTTAAAAGCAGCTTTTTTTATTGGCATAAATTTAGATCTAAATTTTTTCTTCTTTTTCTTCTTCCTCTTCTTCTTTCTCGGCTTTCTCAAACATTTCTTCTTCCTGCGCAATTAATTTATCCCAGGCATCTCTTCCATCAATTAAAGCTTTCAATCTCGCCTTAAAATTTTCATCAAATTCTTTAATTAGTTTTGGTTTTTTTTCAAAGAGTTTACATAACTCAGTAAGTAATTCTTCCGGCAAAATTGGTAAAAAAATAAGTAGATCGTTTTGATCTGTCAAAGCAAGTGAAGATGAGTTAATAATTTGACGAAGTTTCTCAAGAATCGCTGACATTTTCTAAAATATAAAAAATATAAGTCTTTTTACTGAGATAATTTAAAGACAATCTCATGCCCTTCTTTCTGCGCTCTTTTGATATACTCCAGACAAGCGCCGATGCTAAACTTGACAACGCGCGCTTCTTCTTGAAGTTGAGGATACTTTTCCTTCAATCCATTCAATATTTCTTCCATCTTACCGCATCTTAATATTAGTTCTTCTGGGTTCTCTTTTGCCTTCTGCCCCACCTGTTCCAAAGAAGATCTTAGCTCTCCCTCTCCTTCCTTTTCTTGACCAACCTCCTTAAGATTTCTTCCTTTAAAATTGTCCATAGAATTTTCAAATTTCATAAATTTATTTCTTAAAACTCCCCCTGTTTTATATTAGTGGATTTATTATACATTATTTGACTTTTTTGTCAAGTCTTATATAATTATATAATTAGATTGGATATTATGTTCTATTTTTTAAAAGGAAAGGTTTCTGCTTGCGGTAAAAACTTCGTTGTTCTTGAAGTAGGGGGTGTCGGCTATAAAATTTTTATCGGCAGGACTTTTCTTGAAAAGTTAAAAATTGACGAAGAAAGAAAAATTTTTGTTTTTCTTTACCTTAAACAGGACTCTCTAGAATTATATGGTTTCGAGGAAAAAAATGAATTGGAATATTTTGAAATTCTTAATAATATCACCCGTATTGGTCCTAAAATAGCTCTTAAAATTCTTTCCACAACTAAAATAGAAAATTTAGAAAGAGCGGTCGTCGACAATGATATAAATTTCCTAACTGAAATTTCTGGTATCGGAAAGAAAAACGCCCAAAGAATTATTTTAGAATTGAAAGAGAAACTTCCTGTCTCTTGCGGCGATGAACAAAATAAAGAAAGAAAAGTAATTTTTGAAGCTTTAAAAAATCTTGGCTACTCAAGAGATCAAATTCAAGAAGTGATAAATAAGATAAAAGATGATCTTCCTCTTGAGGAAAAAATAAAAGAGGCAATTAGGATGTTGAACCTATCCGCGTAATTTTAAGCTTTGTCTGCCATTGACGGTGGCCCTTCTTTTTATGATAGCGAATTTTCGGCTTAAAACGTTCAACGTAAATTTTGTTGCCTTTTTTTGTTTCTAAAATTTCCGCCTCAACATGCGAGTCCTTAAGATAAGGTTTACCAATCAAAACTTTCGCCTCATCGGAGAAAAGAAGAACCTTATCGAAAGAGATGTCTTTCTTCGCTCCTGAAATTTTTTCTACCTTGATCAGGTCTCCCTCCTTGACTTTATACTGTTTAGAACCAGTTTCAATAACCGCAAATTTCATATAAATTTTTTATTCTTATTTGTACTATCCAGCCAATTTGGTAACGAAAATCTTAAGCGGATAAATTTTGTCCTCATGAAGCGACCTAAGGAGCGTAGGCTTTACGAGAAGTCGCTTCCTATTCGCGATGTTTGACGAGGCCCCGCTTAGCGGGGCGAGGAGTTCGCGAGCTAGATAAAGCGACGACGAGTAAAGCCGTTAAACGCGACGTCTAGACGCTGAAGGAGGCAAAATTTATCAAAGAACTGTTACTAAATTGATTGGCAATTATATCTTATTTTTTATTTCTATCTCTCCTCCTTTCTTTAAAATCACTGTGTCCTTACGAGTAAGTTTACCAGTTAATAAATTTTTTGCCAAGGTATTATTGACCCTTTCTTGAATAAGTCGATTAAGCGGCCGAGCGCCGAAGATTGGATCAAATCCGTCGCGAGCTAGCTCTTCAACCGCCTCATCTGTTACCTCTAAATTAATGCCTTTTTCTGTCAATTGTTTAGCTACTTTATTTAACAACAACCTGGCAATTTGTTTTAGTTCTTCTTTGCCTAAAGGTTTGAAAACAATTATTCCGTCAAATCGATTAAGAAATTCCGGCCTAAAATATGATTTTAATTTTTCTCTAACTAAAATTTTTTGAATCTCCTCTATCCCCGTGCCTTTTTCCATCTCTTCTTGGATAAACTCTGTTCCTGCGTTTGAAGTGCCGATTAAAATGATATTGGTAAAGTCAACCGTCCTGCCAGTCGCGTCAGTCAAACGACCATCATCCATCACTTGAAGAAAAAGATTCAAAATATCTGGATGCGCTTTTTCTATTTCATCAAGTAGTAATAAAGAGAAAGGAGAGCGTAAAACGGCGCTCGTCAGAAGCCCCTCAAAACTACCATCAGGGCTGCCAATCAAACGAGCTGTGTCTGCCTTATTCTGATATTCGGACATATCAAATCTTAACATATTCTTTTCATCCCCGAAATAGACCTCGGCTACTGTTTTCGCTAATTCCGTTTTCCCTACGCCGGTTGGCCCTAAAAAGAGCAGATTGACAATCGGACGCTTCAAATTGCGCAACTCTGCCCTCGCTCGACGTAAAGCCGTGGCTACCATTTCTACCGCTTCCTCCTGATCAATGATCCTTTGATGAATACGCTCTTCCAAATTCAATAATTTTTCTGACTCTGCCTCGGTGATTTTGGTTAAAGGAATGTTTGTTTTCTCCGAAACTAAAGCAGCTATATCTTCACCGGTAAGAATAGAATCTTTGCCTCGTTTATTCTTCACATAAACCGCCGCTTCTTCTAACAAATTAATGGCTTTAGAAGGCAAATATTTTTCGTATAAATAACGATTAGAAAGTTCATAGGCTTTCTCTAGGGCTTGATAAGAAAAATAAACCTGATTTGTTCCTTCAATTCCGGCCACATTCGCTTCTAAAATTTGAATCGTCGCGTTCTTATCCGGCTCGCCTATCTCTATCTTAGCCAAAGCTTCGCCTAAAGGAGCGCTTTCAATCAAGCGGTGATAATCTTTGGAATTTGAAGTAGAAATTAACCAAAAAATTCTTCTTTTTAAAGCATCGGCTAAAATTTCCGAAATATCAAGCTCGCCCTCCGCTGTTTTAAGACCAATTAAATTATGAATATCTTTAATAAAAAGAGCGATATTACCTGCTCGGTAAATTTCATTAAGGATTATTTGTAATCTTTCTTCTATTTCTCCACTGCCGGCAGCGCCAGCAACTAAAGCAGCAATACTTAAGCTTACCAATCTCTTATCCTGTAAAAACTTTGGCACATTCTCGGTCACCATTCGTCTGGCTAGACCATTGATAATCGCGGTCTTGCCCACGCCTGGGAAACCGACTAAAACTATGCTCTGTCCGCCGCCCTCAAAAATCCTGAAAATCTCTTCCATTTCTTTTTCCCTGTCCACGCAAATATTTAAATAACCGGCTCGGGCGATACGGGTCAGATCTTGGGAGAAAGAATCAAGATAAGGAGTGGCCACGGCTGTATAAGCGCGATCAACTGCTCCCTTCGGCTTAAAACGCGCTTGACGAGCAAAATAAGCTGATTCGCGACGTATCTCTTTATAAACATCAACCCACAAAGAAACATTTTTTATTTCATTTTGACCTATTTCAAAATCATCAAACAAATCTTTAACCGGACCTTTTAAGCCGACCATGATTTCTAAAACTTCAAGCGGCCCGATATCTAAAAGCTCTTTTTCTGCGGCGAGGTCATAAGCAGCTAAAAGCATTTTTTTTGTTTGGAGAGAAGGAGAAATTTTTGAATCTCCTCCTGTCCTTTTTTCTAATTTGCCAAGTTGAGAAGAAATTTTCTCTTTTAATTCCCCCCAATCTATGGCCAAGCGATTGATGACCAAAATCACTTCGCGCGATGAAAGAAGAGCGGCTAAAAGGTGAATCGGCTCTATTTCTCTATCACTTAATTTATAAGCGAACCGATGACTTTCAAGCAAAATTTTCTTCATTTCTTTGGAAAGAGCGTCAAAAACATTGATTCTATATCTTAAAGGGATATTTTTCAAATCATCAAAATTTTGCGGTGGAAATTTCACCTCTCTTGAAATACTGGGGTAAATTTTTCTTTTTTCTTCGGTCTCGCGCTCAAATAGATAAATCAAAAACAAGTCAGTAATGATAGAAAGCCAAAAAAATAAAAGGGGAAAATCTTTTTCTTTAGAAAAATAAGAAAAATTTTCTAAATAAGCAATCGGAAAAAAATGATGGAGAAGAGACAATATCCCTAAAATACCAAAACAAATTAAAATAATTTTGATGGCAGTCTTTAAAATAATTTTAAAAATTCGGACAAAAGACTCTATCTTTTCAAATTTCTTCTCAAAATATAAAAGATAACCGCCCACCCAGGCATAAATCCCCCGTCCATCACAGACAGGACAAACATTGGCTCCTTCTTTCCCATCACAAGAAGAACAAATAAAAAAATTTGACAGCATACCAAAAAATTTAAAAAATTTGAAACTTTATTAAAGGTTTTCTAGATAAATTTTCTGCGACTTCGTCTTGAAAATTTATAGAAAGCCCTTTATTTGCCAGATTGCAATAAGAGGCAAAAATATCCAAATAAGAAAAAGCAGGACGAAAAAAATAACGCCTAAGCTGAATAAAATCAATCGCCAAATAAGGAGAACGCAGCGCATGAAAAAACTAATAATCCTGCCTGAACGGGAATATTCGCCAAACATCGGCCTTAAGAGGTTGATAAACATTATTTTTAAGGCAAGATCATGGCTGAGATTTTTTATTCTCTTTGCTAACCCCTTGGCTCTTTTCAGGAGCCCTGGTCCATACCACCAGAAAGGAAAATATAAAACAGTGAAAATCGGATCAAAAATAAATGATTTCAAAATGAAAATTGACATATTACTTAATAAATAATTTTTGCTCCAAAATACTAAAAATGGTGCTTATTAACCAATAAATCATCAAGCCACTGGGCAGAGTCACCCCTATTAGCAAGGTCATAAAAGGCATCATTATTGTCATTTGTTTGTTCATCCTCGTGGCCATATTTTCATCTTTAGCGCCGTCTTTTTCGACAAAAACAGGTTCTGGCTTTTTGGTTGGCAGACTTTTCATTTGTAGATATTGAAAATAAGCAGTGATGCCGGCTAAAAAAATATTGACACGAGCTAAATTCAAAAAACCAAAAGCAATCGGGTTCAATCCGCTACTGGCGATGCCAGTATTTAAAACTTTAAAAAAGGCAATTAAAACCGGCAGTTGAATGAGTAGCAAAAGGCAAGAAGAAAAAGGATTAATTTTATTTTCTCGATAAAGATTCATCATAGCCGCCGATTGTTTCTGCATATCACCAGCATGTTTCTTTTTTATTTCATCTAGTTTTGGCTGCAAATCCTGAAGCTTCTTTTGTGATTTTATGCCCAAACGTGAAAACGGTGAGAGGATTAATCTGATAATGATGGTTAAAATAATAATCGCTAATCCTAAATCGTGGAAAGGAATAACATTATAAAAAAAGATAAGCAAATTCAAAAGTGGTTGGATTAAAATTGTATTAAAAATTTGTCCCATAAGATTGATTACGGCTCATCAAAACCTCCTTTTGAGAGAGGATGGCAACGCAAAACGCGCAAAAACGATTTCCGAAGCCCGACCAAGAGTCCATATTTCTCAATTGCTAAGGCGGCATAATCTGAGCAGGTCGGACGAAAACGGCAAACGCCAGGATAAAATAAAAAAGAAAAAAATCCATGATCAGGAGAGAATACCTTTTGATAAAAACGAATTGTCTTTAAAATTATTTTTTTAAACATAATAAATTGTTTTTTTCCAAAAAATTTAATACTACTGCCTTCTTTTGATGAAAATCCATCTCTTTAATTGCCGGCTTAATAATGATAACAAAATCAAAACCTGGTTTTATCTTTTCTGCCGTCTCTCTAAAGATAGCTCTTAATCTTCTTTTTATTTTATTTCTTTTCGCCGCTCTTTTATCAATTTTAGTAGAAATAACTAAACCAAAACGAAAATAGTCTAAATTATTTTGCATCCATTTTATTACGAGGCCCGAAGAAAAAAAAGTCCTGCCAAATTTGAACACTCGCAAAAAGTCATTATTCTTTTTCAAAAAATGAAAAGAAAATCGCATACTTAGACTGTTAATCTCTTTCTGCCTTTGGCCCTCCTCCGCTTCAGCGCGTTTCTACCCGGCTTTGTTCTCATTCTTTTAAGCCATCCGTGACTCCTAGCTCTTTTTCTTTTTTTAGGTTGATAAGTTCTTTTTACCATGGTTTTATAATATCAAAAATAAACATTTAATCAATAATAACTTCTTCATTTATTCTTTCTATCTTTTCTGCTTTTCCGGTAGTCTCGTTAATCAGAGTAAATACTCCCTGAACGAGGGATCGTCCTTTTTCCGGGATCTCAATTTTAAATTTTTCTGTTTCGCCAAGCAAATAATCAATCGAGTGCTCTTTCACCATACCTAAAACAGAATCAAGAGCGCCAACCATTCCTAAGTCCGTAATAAAAGCAGTGCCTTCTGCTAGAATTTTTTCGTCTGAAGTTTGAATATGTGTATGGGTACCAACAATAAGGCTTACCTTTCCGTCAAGCCAATGAGCTAAAGCATTTTTTTCGCTGGTGGCTTCAGCGTGAAAATCAATAATCTTTATTTTTATTTCAGAGAAATTCGATAAAATTTCCTGGGCCTTAAAAAAAGGATGGCTCAATATCGTCTTTTCATTTTCTATAAAGGTCCGGCCAAGTAAATTAATTAAAAGGATCTTATCGCCGTCTTTAGAAATTATTGCTGATCCCTCGCCAGGCAAACTTAGAGGAAAATTAGCCGGCCTTATCACCGGCAAATTTTCCTCTAAAACCTCTTCCGTCTCCTCTCTCGAAAAAAAATGATTACCGGAAGTTAAATAATCAACGCCTGTCTTTAGAACTTCTTTCACTACTTTCGGCGTTAAACCCTTACCGTGCGCCAAATTTTCTCCGTTAGCCAATATTAAATCTGGCTTAAATCTTTTCTTTAAGCCGGGTAATGTCTGAGCTAAGGCCTTTCTGCCGATTTTGCCTACGATGTCTCCGAAGAATAAGATATTCATGCTAAAAATAAAAATTTAAAAATTATCGAGCGTATTCTACTATTCTATTTTCTCTAATCACTGTCACTTTTATCTCGCCGGGATATTTCAATTCTGCTTCTATTTTATCCGCAATTTGCTGAGCCAACTTTTGACTGGCTAAATCATCAATTTCTTCTGGTTTAACAAAAATCCGAATCTCGCGGCCAGCCTGGATAGCATACGCTTTTTCTACGCCAGAAAATCCCTTGGCTATATTTTCTAATTCTTCTAATCTCTTTAAATACTCTTCATAATCTATTTTTCTTACTCCTGGCCGAGAAGAAGAAAGAGCGTCGGCTACTTTAACAATCTCTGCTTCAAGCGTCGGCGGATGATCTTCATGATGAGTGGCGATTGGAATAATAACCTCTTCTGACAAATTATACTTTTGGCCCAACTCTTTGCCTAAATCAGGATGGGTGCCCTGCATTTCAAAATCAACCGCTTTGCCTAGATCGTGTAAAAAACCAGCTTTCTTTGCCACGGCTACATTTGCTCCCAATTCAGTTGCCAGCATCTCCGATAAACGAGACACCTCAATAGAATGAGCCAACATATTTTGTCCATAACTTGTTCTAAATTTGAGTCGGCCCATTAAATTAACGAGTTTTGGATCAAGACCTGTGATGCCTAATTCATAAACCGCTTCTTCCCCGGTTTTTTTAATCTCTGAGCTTAGTTCTTTCTTCGATTCTTCAACGATCCGCTCAATCCTGGCCGGCTGAATCCTCCCGTCAACAATCAATTTTTCTAAAGCCATTTTTGCCAACTGTCTTCTCAACGGATTAAAACTGGAAACAAAAATCACTTCAGGCGTATCATCAACAATTACTTCTACGCCGGTCAACCGCTCAATTGCTTTAATATTTCTTCCTTCTCGTCCGATAACCCTGCCTTTGATTTCATCGGAAGGCAAAGAAATGTTGGTGGAAGCAACTTCGTTCACAACTGATTCGGCTAAACGCTCCATTGCTTCAATTATCATTTGCCTGGCTGTTTTCTCTATTTGTTCTTTGCCAAATGCCTCGATCTTTTTAATCCTCCCAAAAATATCGTCTTTATACTTTTTTTCCAGGGCTTCAAAAAGTTCCTGCTTTGCTTCCTCTGTAGTTAAACCGGCAATTTTCTGTAACGTCCCTACCGCCTCCTCATGAAGTTTCTTTGTTCGTTCTTTTGTTTCTGAAATTAATTCTGACTCCTTTTCAATTTGAGCCCTTTTCTCCTCTAAACCAATCAATTTCTTTTCAAAAATCCCTTGACGATTGCGTAAATCGCGTTCTAACTCTTTCAATTCTCTCATGTTTCTTTCTGCTTCTTTTTTTGCTTCTTCAATGAGTCCTATCGCCTTTTCTTTTGCCTCAAGAATAGCTTCTTTCTTTTTTTCTTCCGCCTTTTCAAGTATTGCCTCTAATTTTCTTTCTGCTGAATTGATTTCTAACTTAGCCCAAAAATATCTAAGAAAGTAGCCAGAGAGAACTCCAATTAAAATTGACCCGATTATAAATGTTTTGTCCATAAACTTAAATTAGTAAATAAAAACCGAGACCTTCTCTCGGCTTTTTAAAAAAGAAAAAATAAATTTTAAGCGATTATTTAGTGATTACTTTATCAATAACGCCGTATTTCTTTGCCTCGTAAGCGTCCATAAAAAAGTCGCGGTCGGTATCTTTGTCAATCTGCTCTAATGGCTTTCCTGTATGTTCTGATAATATTTTATTCAGTCTTTCTTTCAGGTCAAGAATATGTTGAGCGTTGATTTTAATGTCAGTTGCTTGACCTTGTATTCCCCCCATAATTTGGTGGAGAAGAATTTCTACGTTTGGTAAAGCGCATCTTTTCCCCTTAGCGCCTGCGGTAAGAAGTACTGCGGCCATAGAAGCCGCCATCCCAACGCAAATGGTGGAGACATCTGGCTTAACATACTGCATCGTGTCATAGATAGCCAAGCCAGCTGAAACAGAACCGCCCGGACTGTTTACGTAAAGCTTTATATCTTTGTTTTTATCTTCACTTTCTAAAAATAAAAGCTGAGCGATAACTGTATTCGCCACATTATCATCAATAACATCGCCTAAGAAAATAATTCTCTCTTTTAAAAGCCGAGAATAAATATCGTAAGCCCTTTCTCCTCGGGCTGATTGTTCAATAACTGTAGGTATAAGATACATAGAATTGTATTATAACAAAGGGCGAAAAACCTGTCAATTGTCAGAAATAAAAAAACCGGAGAAGAAATCGGGAGTCGAACTCCCGATTTCTTTCCTAGTCAGAAATAGTCAAAATAGTCAAATCAATCAGTCCTTGAGGCAGCGAACTGAAAAGCCGAAGGCCCGATAGTAGCTACTCATGTAGGCAGCGCCATTGTTGAAGACCAAGCCGGAGGCGTAAGTCCCACTAACTGAAGAACCCCAATAGTCGCCGCTGCTACCCGCATTGTTGAGCGAGGCATCGATGTAATACCGGAAGCCGGACGCTGTTAATTTTAAGGGACTAGCAAAAGCGCCATTATAATTTTGTTGTGTCCAGCTGGCTCTTTCAGTGTCCAACTCCGTAGAAGTTGGCACTCGCCAACCACTCGGACAAGGGTTATTAGTACCACTCACTCCTTGCCATAAATTGTTATTTTGCGGAGAACGCCAATCACAAGGACTATTTGGCGCTTTAATAAAATTACTATGCCCGGGATTATCAATTGAGGAAAGGGTGTCTGTTGTGCCGCTCGTGCGAGTTTGATGGCTATCATCTAATCTTCCCCATTGGAAAAGGTCG
>Ga0210042_1002316_pt1 | contig 14686 bp, 12 predicted proteins | sample CryGeymeta201518_FD_183982 | JGI IMG/M metagenome (GOLD analysis project Ga0210042, IMG submission 183982) | Groundwater microbial communities from Crystal Geyser aquifers in Utah, USA - Crystal Geyser metaG 2015-18 (SPAdes) (version 2) | ecosystem: Environmental > Aquatic > Deep subsurface >... | reverse complement strand
TTGTTGTATCATCTCATCACCCCTTTTGGTTGGCGGTTTCACCTTACAGGTGAGTATTATACTCACCAGAAACCTATAAACCAAGAGGGTTTTTTGTTCTTAATGATTTTCTATCGCTGATTTAGGGTTGCTCCATCCATTTGACAACCTTCCTCAATTGCACTATGATCAATCACTTTTAAAGAGGGATTTGTCGGGTTGCAGGAGTGGATTGCCGCATGCAAGAAAGAAGCCGTGGAATAAAGATCTGCTATCCGTTCTTACTCCTCGTCTTGATATGGATGACGATGTTTCCGCCTGAGGGATATACCTTGTCCGAGCAGGATCTGGTGATCGTCATCGATGCCGGCCACGGCGGCCAGGACACGGGAGTGGTGGGACCGGGCGGGCTGACCGAGAAAGAGGTCTGTCTGGACCTCGCGGGTAAGGTCAAAAGTCTGATTGACAAAGGTCTGGGGTATCGGACCTTCCTGACCCGTTCCAGGGATGAAGCGCTCACCCTGACTGAGCGGGCCTCTCTGGCGGACAATAACCGGGGAACGCTCTATGTCAGCATCCATCTCTCCGGTTTTCCGGATCAAACGACCCAGGGATTCGGACTCTTCTATATCGACCAGGCCTATCTGAGGGCTTCCTCTGAGGATCATCCGGAAAGTAAACTTTCCATCTGGGATCGGCAGCAGGCTCCCTACATCAAAGAGAGCCGGCGCTTGGCCGATACCCTTCACCAGGTATGGATCCAGCGCTTCTCCGGACAAATTGACCTCGGAGTCCATGCCGTTCCCGTCTATCCCTTTGCCGCCCTGGACATGCCTGCGGTCTTGATCGAGCCTGCAGCCCTGACCAATCCGGTACAGGAAGGGATGCTCAGCAAAGAAGATTTCCGGGAAGAGATCGCGAATGCCATCTATGAAGGGATTCGGCTCTTTGTAAAACAGGCAGGTTCAGGAGCAGGCCATGAATGAACAGGAGAAACCGGGTTTCAGATTTTCCAGGTTCTGGACGGTTCTTGTCCTGATCCTTGCCGCAGCCGGGGCTTTCTATCTGGTTCTGCAGAAAACCCATGCGCCGAAGAAAGACAAGGTGGAGAGTGTCTATATGCCCGGTTTTTCTCTTTATAGCGAGGATATGGAGCGTATGCCCATCCAGCTCTTTTTCCCGGGCCGAGACCTCGTACTCAAGGGGGAGAACGGCGTGATCTACAAGTCCAAGGACCCTGTGGACCGCATGCGGCAGGTTCTGGTCCTCCTTTTGAGAGGCCCCCGGTCCGATTCCCTGCTTCCGGTCTTTCCGGAGGGGATCATGCTCAGGGAACTCTATCTCTCCGGCGGGTGCGTCTATCTGGATTTTCAGATCCCGGCATCCAAGGCAGGTTCCGCAGGATGTTTGATGGAATATCTTGCTCTCTCCTCCATTCAGTCCTCTTTGATGAAGAACTTTCCTGAAATTGAGAAGATAAAGGTCCTGCTGAACGGCATGGAGGCCGAGACCTTCTTCGGCCACATGGATATCCGCGCCCCTTTACCGGATCTTAAGGCAGGAGACTAAGTTGGACCGTCCGATAGGCATCTTTGATTCCGGAGTAGGCGGTTTGACCGTTCTTCATGAGATTATGAACCGCCTCCCATTTGAGGATCTGATCTATTTTGGAGACACGGCCAGGGTCCCCTACGGGATCAAGTCCGCTGAAACTGTAACCAGATATTCCGTGGAGATCGCGGATTTCCTGATTGAGCATAGAGTCAAGATGCTGGTCGTGGCATGCAATACGGTCTCCTCGGTAGCCATCCCGGATTTGACTGCCCGATACGACGTACCCGTCATCGGTGTGCTCATTCCCGGCGCCCGTGCCGCCGTTTCCTACTCGGCCTGCAGGAAGGTCGGGGTGATCGGGACCGAGGCGACGATCGGGAGCAGCGCCTATGTCAAGGCAATTCACGGGATTGATGCAGGCGTGGAGGTCCACACCAAGGCCTGCCCGCTCTTCGTTCCCCTGGCAGAAGAAGGTTGGGCCGACCATCAGTTGACGTCCCTTGTGGCCATGGAGTATCTGAAAGATTTTCGGAATACAGGTATCGACACCTTGGTCCTGGGCTGCACGCACTATCCCATGTTGAGGTCTGCCATCCAGGATGTCATGGGTGAAGGGGTGAGACTCGTGGATTCAGCCGAGGAGACGGCCCGTGAAGTGGAGCGGATGCTGGCCGTGAACGGTAACCCCAGGACCGGGAATCCGCATCCGATTCGAAAATTCTATGTGACCGACTCTCCGGACCGTTTCCGTAAGGTCGGGGAGTGTTTCCTGAAACATCCTCTCACAAATGTGGAAAGGGCCGTGATCTGATCGGTTCTTCTCCGGAAGACTCCCTTTCATCCCCTTAGTGGCCCTATTCGTAAATACGGTGGCATTCGAGTGCCGTAGGGCGGTCTCCTCGGCGTTGTGCTCCTTGCGGTGTACCAGAGGGGTACGCCTCAGTTGCGCGCCTTGATGAGACCACCCTACGACCCTCTCGGTACGTCACCATATTTACGAACAGGACCACTTAGCAATGAATTGACGGGACGAAGATTTTCATATAAAGTCCTTGTTCGTGATCCAGATCACATACATGAGATGAATTTTATATAAAATTCCATTTATACACAGCGACAGAAGTAGTAATCAGTTTGTCATTGTCCGGCTTGACCGGACAATCCAGTTTCTTTTATCTGGATTCCCCGATCAAGAGACTGTGTCGTAATGCATTTTGGAGCGAAAAATAAAAAATTGTTTCCCACATTTTAACCAGGGGAAGTTATGTTGTGGGATCGACAAGCAAGTTGGTTGCTCATGTAAGCGCTCATTCCCCACTTCTTAAAATAGCGTTGCATTGCGACACAGTCTCCAAGTCGGTGAATGACGTTGTTGATTTATGACGCTCTGTATAATTACTTGCATTCTATTTGTTTCTGTTCCATCTCTCTCTGCTTACCGACCGTCCCGCCGGGTGGTGGATGAATAACGTGGATTTATGGCCGTTTTAAAGGGTACATGGTGTCTATATCAACAGAGGAGGAGAAAAGATGGAAGGAGAACACCGAAGGAGGTTTATTTTTTGCGTCCTGCTGCCCGCAGTCCTGGCCTTTCCGCTGTGGAGCTTTGCCGCGGGCCCGGAGACCTCGTTTGACCCGACAAAATATTCAAAAGGGACCCGGGAAATCCCCACGCCGCAGAAGGGTTATCATGACCGTTACACCTCTATGACTGCATCCTGGAACGATGCGGGGCAGGGGTACTATGATCCCACCCAGTACACGCCGCCGGATGTGCCCGAGGCCGCCGGCAAGAAGAACTGTGTCGAGTGCCACGAGAAATATACACCCTCGGCGGTTGAAGAATGGAAGGCAAGCAAGCACGGCAAGAACGGGATAGACTGCTCCGTCTGTCACGGCACCCACCCCCAGGTTTTCATGCCCCTGCCCAAGACCTGCGGGACCTGCCATCCCGGACGCGTGGAGCAGCATTTTGCGGGCAAGCACGGGCGGTACGGTTTCTACGGAGCGCACACCCAGGCCGGACGGCGCGGGGCGCAGTATGAGGAGATGAAAGAGATGGGATGCGGCACGTGCCACAGCGTTGCGCTGAAATGCGACTCCTGCCATACCAGGCACCGGTTCGATCCGGCCGAGGCACGCAGGCCTGAGGCCTGCGCCACCTGCCATATGGGGCCTGACCATGCGCAGACCGAGTACTACGAATCCTCCAAGCATGGGGTCATCGCTTCGGTCGAGGGAAAGATCTTTGAAGAAGGGGGCCGTGCCCCCGGGTGTGTGACCTGCCACATGTCCAGGGGGACCCATGATGTGAGCCAGGGGATCACCCTGGGCGGGTCCTCGCAGGGGAAATTCATCGGGAATAATCCGAGCGGTGACGCATACCACCCGGACCCGAATGGGATCAACATGAACGAGATCAGCCCCGATGACTTTAAGAGAGAGAGGGACAAGATGCTGGCCATCTGCAAGAACTGCCATTCGGAACGATTCGCAAGGCACAAGCTGGGCACAGCGGACGGGATCAAGATCGCGACCGACGGCGTGACCGGCGAGGCCTACAAGATCATCCAGGGTCTGAAAGATGACGGACTGCTCAGCCCCATGCCGTCTGACCGGATCGAAAATCCGGCGCCCTTCCCCAAGGGCAAGGATATCTGGCTCACGGGCCATGAGCTCTATGAGCAGGTCTCGGGGATCGAGGCCAAGTTTTTCCACATGTACAAGTTCTACAACATCCATGCCTGGAAGGGGGCCTACCACATGAGCCCGGACTGGAGCCACTGGTACGGGAATGCCCCCCTGAAGCTGATGCTTTCCGAGATCTGGGAAGACGCCAGCATGATCCGGAGACTCAACGCCCTGGAGAAGAAAGAAGGAATCAACTGGAAGGATGTCTCACCGGTCCCGGATTTCATGAAGCCCAGGGAGAAACCTGAGGAGGTCAAGAGCAAACCTGTCGACACCAAGGAGCTGATCGAGAAGGTAAAATAATCAAGGAGGGAAAGATGCGATACGTGTTTCCATTATTATTGCTTATGCTATTCCTGGCCATGACTTCTGTACCTGATCTGATGGCAAGCGTGAGTTTTGAGAATACGGCGGGTCTCAGTAAGATCACCCTGGGAGGCGACGCGAGGTTACGAATGGAGTCCAGGGAGAACGATGACTTCAACGACCATCTGGATGACAACGACACCTATTTTCTGACCCGGGTCAGGGTCTTTGCGGACGTGGAGGTCAACGACCTGATCCGTGCCTATGTGAGGCTCCGGGATGCGGAGCTTTTCGAGGCGGACATCCCTCACGGCAATCCGGCTTATGAAGACAGCCTGGACCTGTATGAAGGGTTCCTGGAGATCCGGAAGCCGATGGACCTCCCCTTGAGGGTTCAGATCGGACGGCTGGAGTTCAATTACGGGGAACAGAGGCTCATCGGCGGCTTTGACTGGAGCAATGTGGGAAGACAGTTCGATGCGCTCCGCCTCATCGCCACGCCGGGGAATTTCGAGGTCCATGCCTTCGCGGCCAACCGCGTGATCATTGATGATCACAACTTCAACCGTTCGGACCCTCACGAGGCCCCGGACGATTTCTACGGAATTTATACCATGTACCACGGTTTCTCGGAGAGGGAACTGGAGGGGTATATCCTGCTAAGGCAGAACCGGCAGGTGAAGGCATCGGCCGAGGACGGAAGCCTTGGGGACCTGGATGAATATACCATTGGGACCCGGACCGTGGGAAAGTATCTTACTGACTTCGATTACGGGACCGAGCTCGCCTACCAGTTCGGGAACGGTTACGGCGACCGGATCAAGGCCTATGCGATCCACTTCCGGACCGGCTACACCTTTCCAGGCCTTGACTGGAAACCGAGGATCGGCGTGGAATACAATCAGGGGAGCGGCGACAAGAATCCCACGGACGGCAGGAATCAGGGTTTTGACAATCTCTTCCCCACGAACCATCCGCATTACGGATATATCGATGCCATCTCCTGGCGCAACACCCGGAACTACGCCCTGAGTTTCAAGGTCAACCCCATGAAGGACCTGATGGTCAAGATGGACCTCTGGAACTTCCGTCTAAAAGAGGCCCGTGACGCCCTGTATGGCGCCGGGGGGAAGGTGACCCGGAGAGACACAACCGGCCATTCCGGGAAAGACGCGGGGCAGGAGATCGATCTGCTTGTCCAATACAAACTAAATCAGCACTGGAGTTTCCTGGGCGGATACTCCTACTTCATTGCAGGGGACTTCATCGAGGATGCGCCTCCGCAGAAGACCGGGGACAATGCGGACTTCAGCTACGTGCAGGTGATGTATACGTTCTGATTGTGCATGACATGGGGGCTGCGACTTGAAGGATCCTCTCTACTTTGTACCCGTCAAATACAAACTGACTCTGACCTTATCAGATCATTAGAAAAGTCCCGTCCTTCAGGACGAGGTGTAACGGGGTTTACCCTCAGCTTGTCGTGCGTCTTGTCCTGACAGGCGCTGATCCCTGAATTTTTCTTGCATCATGGGGAGAAACGTAATAATATCCGTTATCTCTTAAAGGAAGGGCGATCTCTATCGAGAAACCTGTTTGTTTTGAATATTTTCAGGAGGTAAGAGTTAAATGGACGGGAAAGAGACATTGGAGGGGCTGGAAACCTACAAGACAAAGGTCAATCCTCTGACCAAAGGCACGGTCACATGGAAAGAGAATCTCCTTTTTGAGGCAAGGACCCAGGTAGGCTATGAATTTGAGTTCGACGGGCAGATCCAGTGGGGCTGCGCACCTATAGAAAGTCTGTTATTGAGTCTGGCGGGATGCATGGCAATTGATGTGGTCAGTTTCCTAAAGAAGATGCGTGTGGACCTTCATTCCTTCAAGATCGATATCACCGGGGAGCGGAATTCCACGCCTCCCCAGTACTTCAAGACCGTGGATATCAAGATCCACGCCTCAGGCAAGGGGCTGACCGAAAACAAGATGAAACGGGCGGTCTCCCTCTCCCATGAGAAATACTGCTCGGTCTATCATTCTCTACGCAAGGACCTCAAAGTCCATATGGACTATGAGATTCAGGATCTGCAGTAACGCTTTTTTGCAATTTGTGGTATTCTTGATCACATCTCATTAATCAGAGGAGGATGTTCCTGATTCCGGGAGGTTGAAGATGTTCAAGCTGACGGGACTCAACCATCTTGCGCTCGCCACCTCGGATATGGACAAGACGATCCGTTACTGGAGGGACCTTCTTGGGATGCGTCTCGTGACGGGCTTCGGGAGGCCGGGATACCGGCAGTATTTCTTTGCCCTTTCCGAGAATGAGCTGATCGCCTTTTTTGAATGGCCCGGGGTCAAGCCCGTGCCGTACAAACGGCATGGGGATCCTGTGAACGGTCCGTTCATTTTCGATCATGTTTCTTTCAGTGTGGAAAAGGAGGACGATCTGTGGGATCTGGCCGAGAGGCTCATTGCCGCGGATTTACCTGTCTCCAATGTGGTTGACCACGGGTTCATCCATTCCATCTATACCTATGATCCTAACGGGATCCCGCTGGAATTCAGCCATAACGTGGAGGGAGTGGATATCCGGGAAAAACCGTTGATGGCCGACAAGAGCCCGTCGGCCGCCGCTCTGGAAGGGCCTGACCCGGCCGCCGGATGCCGGCCCGAGCCCGAGGAGCAGATCCCGGCTGAGGAACGCATCATCGTCCCCGGCGAGGGGAGCGGGATGTTCTGAATGGGGCCGGCCGGCCCCGTGAGTGTTTCCTTGACATGCCGGTTGTTTTTGTATATATAGTGTAGTATCCGGATGGGGGTTGGATATTTTTAAAGGAAGCTTGAATAAAGGAATCCCAATATGAACCAAACCAGTGTTCGTGAAGTCATGAAGGAGAAGTCGGCGGTTATCTATTCCATCGATCACGAAAAAAGTGTCGCCGATGCCATGGAGCAGATGGTCGAGCACGAGATCGGCGCCCTGATCGTTACGAAAGACGGCGGACCGGTGGGGGTGCTGACCGAGAGGGATGTGCTCAAGTGCTGGGTCTCCATGGGATATGGTTCTGTGGTTGAGAAAGACAAACGTCTCTTCAAGAACATCAAGGCCAGGGAGGTCATGAGCTCCAATCTCATCATCGTGGAGACCAAGGACGAAGTGAACTACGTGATCAACATCATGGTGAAGAACCGGATCCGGCATCTCCCCGTGGTGGAGAACCATCGGCTGGTCGGAGTCCTCTCTATGCGGGATCTGGCCAAGACCTGCATGACCAACCTGCAGGCTGAGAACCATTATCTCAAGGAATATATCACGGACAAGTATCCGGGATAAACGGCTGTTTCCCGCCGCCTCCCGCCTCGATGAGCCTATCCGTCCCCTGACCGGATGTCAGGATTGTTCCGTGACGGCAGATCATATAGAAGGCGGGAGAAACCTTGTTCATCGTCTAGTTTCGTGACCGCTTGCACCTGAAACCTCAAATGGGCCTCCTTTCATGAAAGTCGGTGTCATTGCAAAACGCAGGCTGGAGGCTGCCGATATCCTCCGGGAATTCCTCTCCTATCTCCGGAAAAAAAAGATCGAGACATTCCTTGACAGGGAGACCGCGGCCATCATCGGGGAGTCGAGCCCCTATCAGATGTCCGAAATCCCGGAGAAGTCGGACCTGATCGCCGTTCTCGGCGGCGACGGGACGCTTCTCAGCGTGGCACGCCTGATCGCAGGCCGGAATGTCCCTATTCTCGGGATCAATCTCGGCGGCCTTGGATTCCTGACCGAGGTCACCCTTGAGGAACTCTACCCGACATTCGAGAAGGTCATCGATGGGAAGGTGAATTATGATGAGCGGATCATGCTGACGGCCTCGGTGATGCGGCAGGGAGAAGAGATTTCTCACTATTCCGTGTTGAATGACGTCGTCATCAACAGGAGCGCCCTGGCCAAGATCATCGATCTCTCGGTCTACATTGACGGCCAGCATATCGCGGACTTTAAGTCCGACGGGCTGATCGTCTCCACGCCGACCGGGTCCACGGCATACAATCTGGCCGCCGGGGGGCCGATCGTGCATCCCAACATGCATTCGATCATCCTCACTCCGATTTGTCCGCACATCCTCACCAACCGGCCCGTGGTCGTGATGGACGAGAGCAGAATCGAGGTCGTTCTCAAGTCCATGAATACCGAGGTCCATCTCACCCTGGACGGGCAGGTGGGGTTCTCGCTGCAGGGCGAGGACATCATCCGGATCGTCAAGGCCGGATACCGGATCCGTCTCATCACCGTCCCCGGCAAGAATTACTTCGACATCCTGAGGACCAAGCTCAAATGGACCGAGCGGTAAAATGGAAACGGGTGGGAATGGGTGTCGAAATCGGCGTCCGACGCCGTTGAATTCCTGGCCTTCGAAATTGATAAGTTCCTCGGTTTTTCGCTATCGAGCCGCACCCGTTCCTTGCTGACGAATTCACCGGAGACAATCCAGTCGCAGCAGAGGTGATGAGGACGGGAGAGAAGGTGGCATAACAGTATTCCTTGGATGATGGGTCTGCAGTAATCCTGTGGTGGAAGTCTTCGGATATCTTATTGGCGAGGCCGTAAGATCGAAGACGGTTTTTTTGTGCAAGGAGAGGATCAAAGATACTGTTTCCATTGGAGGAGGGATCTGTGTCTGTAGACCAGATTGAGCGGCAATGGGGTATCATCAACTCGCTATGCCAGCGTCGAAGGACAACTATTGACGAGCTGGCGGAAGAATATGGCGTCTCGCAAAAGACCATCAAACGCGATCTCGACAAACTTTCCACCAAATTTCCTGTTGTCGAATACAAAGAGGGACGGCAGAAATATTGGTCTTTGATCCCGGGCTTCAAGAATGTTCCTCCAATAATCTTTCTCCCAACAGAACTTTATGCTTTAAGTGAATGTACGCGCTTTCTCAAGTCCATGGGTGAGCCTTTTCTCCGAAGCACCCTGGAATCGATTAATCACAAGATCAAGGCAACCTTCGATCAAGGCAAGCTCGAGTCCTTCGAAAACCTCCGCCGTATATTTTCCGTCAACCTCAGTGCCGCCAAAGATTATTCGGCCAAGAGGGAATTTTTAGGCCAGCTCTTCACTGCCGCGTCCGAGCAGAGACGGGTGGAGATAGGATACCAAGGGCTCAAGGATGACAAACCCATCGTCCGTAAAGTCGACCCCTACCGGCTTTGGTACAGAGACGGTAGCGTCTACCTTGTGGGTCTTTGCCATCTGAGAGAAAAGATCCGCATGTTCGCTGTAGACAGAATTACTTTGCTTAACTTAACTAAAGAAAATTTTCTCATCCCCCAGGATTTTGATTTCGAGGCCTACACGGAACACGCCTTCAATGTGATGATCGAAGACCCTGTCCACGTGAAGATTCGCTTCAGCCCTGAAATTGCCCGATACATCGAAGAGAGGGAGTGGCATCCCAGCCAGAAAACAAAAAAGCAGAAAGATGGCTCGCTTCTGTTGGAACTGACCGTGGGCGGGACCCTGGAAATCAAGCGGTGGGTCTTAAGCTTCGGCCCCCAGGCAGAGGTCCTGGAACCGGAAGCCCTGGTTGAGGAGATCCGGGCCGCCCTTGAGAACATGAGACAAATCTATGCTCCAAAAATTATGCAAAAAAAGATGGGATAGTGGACATGATCTGTCCGGTATCTGCTTTAGAATTGCTGGAAAGGTTTAGGAAAACAGGTTCCCGTATTTGATAAATTGACCTGTGAAAGTTGTATTCTAACTTAATCGATGTAACGTTCGGAGAACACAATTGACATGAAGATCGAGAAGACTGAAGTATAGATAACCTGTGAGAGACCGATTGAGGCGGACGGGACGGCTGTGCGGGGATTTTTCGGGAATTTGTATAGGAACAGGCCGGAGTTTCATGGGCATAGGGGGATGAATGATTTCTGTATTACCTCGAACTGTTAAAGAACAAAATGGCTTGAGGCCATTCCAGAAAGAGACCTTGGATGCTCTCCAGTCAACTGCTCACTTAATTATTGTTGAAGCTCCTGTCGGTTCAGGGAAGAGCCATATCGTTCGGCAGATTACTGATAAGTGGAATGGAGCAGTAGTTCTTACATATCCGACAAAAATTCTGATGGATTCGCAAAGGTGGGCGCTGAAGAACGATTTCCCCGGCTCAATTATGTGGCCGGAGGAAACCGGGATTCCGCAAAATAATGCTCCTACAATTTTTTATTATTCGACTGATGCATTAATTTCTTTCATAAAGCAACAGAAGAAAGATTATCGAATAGATAAGAGTGAACTGCTCGATACGGTTCTCCATCAGCAATTCTGGGCAAGCAATAGAAATATTATGGTGACTTCTCCGGATGTCCTTCATCTTCTTGTCAATCAAAAGGCATACAGAGGGTCTCAGCGGATGCTGTCATTTTTGAACGGCTCAATAGTTGTTTTTGATGAGTTTCATTTGTACGTAGGACTGAAAAACTTTCCGAGACTTCTGGATAATCTCTTTGAAATCGGTATCAAAAAGGTTATTCTCCTCTCTGCTACTCCTGTGTTTTCTGAAGAGTTACAATCTTTATCTGACAAATATAAAACTTGCCGGATTGACTTTAAAGATTCCGTAGGCGGTGAAAACGATAAAATATTTAATTATCCTTTGACCCTTGAATTTGTAAATTGCCGGTATACAAAACGGGATGATTTAATGACGGTTTTGCAGCAGTATATTCCAAATTTGCCAAAGCCTACAGCGGTTATACTGGACTCAGTTTTCAGGCTTAGACATATAATGCCCTCTTTAAAGCAAGTATTTAGCAATCAATGGAATATAGTTGAATATAGCGGTTTTCAAAAAGATAGCTGCTCTCTCGATGACAGGACAATACTTGTCGGCACATCCTCAATCGAGGTCGGCATTAATATGGTCTTTAAAAGCCTTATTACAGAGGCATCTTACTGGACATCTGCAGTGCAGAGGATAGGAAGGGTCGGAAGATTTTGTGAGGGTAGAGTAATCGTTTTGACTACAAGGAATATGGAGCCTTATATATCTTCAAAAGATACAATTTTGCGCGATGAGCTGGAGAGTGATATTCTCAAATCTGCATTGAAGGATATAAAGATGACCCATGTTTGCGGGGATATGTTCCGGGGTGACAACTATCCCTTTATTGTTTATGATCTTGATTCAAAAAGGCTTTCTACTTATACTGAATCAATATTTTCAATGTATGAGCCTATGAAATGGATTAATGACTGGCAGTCTTTGAGTATTCAAGAAAAAGAAGAACGTCTTGGGAAATATGTTAATAACGATAGTATGATTTCAGATATATTGCTCAAAGATAAATTATTTCCATTCTGGGGAGCTATAGAGGGACGATTAAGAAATAAATATGAAAGAGTTTCTGTACATGCTGAAGATGATGAATTGACGATTCTTTGTGAAGAATCAAATATGAGATATGATTTTGAGAAAGGACGTTAATGCTCACAACTGAAGAAGTAAAAGCTATTTTGAAACCTCAATTTGGTTTATTGGGCAAAGGCGGAGAGTTCAAGGCAGAGCCTTTATGGGTTCATGCATTCACTTTATGGAGCATTGCATCAAAGATTATAAAATTCATCCCTCGATTTGATGACAGAGAACGAAGACTTCTTGAGATTACAGTTTTAATTCATGACATCGGTAAAATGACCGAGAAAAATCAGGATATACTTTCCGGTGAGATTGAAGGAAGGGTTAGGCATACTCAAACAAAAGAGCAGATAAAAAAATATTTCGTAGATTATGACCTTATAAAACATCTTGTTCTTTCAGAAGATGATATTGATTTTATCTATCACGCACATTTTCATCACAACCTGCCTGAAGAAGCATTAAAGACTGCTCCACCTTCATTAGCGGTATATGCAGACATTGTTCGATATGCTGATTGGCTTGCATCAATGGAGAGACTGGACAGAAAACGGATACAAGATATCTCAACTAAGTTGAAGCCTTTCTGCCAGATAACCGCAGTCCATATCTCAAGGCCCGAAGGACCTTCCAATTACCTGCTTTTTGATATTGCATACAAGACATACAAAGAGATGGGCTGGAATGCGCTAATCGTTTTGCCGGACAGCCTGCTGCTTATAGCTCCTAAAGGAACTCCGTATCCTAAAAAAAAGGAGGTCGTGCAGAAGTTTCAGAAAACATTAATAAGAAACTCTCTATCGTTACAGAAGCCAAACCCAACAAACTTCGCTTCTGTGCTTTTGGCTGGAGAATCAGCAAAAAATCCACGATTGTATTTTGAGGTTCATGAAGAATACTTAAAAGAGGCACTCGGTGATTTTGATAGGGCTCCATCTTTTTTCTTTAAATTATTAGTAGAAATGTTAGACAACTCCGGTAAGCTGACAACTGATATTAAGAAAGGGTATCCAGTCCTTAATATCCTGAAGGGTCTGTGCGGTACAAGAGGGATACCCATTGCAAGAAAGAAATGGACAGAAATGGGAGGTACAGTTACTGAACCGTTGAAAGAGATGTTGAAAGAGATATTCGGGTCTATCTCCTTCATAAAAGTAATACCCTATAAAATTTTAGAGGTTGAAAAATCAAATACGGATTTAAAGAAGATAAGTGCTGACGAGCTTTTCGGGATTTTAATTAATGTAGCAGAGAAACTTTATCCGGCTGTAGCGCAAGACCCCTTCGGTGAAGAACTTGAGTCGCTTATAACTATGGAGGAAGCGATAGATTTTCGGCAAATAGCTATAAAGCGATTTGAAAAATATAAAGAATATAAATCTACTCAGAACCCCGAACATGGTATATGTGAGAGTTGTGGTTTTACACAGGCTTTTCCAACGCAAAAGTCTCTTAATTTTCCCGGAGGCAAACGATGGGGATTTTCGCAGATAAGCGCTCATACAGACAGTGCAAGAGCAACATGCACATTATGCGCTTATGATACTATGGTTTTTAGGAGTGACATGGCAGAAAACCGAAACCCTGTTTATATCAGGATTGAAGCCAAGACAACGGATATATGGCAGTTATATGATGAGATAGCAAAGTTAGTACAGAAACTCGATGCAAGTTATTATAATCCTTATACGCTGGAAACATTGGAGAAGAGACAAGAGTATGGCTTCTTACCGCTTCCACCCAAAAAAATTAAAATGCCGCAACCTAAAGAACCGAAATATATCTCTCAGCCTCTTTCCAGCATAAGAGGTTATATTATTCCGGTTTCACGCGTTGAGAGTTCTGAAAGCCCTAAAGATTTACGAGCAAGATACTTGTGCCTGTATGCCCTGCTGAAAATGATGGGTTTTGATACGCATATTGGCTTTGAAGAACAAAATGGACTTTTTGGCGATAATCCTATCGCGAGGCATGGAGAAGATTATGAGAGCCTTTATTATCGAGGATTAGCTATTAAATATTTTGCAAATCTTTTAGGTGGAGAAAAGAAAGAAAAGCAAAATGCCCATGTGCTTGCTGAATCAATATTAATGAAAAGTCCTTCTGTCGCAGTAACAAAAATTAGAGAAGCGGCAGAGGACAAAAAAAGAAGAAACAAATTAACTGGTGAACAACTTCGATATATTATTGAATCAATTGTCAAAGGAAACTTTACTTTAAAAAAGGCAATAAATGGAGGTGAATATACTATGAAAGACCTTTTGAAACATGCCGCATTTTTTGCAGATAAAGAAAAAGGAATAGGCCATTTTTGTGTAGAACCAGAGAAAAGGGGCGATTTTTGGAATCCAAGAAATATGACTCGGCATAACACAGCAAAGCCAGTTTCTGATGCCCTTGATGAAATAATGCAAGGACGAGAGATTGATATGGCTATGGAAAGGTTTATGAGGAATATTGCTAAAAAGATAGGGCAGGATGAGCAGGATAAATTAGCAGACTTCGTTAAGGGTGCTAAAGATGTTTTTAAGAAATATCACGAACTTAGAAAAGTGGACATTTCAGAGTTTATCAAAGTTAAAAATGCTTTGACATCAGCTATTTATTTATTAACACGATACGAGAAACTAAACATAAAGGAGGTCGTCAATGGTTAACTTTCTTGAAACGCCATCGCTATTGAGTAGAGGAGTTTATCTTCAGCTAGTTGTTAAGATGAAGCTGCTGGA
>Ga0210042_1002285_pt1 | contig 14791 bp, 12 predicted proteins | sample CryGeymeta201518_FD_183982 | JGI IMG/M metagenome (GOLD analysis project Ga0210042, IMG submission 183982) | Groundwater microbial communities from Crystal Geyser aquifers in Utah, USA - Crystal Geyser metaG 2015-18 (SPAdes) (version 2) | ecosystem: Environmental > Aquatic > Deep subsurface >... | reverse complement strand
AAGCGCTGAAACAAGTAAAAATGCTTATTTTGTTCAAGTCAGACCTTCGGTACAGACTTGAACAAAATAGAAAATACATTTTAAAAATACCTACTAGTGATTTTCCACAAAAATTGTCAGATAACCATAGATAAAAACCAAAAACCGTTTATCAAAACTATACAAAAGCTAGATAAACGGTTTTTTAGCACATAATAATTTAAAATCAAAAATAATTCTACTCCTCTTCTTCTCCAGCCAAAATAGTTCTAAGAGAATCTATTCCTTCTATCTTAATCTCTCTATCTCTTATATTTTGAGGTTGGGAAGTGGTTTTGGTTTGTTCGTTTTTCTCGTTTTGCTCTCTGCGTTTTCTTCTGCGTTCTGCAATTCGTTTCAGAAGACTAGCCGTAATATTCAAGAAATTAGCTTCTGTAATAATTCCAACCAAATTATTATTTGCCACGACAGGCAGACAACCAACTTTATGTTTTCGCATCAAATCCATGGCTTCATGAATATTGGCTTCTGGCGAAACGGTATAGACATCTTTTATCATCAAGTCTTTTACAGTTGTAATGTCATTTTTTATATCTCTTTGTCCAGAATTAAAATGACGTAGCAAAAGACGAGAAGAAACCAAACCACCCAAAACGCCATCTTGACACTCCACAGGCAGATAACGAATGCGTTGCCAGTCCATAATATCGGCTGCAAATTCAGGAACATCGTCTTCTGTTACCGTAAAAAGGTCAGTATCCATAAATTCTTCTACCAATAAATCGGATGGTTGCCAGTCTGAAATGTCCTCAATCGTTGCTAATTTCCACGTATGAATAGGCTCATTACTTTTTTGTTTGGCTGCAATGGCTACTGTAATGGCTGTCATGACTTCCTCTTTTGTAGTCTGTTTGATAAGTTTAGAATAGGATTGTAACATCCAACTAGAGCCTGTTTGTTCGGATTTTACACGAGCTTCAACAATTCCCATGTATTTATCAATGTCGGTCTGACTGACTTTTGCTTTTTGTAATCCTTTTCTTGCCATCGGAATTATTTCATTCAAAAGTAACTCCTTTGTACTCATTTTTTTGCCATTTACCCATCTTACATCTACTCGCAAACCGTGCCTAGCAACATTCATAAAATTTGCACGAGCATCATCAAATTCCATGATTTCAGTTACATCTGGATAGGTATCTTCAAAGGCATTCATTGCACCAATCCAAAGCGCAGCATTTGCCACCTCATCGGCCACGGTCGGACCTGCTGGCAAAATTCGATTTTCTATTCTCAAATGGGGTTTTCCATTCGGACTTACTCCATAACAAGGACGATTCCAACGATAAACTGTCGAATTATGAACATTCAAAGCACGAAGTTTTGGCGTTTTTCCTTCTTGAACTAATTGTACAGCATCTTCATCAATATCAGTTGTCAAAAGAACTCTAAAACGCATAATATCTTCACGATACAAATCTAAAATCGAACCTTTAAGCCATTTATTTCCAAACATAACACGAGGACTACGCTCACGCAAATGTTCAGAAGCAATACGAGTATCAACCGACTGACGAAAAAGTGCAATCCTAGTTTCACTCCAAAGACGTTTACCAAAAAGCATCGGAGAGTTACAAGCTGCTGCCAAAATAGGCGCAGAAATAGCCATCGCAACATTATATTTTGATACAAATTCTTCTGGCTTTATCTGCAAATGAACTTGAAAACTGGTATTACACGCCTCTACCAAAGCTGTATCGTGTAGCGTGTTTAATTCATCAATTCCTTCAATTTTGAGTTCGTAAGTTTCCTTTCCTCTTAGTTTTTTGAGGGAATTCATGAGGGCATAGTATCTATCTAAAGGCGTAATATTGTCAGTTGTGAGGTCAAATTTCCGTATTGTTGGAAGGATTCCTGTCAAGATATAATCTATATCGTACTTTTTTGTAATTTTTTCTAACGCCTTTAATAAACCAAGCGTTTCGGCTTCTAATTTGGAAAAACAATCGCCTTTGAAGGGTTGGGGTTCTAAGTTACATTCGACATTAAAACGAGCTAATTCAGTCGTAAAACTATCATGATTCAAGTCTTTTAATACTTCCAAACAAGTTGCAGAAGGTTTTCCGTGGTCATCTACCAAGCAAATTTCTTGTTCTGCTCCGATGTGCATTTGTTCGTTATCAAAGCAATCTTTTTTTAGCATTAATTCAAGTGCCTGAATATCTTTTAATAAATATCGTGTAAATTCGTTGAGATCAAGCTGATTATCTGCTATGCGTACATTCAAATCTCCCATAAATAGATATATAATTTTTTGTGAATAATGATTTTTATATTAAATGTTTTGGCAAATCAATCTAAAATACGAATTTTAATTTATTTTTTTAATTATTTACAAAATTTATTTACAAACACCTTTTGCTTTTTGAACAGGGTTTTGAAATTACCATTCAAATAAACAAATTTGATTTTGTATTTTTGTAGTGATAAATTAAGTAAAAAATAGTGCTTTTTAAAATTTAATTTAACCAATTCCCAATATCCAATTCCTAATATCCAAAAAAACCAAAAACACATGAAAATACTTTGTATTGGCAGAAATTACGCTGACCACATCGCCGAACTCAAAAACGAACGCCCAACTGAACCTGTTATTTTTTTGAAACCAGATACAGCTATTCTGAAAAATAATGACCCATTTTATTACCCCGATTTTAGCAATGATATTCATCACGAAGTAGAGCTGCTTTTAAGAATCTGCAAAGAAGGAAAACACATCGAAGAAAAATTTGCAGCTTCTTATTACGATAAAATTGGTCTAGGAATTGATTTTACGGCAAGAGATTTGCAATCCAAAGCAAAGGAAAAAGGTCTTCCTTGGGATATTGCAAAGGGTTTTAATGGTTCTGCGCCTGTTTCTGAATGGTTAGCCCTTTCCGAAATTAGGAGGGATATAAATTCAATTGATTTTCATTTGGAAGTCAATGGAGAAGTTCGTCAAAAAGGAAATAATGAACTCATGATTTGGAATTTTGACGAAATAATAGCTTATATTTCTAAATTCTTTACACTCAAAGTTGGCGACATTATTTTTACAGGAACACCAGCAGGAGTAGGCAAAGTAAATATTGGAGATAGATTAGAAGGTTTTATAAGAGAGAAAAAAATGTTAAATTTCGAAATTAAATAATCTCATTTAGTGGTTAGTGATTAAATTAATTTCATAAATACACTAACACAACAAAAAACGATACTACAAAAAATAAAGTTTAATTTTCTTCAATTGGTTTTACCCATAAAAAGTATGAAAAAAAACACTTCAATTTTTAAAATAGTGGTTACAAGCTGTAGCCTTTTTTTCATGCTTTTTATTTTCAATTTTGCAAAAGCTCAACTAGAAGTTTATACACAAGCTGTCGAAATGGCTAAAAATGGAAATCCTCAAGATGGATTAAATCTTTTGAAAACAGAATTGAATGCAGATTCGAAAAATACAGAATTGCTTTATTATACAGGACTTTATTTGGAGCAACTCAAAAATGTTCCTAAAGCTGTCGAACTTTATAAAGAAGCTGTCAAGATAGACAAGACTAATTTTGAAGCAAATTATAGACTAGGATTTTTGTACGAAAAAATAGACTCTATTCCACAGGCTTTTTCTTATTATGAAAAGGCACTTCTTCATGTTCCTACATCTAAAAAAGAAGAAAAAAATACGATTTTGGGAAGGCTAATTATTCTTTCTGATGAAGCCAAGAAATTTGATAAAGAAACGGTAAAGTATGCTGAAGATTATTTTAAGTCTGAGAATATAGATAATATCCCTCCTCCTGTTGCGCTTTCTCTTGCAAATATTCTCTACCAAAATGCAGAATATGAAGATGCTCAAAAACTCACAAAGACGATTTTAGAAAAAACAAATTCGAATGGTTATCCGATTCAAAAGGCTGCTTTTATTTATACCAGTTGTGCCTTTCGTTTACAGGATTTTGATGGAATGACAACGTATTACGCTAGAATAAAAGACGAAAAACTCAAAACAGAACTAGAAAACACAGCCCCTCAATATTATTATAATTTGGGTTATGCTTATTTTTTCCTGTATGATTTTGATAAAAGTATGCGCTATCTCAGAACGGCTCTTACCATAAAACCTGATTATTCTTCAGCACAAATTTTTTTAAATAAAGTGGAAGATCAAAACACAGACAAATCAAATGCAATTTATCATATCCGAAAAAAAATAGAGTTATCTAAAGAACTTTCTCACGATGCAGCATATTACTATGACCTTACTCGTCTTTTTGTTTATGAAAAACGCTATAATGAAGCTATAAAAGTAGCCGATTCGTCTTTGCGTTTAGAACCAAACAGACAGGAAGTCTATTTTTTAGAAGCAATAGCTAATTATAAAACAGTTAGAGATAAAGAAGCAATAGCAATTATACACAAGGCACTCAAAAAGTTTCCAAAACTTCAAAATGAAGACCGTTCGAAATACTATTTTCTCTTAGGATTACTTTATAAAAGAATAAAAAACGATGGAGAAGCTCAAAAAGCATTCGAACAAGCTGAAAGAGGAATTTTTGAAGATGCTGCTCATTGGGAATTGAGCAAACTAAGGGAGTAATAGTTACCAGTAAGTAGTAATCCGTAATCAGTTAATTTCCTTGAAATATGTTTTAAAAAATAACTTCAGAGAATAAAAACATACTCTTTTAATAAAACAATTAACTCAAAAAGCAATTTTCCCTAACTGGTAACTGATCATTTACTCATTGCTACTCTAAACCCAATCAAATTACTACCAAAACCTTGAGGGTTGTAATAACGGTTTGCAGTACGAAGGTTTCCCTTATTTCCAAACCAGCTACCTCCTCTTATACAACGGTTTAAGCCTTGAGGAATACCAGTAGGATTTTTCTGACGTTGTTGTTGATAGCGTCCATAATGATCAAAACACCATTCCCAAACATTTCCAGACATATCATAAATTCCTAATTCGTTGGGTCTTTTTAGTCCAACAGGTTGTACCATTTCTACTGAATTTTTTTCAAACCAACCTACTACTTCGGCATAATTAGCTCCTGAGTACGTATAATGTTGTGTTTTTAGTCCTCCTCGTGCTGCATATTCCCATTCTGATTCTGTTGGTAATCGTTTTCCTGCCCATTCTGCATATTGGCTGGCATCGTCCCAAGTTACACCCACAATAGGGTGCGTATCATCCCAGCCCCACATCGGTTCTTTTGGCATATCTCTTCCTGTTGCTTCACAAAATTCTCTGTATTCTTTGACCGTAACTTCATATCTTCCAATATAAAAATCATCTAATTCTACTTCGTGTATGGGCATTTCATTTTCAAAAACAGTACTTCCCATATTAAAAACACTTCCCTGAACAAAGACCATCCCTGCTGTATCTTGTTTGGATTTTAATAAGTGAGAAGGCAATAAAAAAGTATAGGGATTAGCAGAATACGCCTTTTTTGTTTCCAAAGTAGTATATTCTTTATCTAAAGAGGCAGGAAAAAAACCACTTCCCAAAATCAAAATTGCTAATCCGAAAGCAGAAAGCAAAATTGAAAAAATATGAGTGGATGTAAAACGAGTTTTCATAAAATTCTATATATAATATAATAAATGAGGTAATTTTTGGTATAAGGATTGGTTTTGAATCGATTTGTTAAATCTACAAAACTATAAGGAAAAAATCTTGCCAATGTGATTTTTTTGTGAAATCGTACTTAAAAGTCATAAAACATTACTCATTTCTATTGATTATCTTTGCAGCAAAACGCATCTTTATTTCTATCAATTTCTATTCAAAAAATGACCAACAAACAACTCGCTCAAGCCTTCAAACTTACAGGTTCTTTACTAGAACTTCACGACGAAAACCCTTTTAAAGTGCGTTCTTATACAGGAACGGCTACTCGTTTGGAAAATCTAAATGAAATCGCTGCCCAGCTTTCTCAAAAACAGCTTGTCGAATTGGGTTTTAGTAAGAATATGAGTGAAAAAATATTTTCTCTTTTAGAAAATGGAAGTTTTAAAGAATTAGACGAACTGACAGTCCAAACGCCAACAGGAGTTTTTGAAATGCTTGGCATCAAAGGATTAGGAGCAAAAAAAGTGCGTGTTATTTGGCAAGAATTAGAAATCGAAACGATAAAGGATTTATATGAAGCTACCCAAAATGGTTCATTAGAAAAAACAAAAGGATTTGGTAAAAAAACGGCTGAAAATATAGCCAATCAGATAGAATTTTTAGAAAAACAAGAAGGAAAACAGCGTATCAATATTGCTTTTCAATATTCTGATTATATTCTTTCTAATTTAAGCAATCAAGATTTTATTGAAAAAATAAGTGCAGCAGGACAAGTCAAAAGACACGAACCCATCATTGATACAATTTCTTTTGTAAGTGTTTTGAAAGAAGGAAATACAAGCAGAGAATTATTTCAATTTTTGAATAATTTGGACGGAATTAGTTTTGATGCCAAAAATAGCTCGCCATTTCTTTGGAAAGGAACTTTTGATGAAATTGATTTGAAATTAGAAATTCATCTTACAGAAAAAGAAAATTATTATGGAAAATTATTGAGAGAATCTTCTACTCTTTCTCACCTAAATTATTCTACCAATAATCCAAATCATTTAGATGCTTCTTTACTGGCAGTTTCTTATCAAAATGCAAATTCAGAAGAAGAAATTTATCAAAAAATAGGTTCAAAATTTATTCCTTATCCACAAAGAAATGGTTTACATGAATGGAAATGGATAAAAGAAAATAATCAAAGCGACCTTTTAGAACTTCAAGATTTAAAGGGAACAATTCATAATCACTCAACATACAGCGACGGACAAAATAGTATCGAACAAATGGCTCTTGCTGCCAAAGCGTTAGGACATTCTTATTTAGTAATCTCTGACCATTCTCAATCTGCTTTTTATGCCAATGGACTCAATAAAGAACGAGTACAACAACAATGGAAAGAAATAGAAGAATTAAATCAAAAATTAGCTCCTTTTCGTATTTTTAAAGGAATAGAATCTGATATTTTGAATGATGGAAGTTTGGATTATGATGAAAATACGCTCAAAGGTTTTGAAGTTGTGATTGCTTCTGTGCATTCAGTTTTGGGAATGAGTGAAGAAAAAGCAACAGAAAGACTATTAAAAGCCATTCAAAATCCTTATACCAAAATCTTAGGACACCCAACAGGAAGGCTACTTTTGAGAAGAGAAGGCTACCCAATCGACCACAAAAAAATCATTGATGCTTGTGCAGAAAATAATGTAGCCATAGAAATAAATGCAAATCCTCATCGCTTAGATTTGGACTGGAAATGGATTGATTATGCCATGCAAAAAAGTATTTGGCTCTGTATTAGTCCTGATGCACATTCTACTGAAGGCTTGAAAGATACACAATGGGGCGTAAGAGTAGCACAAAAAGGAGGACTTTTGAAGAAAAAAACTTTGAATACGCTTTCTGTGGAGGAATTTGAGAGTTGGACGAAAAGTTAAGATTAATTCAAGTTAAAGAATTAAAATGACTAAATTTGCAACACAATTTATAAAATAATATTCGTTTAAGAACAAGAAGAGATATTTTGTAGGGAAAAGGCATGCCTTTTCCTAGTAAGATAAAAACACGTCAGAATCAACCTATGAAAAACCTAATTTTTTGGAAAAAATGGTCTTTAAGTGAGCGTATTTTGTGTACGCTTTCTATTTTTGCGCTTTTTGCTGCTTTGGGAGCTTATCTGTATGCTTTTGTTTTGGGAGAAAGAGCCGTTTTCGAATGGACTTCTAATGGAGAACTTACTACGGTTCCTCTTCAAATTGATAGCTTTCAGCATATTTTTTTTTCATTTATTGCCGAAGTAGATGGCTATTTATTAAATAAAACTTTTTCTACTTCCTTTTTACAACTAAATTATTCGGCTGCGAACATTTTTATTTTTAGTCTTGCCTTTGCGTGGGTTTTGATTCTGACGGCTGCAACCTATTTGCGTGTGCATTGGTACGGAATTATATTGTTTGCTTTTGCTATATTTTTGAGTTATTGTTCTATTGATGGACTAGCTGGAATTCAAGGTCTTATGGATTTTGAGAATGAAAAAAAATGGTTTATTATTATTCTTTTGAGCTTGGGAGTAGTTACTTTTTTGTTTCAATTTTTTGCAAAAGGTTCTTTGCTTGTTCGTTTTTTAGTAATTGCTGCTGTGGCTATCGGAATGAGTTTTTTGGTAAATTCTCAATTAAATACACTCAATAATCCTATCTTTTTCTTAGCAAATCACGGTATTGTAGTTCCTATTGTCTTGACATTTTTGTTTGTTATTTTTAATGGACACGAAATTCCTAGAGTTTTATATTGGTTGGTTTCTCGTGGCGCAGACGGCTCAAATAGCACTTTGAAGCATTTTGCTATTGTCAGTTTGATATTTTTTCTGCACATGGTTTATTCTTATTTTCTCAGTATTCGTGCTATTTCTTGGGAGCTTATTTATGTTCCTCCCTTTGTGATTTTTGTGATTATGACCGTATTAGGAATTTGGGGTTTTGTAGGCAGAGAAGAGCATTATAAAAAGTTTTTTGAGGCTCGTCCTGTGGGTTTGCTTTTGTATATTGGTTGGGCTTTGATTGCTTCTTCTACCATTATGTATGCCATTTCTACCAATAATGACCCTTTAATTGATATTTTTTCAGACATAATTATTTATTCAAATGTTGGTTTTGCGCTCGCTTTTTTTATTTATATTTTTACAAATTTTAGTGAGCTTTTAGAAAAAAGTCTTCAAGCCTATCCTCTTCTTTGGCAACCCCGAAAGGTAAATTGGAGTTATGCAGGACTAATTGCTGCTTTTGTAATTACACTCTTTTTTTATCGTCATAATTTTATCCATTACAACCAAGCTCAAGCAGGATATTTAAACGGAATTGGAGATGTGTTTTTGTCAGAAGCAGATGCGTTAAAAAATGAAGGTGTTGATGAAAATGCTACTGGAAATGGAATTACAAGTGATTTGACTTTACAAGAAATTGAAGAAAGAGATAAAAAAGTAAAAGATACTTACCAGCTTGCCAAAATCAATTACCAATCAGCAATCTATAAAATTTATACCAATCACAAAGCCTACTGGGGAATGGCAGGAATTGCATTGCGTCAGTATTACTGGCAAGAAGCGTATTCTTTCCTACGAATTGCATCAGAACGTACAGCATCGCCTTATACCTATACAGCCGTTTCGGATTTGATGAACCGTACAAATAACGCTGATGAATCTTATTTTACGCTTCTGAATGGTTCGGCAGCGTTTCCAAAAAATCCACAATTAAAAAATAATCTGATTTTTAGTTCGATTGAGCGTTTTGGATTAAAAAACAATGATTCTTTGGCTAGAGAATTAGAAAAAGTCAAAAAATATGCAGATTCTGAGCAAACAACGGCTGCTTTAGACGCAAATTGGTGGACATTAAATGCCCTAACAGATAATTATACAGCTTTAGATTCTTTAGAATTGCGTATCAAAACACAAGACAACACAGGTGCATTATCGAATAAAATTTTATATCAAAAACGCTTTTTTGACCTAGATAAATTAGAAACAAATAAACAAGAAACAAAGTTAAACTCAAATACAGCTATTAATTTTAATGAAAAGCTAGTTCAAGATTCAGTTTGGACGACAGAAGATTTATTGTATGTCTATCATTATGGACTGCTCAATCAACGAGTGGCAGATGAAGAAACCAATCGAAAAGTAGATAGTACAGTAGTAGAACTTATTCAAAATAGAGAACAAGTTTTGGCAAATCAAGAACATATTCCGTTTATGCTTTTGGCAAAGGCTGTCAATCAATACAAATTAGGCGATGTTTATAGTGCTTTTATAACCTTGAAATATTTAGATACTGCTTATGGAAATTCGACTTCACAGTACAAACATTTATTAGGACTTTGGTTTTTGGAACACAGGCAGTATGATGAAGCGAGTTTGTATTTTAATAAAGCCTATTTGATGGGAAGAGGTTTGAATAATTTGTATGAAGCCATTGCGCTTTCTGAAAAAGTACGTTTTCAAGAAGACAAATCCGAAGCTCTGCAAATGTGGAGAGGCTGGGATACGACGGCAACACATCTTTTTCAAGCGACAGCAAATGAAATGTATTTGATTCTACAAGCTGATGCTAACCAAAAAATAAATTTTGATTCCTTAGATGAAGATGCAAAAAGACGTTATTTGCATTATCAAATTCCGAATTTAGTAGGAGAAGAAGGTTCAAAAGAATTTGCCGAAAAACTCCGAACAATGACAAATCAAAACTTAAAATTAGAAGTCGTTTTGGATAAAATAGAATTTGATTTAAAAAATAATGACTTACAGAGTGCATTGCTTTGGCGCAATTCGGCTACACAACTCAGCGCAGAAGAATTAGAACCAAGAACGCTTGAACGTTTCCAACTTATTGATTTAGAGTTACTTTGGAAGGATAATAAATTAATTTCGGCTGCGTCTATTTTGGATAATCTAAAACCTGTTCGTGCTTACGAAAAGTCTAAAAAACAATTCTATACAGCTCTTTTTGCTGAGCAACTAGGCGACACAACTCGTTCAAGAAAAGCAATAGAAAAAGCCATTGCAGGACTTCCTTTTGATTTTGAAGTTTTGGAAGAAGCGATTGCATATTATAAACGAAATAATTTGAAAGGCAAAGCGTATAATGTTGCTTTTCAGATTGTAGAAACGTTTCCTTATTCGGCTAAGGCAAATGCTATTTATGCGTTGGAGGCTTTAGATGCAGGTTTGGATAATTATGCAGAGCGTTCAAAAGAATTTTTGAGATTGAATATGCCCAATGCGTATGAAAAGTTCTTACCAAAATATGATTCTCTTAAAAGTCAGAAAGAAAGAGAAGTAGAAGAATGGATGAAGGGAGAGAATATTTGAGTAAATATTTTATACCTCAACCTTTAGGTTTGTAGTAGATAAAATAGATGTAATTTCTTATCTTGTATTTAAGAATTCATCTAGCAACTAAAGAACCTGTATCCTCAACGAGAATTTAAAATCTATCCGTCGAATTAGCCTTTAGCTGCTTTTATTCAATCTCAAACTCAAATAGTTTTCGGAGTATTTTTATTGACCTAAAAATAAATTCATTAGATAAGTTTTTAAGTCTGATTGAATACGATGAATCACTTTTAAATCAACAACACTAAATTAACTTTTTATGCCGACTTACCAAAATTTTATAGGCATCGATGTGAGTAACGACCATTTAGATGTCGCCCTTCTTCAAAAAGGAGAAGTAGTAAATCACAAACGAATTGATAATAATTTGAAAGCTATAACAGCTTAGCTTTCTTCCTTTTAAGACCTGTATGAAATTAGAGAAAGCCTGTTTTGTCTGGAGCATACAGGTATGTAAGTAATCGTACAAAATTAATGTATCTTATTTTTTAATGTAATAATTTGATAATCAATGTTTTATGTAATTATCAATTATCTATTTTAAATTAGCTTCGCTGCTTTGGCAGGTGTTCATTTACTTATATCAACTGGCTTTTAATAGCTTTAAGTAATTTTAATTGTGCTATTTGGGTAGAAAATGCACTTGAAATAAAGCGTTCTGGAGGAGTTACAAGAGGTAAAAATGACAAAGTTGATGCTGAAAATATCGCAGCTTATGCGTTCCGTTTTCAAGACAAAGCCAATCTATATTGTCCACCTAGTGAGCAATTAGAAGCCTTAAAAACTCTCCAAAAACTCCGTAAAACGCTAGTTACTCATAGACAAGAGTTAGAAACCTATGTGAATGAGCAGCATCAATTTAGCAAAACTTCTACTCAAAAACTGCTTGAAGAAAATTCTAAATCAACCTTAGAACATTTGACACTACGCATAGAAGAAATAGAAAAACAAATGCATCAAATTATTCAAGATGATGCTGAATTGAAAGAACTCTATCGGCTCACTACTTCTGTAACAGGAGTTGGAAAATTAGTAGCAACAGATCGATTTACTAAATTTGATACTGCCAAACAATTAGCTTGTTATTGTGGGGTTATACCTTTTGAAAATTCTTCTGGAAAATTTAAAGGAAAAGCTAGGGTTTCAAATGGCTAATAAAACACTCAAAACAGCCTTGCATATGTGTGCTTTATCAGCTTTACAAGTAAAGGGAGAACTAAGAGAGTAGTATGAGATGGATAATCGAAAACTACATAAAAAATTGATTATCAAGGCATTACATTAAAAAATAAGGTGTATTAATTTTGTACGTTTACTTATACAAAAATCAAAATGTGTAAGAATAATAAATGCCATAACCTGTTGAGTTAATTTGAGGCAAAATAGATACATTTTTTGATTTTTTGAAAGGATTGAAAGACTTTAAGGGTTCAAAATAATATACAATTTCAGTCGCCAAAATTCCAATTCCCGCTCCTACCAAAACATCAGAAAGCCAATGTTTGTTATTTAGCATTCTGAATACGCCTGTTGTAAGAGCAAAACTATAGCCACTATACGCCAACAAAAAAGAACTTTCTTCAAATTCATTTTTCAAAACGGTTGCATTCGTAAAAGCAAAAGTGGTGTGTCCTGATGGAAAAGAAAATTCACTTCCATTAGGGCGTGTTTTTTTTGTAATTTGTTTTAATCCGTGAGTAATACTAGATGAAAATAGTTGAGAAATAAGTAAATATTTTGTTTGGTCAAACCAATGATTTTTACTTTTTGCCCCCAACATATCAGCCAAATACAATTCGACAACGGGTGCATATTGGATATAATCATCAATTTTATATTCATACTCATTTCCCACTTGGTTTCGAATTTTGGTTTTTATATTTTTTTCAAAAGTACTACCATTTACAACCGTACCAACAACTATCAAAGTAGTGGGTAAAATACTTTTTTTGAGTAGAACAGATGATTTTTTACTTCCTTTAGGAATAAGGTCATCACTTAATGTATCTTGAGCAAAAACAGTAGAAATAAAAAAAATATTTAATAAAATTAAAATAAAAATTTTATTTATATAAAAAAATAATTTTAAATTCATATAGGAAATAATTAAAAAAGTTAAATCTTTTAAATTGTCTTATGTATGGCCTAAAATACAGTTTTTAGTTGTACTTTCATATCAAGACAAAGAAATCATCGAAAAATATAGCTTTTTACTTCAACCTTATCAAAAAAATGAATTTCAAAACTCGTTCCTACAAAAAGGAATTAATGGACGAGCTCAACCTCGCTTCCGAAGACCTCAAAAAAAATCTTGATGAGCTAGAATTTATAAACACAACTTTAGGAGGTTATAAAGTTTTGACTTCGGCTTTGGATACGCTTCATAAAGAAAATAAAATTAGTAGCCATCGAAATAATCAAGAAAATCAAAAATTTGTAACCCTTGCCGATATTGGAAGTGGAGGAGGAGATACGCTTCGTCAGATTGCAAAATGGTTTGAGAAAAAAAATATCAAGGCAAAACTAACAGGAATTGATGCCAATGATTTTATGATAAAGTATGCCCAAAATAAGTCAAAAGATTTTTCTCAAATCAATTATGAAAAACTCAATGTTTTTGATATTGATTTCAAGAATGAAAATAAATACGACTGGGCTACGATGTCACTTTTTTGTCATCATTTTACAGATGAAGAGTTGACTTTGATTTTTAAGAATATTCAAAAACTCACTTCAAAAGGCTTTATCATCAATGATTTGCATCGTAATCCTATTGCTTATTACAGTATTTACTTTCTGACACGTCTTTTTAATGGTTCGTATTTAGTCAAAAATGATGCTCCTCTTTCTGTTCTTCGTGCCTTTAAAAAACAAGATTTGATTAAAATTTTAGAAAAAGCAGGAATAAAAAAGTATAGAATAAAATGGCAATGGGCGTTTCGTTTTCAGGTAATTGTAGAGAAATGATTATTGGAGAATGGAGATTAGAGATTAGGAAATGGGAAATACAAATTTTGTTGAGAGTTAGGGTATGAAAAATATAGGAAACGATTTTTAAAAAATAGGGTTCTGTATTTATTCTAACACAAACCTCAACGACGACTTTAGCCTCGTTGACGGTAAACAAAACAATAAAATTATGAATTACTCTCTTTCTTGGCTTATTTCAGAATACGAGAACTTACAAAAACAAGACAAAAACCTTGGTTATTTATTCTTTTGGGGGACACAAACCAACTCATGACGGAAGTTTTAGCAAGGCTGTTTTTAGTCAATGGTGGGAAAAGAAGTTTTCTGTAAATGGAATAATTTATCCCACAGCAGAGCATTTTATGATGGCAGAAAAAGCTCGTTTGTTTAATGATAATAAAACTTTAGAAGAAATTATGAAAGCCAAAACTGCTGCCCAAGCTAAAAAATTAGGCAGAAAAGTGACAAACTTTAATGATAAAATTTGGAAAGAAAATCGCTCTAAAATTGTCTTAGAAGGAAATTATTATAAATTTTCTGACCCAGAATATAAATCCTTTTTACTCAAAACAGGAAATAAAATTATTGTGGAAGCAAGTCCGATGGATACAATTTGGGGAATTGGTTTATCACAAAATTCTGACAAAATTTATAACCCAACTACTTGGCGAGGATTGAATTTGTTGGGTTTTGCGCTGATGGAAGTGAGAGATAAGTTGAGAAATGAGAATTAATTTAATATTTTTTTGTAATGAACATTAGGGTAAACGCACGAAAAAAAAATGTACTCGTTTAAAGCAAATCAAGCTAGTTTTTAACTTTGCAAATTGAATTTACTCTGATAGTTAAAGTGT
>Ga0210042_1002281_pt1 | contig 14801 bp, 17 predicted proteins | sample CryGeymeta201518_FD_183982 | JGI IMG/M metagenome (GOLD analysis project Ga0210042, IMG submission 183982) | Groundwater microbial communities from Crystal Geyser aquifers in Utah, USA - Crystal Geyser metaG 2015-18 (SPAdes) (version 2) | ecosystem: Environmental > Aquatic > Deep subsurface >... | reverse complement strand
TGTTTAAACAGACTTTAATTATCAGAGTAAATTCAATTTACAAAGTTAAAAACTAGCTTGATTTGCTTTAAACGAGTACAATTTTTTTTTCGTGCGTTTACCCTATTTTGTTTATTATCTTAAAAAGTTTGTAAAAGAAAATCCTTATAATGTACCTATTCACTTTTCCTCTTCTTATGATAACTATTCTGAAGAAAAGAAAGACTGTATTTACCATCTGTATTATTTAAACTACTCTATCTCTAGAAATAAAAATAAAATAAAAATCCAATCTTTTTTCAATCACAGAAGTGAAAAATTCTATGATGCTCAAAAAGATAGTGTAATGTATGGCGACTATGAAAGGAAATATTACGACTACTTAGATTCTCTAAATCCTTTTCTAGCTCAAAATTACTATAATCTGAATTTTACTTCTTATGTATATAGTCCAGCAGGAAAAAAAATAACTCCTACTTCTTTACCATTTAAAGACATTGAAGAATTGATTGCTAATCAAATGCGAGAGAAAATAAATAAAAATATAAACGGAAAAGATTTAGACTATGAAAATATTTCTCCTAGCATGTGTACATATAAGTTAATTCCTTCTAAAAATAAGAAAGAAAACACTCTTTTTGAAAATAAAAAAGAAATTGTAACACAGATAATAGAAGCAATGAAAATAGGTATTTTATGGTCTTATGACCCTCTAATTTATGATAAAAGAGAATCTCAAGAAGATTATTTAAGTAGATTAGAAAGTTTAGAAACTTATTATGGAGGTAATGTTCCCTATAAAAAATTTGATTTTTATATAGAAATGCCTTTTAAAGCAGCACCAGATATGAGTAGGTGCAAGTTTTATAAGGATGATAACAATTTTTATAATACCACCTTTTTAAATAATTTTTTTTCTATCGTTGTTCCTGCTGAATTATCACCTACCAAACAAGAATATGTATTTTTTAAAGGAGCATTATGGGATCTTGTAGGTAACTTATTTACAGACAATCTAGATTTAGAGTTTAAAAATAACATTTTAATGGAAGATATTTTTAAAGAAAAACTAATTTACGGAGAACTTATGAAAGTTGATTTCATCAATATAGTGCGAAAAGACGAATGTAAGTATCCTATCTACGATTTAACAAACCTAGAAAAACTAAAGAAAGCATATCCAATGATAGAAAAGTATATTGAGAAAGTTCCCAAGACGATTACGCCAGAAAGTTTTGAGTAAAAAATAAATCCTTTAGTTACCCTTCATAAGGGCGATAATCTCTTCTAAACCTTTTATTTTTGATTCTAAAAGTAAGATTTTTTCTTTTAAAAATTGATTTTCTTGGGCTAGTATTTCATTTGAATAAATTTGATATGTAGAATTATTACCATTATTTCCTATCAAAGAATTAGTATTATTTGAAATACTTTTTTCTCCATACGCTGCCAAATCTTCTAAAGACGTGTTTAAAGCACCACAAATAAGGTCTAATCTTGAATAAGGAACATCTGTTTCATCTCTTTCTATTTTTCCATAACCTTGTGGTGTCATTCCTATTCTATCAGCCATTTCTTCCTGTGATATATTTAATCTTTTTCGAAAGAATGTAATTTTTTCTCCTATTGTCATTGTCATACAACTATTGGGTTAGATAAGAAACTATCAGTACGTTGTGTAAAGATAAGTATTTTTGGAAATTGTAGGCAAGAAAAATATAATTTTTTTTCTACACGATTGCCGAAAAGTGTTTTTTTAGAGTAGGTTAAGATAAGTTAAACCAAAAATAATACATGAATGCTGATTATCAAACAGTTTTAAATGATTTTATTCATGATTTACAAGATAAATATACAAGTTCTATTACAACAGAAATTTTAGAGGAAGAAGTCATTAACATTGCTTGTTTATTTATATTGTTCAAAAGCTATATGAATATCAATGAGACTTCATCAAAGTTCTATACAATACTACAAGAACCCAATAATAAAATATCAATTGGATTTACTGAAGCCGCTTTGAAACTATATCCAACATTATATGGTGAAAGAGAGGTTTCAGCAGGACAATTAGGTATTTCTCAAAATATTACTTGGGGTGGTATGTGGTCTCATCTAATAAAATACTTCTTAAATAAACACGATTTGGATATAGAAAGTAGTGAATTTTGGAATAACTAAAAAACAATTAACTAGCACAACTTATGCAACCTCAACCATTTAATTCTCAAGTAATTTTATCTAATTCTATGCGAACTCCTAAACAAAATAAAATTGTATTAGGGTTATTAACAGCTATCAATGATATGTTAGAGTTAGAAAATGACGAAGTTTATGTTCAAAAAAGAAGAGAACAAGAAGAATCTATCCACCTCCCTAAGTACAGTAATTTAAAATGGGAGTTAATAGATTTAATGAATAAAATAGGTAATTATTACTTAGCAGGAGATTATGACAAAACTTCTTTGCATATAGAACAAGCTCTATCTCTGCACGAAAATGCTGATGCTTACTTTCATAAAGGCTTAATCTCTATGCATAAAAATAAATTTTATGATACTATAAGGTCTTATACAGAGGCTATCATTATGTTTCCTGAATATCATAGGGCGTATTACATGAGAGCTAATCTTTTATTCGATATGTTAGAACTTCATCAATTATTTAATGACCCACAAATACAATTATGTGTCAAGTTTATTAAAAGAGATTTAGAAATGGCAAGATCTTTTGGTTTAAGTGAAGCTGAAAGTCTTTTAGTGGAGTTAAACGATAAGTTAGATGAAGAGGGGCAAGATAATAGTTATTTAAACCACGTCAGAAAAAAAATAAATAATTGGTTTAAATAATATAAGTATTTGAAAATTTTTTACTTAAATAATATTTAAATAAATATTATTATTAAACATAATTGCATAGTTCGAAAGTTATGAAAAAGGCATGTTTTTTTTGGTGTGTAAAAGCTTCCTTAAATTTTGAACATTATGGTAGTCTTTTAGAGGGTTACTTAGTTGAATTTAATGAAGAGGAAATCTTATTTAAATCAGATGAAAACTATAACTTATTTCCATGCGACCTAATTTTAGTAAATAATCAATGGCATGAAATTACAGAACGTATATATTTGAACGAAACAATAAGTTATAAACTAAGAAGTATTTAAAGATAAAAATATGTTTCTGAAAATTCTCTTTCTTTCTATAATATTTGGAGTGACTCAAAAATTAGCAGATGCTGTTAATGAGCATAATGTAAATCTATTTAAAAATTCTAATTGGTTTTTTGGTATTTTATTTGGCTTATCAGGAGGTTTTTTGTCAATACATAACAGTTCTTTTGCAATTTATTTTTTTTGTTTAGTGTGTTACTGGTTAATAAAAAATAAGTTAGATTACCAAAATCATCAAATTTCAGCTATGATAATTCTATTTTTTGTAATATTTCATTCTGAATTGAGATACTTATTTACTGAAAGTATTATAGTATTTTTGTTATTTTTAATTTTAGATTTTTTATCAAAAAAAATAAAATCAAAAAAAGTAAATTTATTTATTTTTAAAATGAGATTCGTTTTAATATCTCTGCTTGTTGGTTTTTTAAATAATGATTATTATTTACCTTTTAGTGTTTTTTTAACAATATTATCAATTTTATATACTACAAAATACTTAAAGTCAAATTTTAATTATTTGGAGTAGAGAAAACTGTGTTCTGTGTGCCACACACAGTTTTCGCATCATCATTTTCCATCAAAACCCCTAAGAATCTTCAAGATACTTAGGGTTTTGTTTAGCTTTTATTCTTTCTTTTTCCACCATTCTTTCCCAAACTTTCCTTCCATATCTTTAGCTCCTTGTGCAAAAAAGTTGAGAAGTGCATTTGTATCAGCAAAATCATTGTAATCCGTTTCTTCAAAGCTAGAAAATGGAATTCCTGTTACCCCAAAATAAACTTTTATCCAGTCAAATAACGTAGTAGGGTTCAACATTTCCTCTTTTACATACATTTCTGTTTTGAGAAGAAAGGTTTCGTCATACGCCGTGTCGGTTTGTTTCAGATAATACTTTTTTTCAGTCAGTTCTTCAAGATATATTTTGACTAACTCCTTATTTTCTTCTTTTTCTTTAAACTCCTCTTTCATAAAATACTCCAAAGCAATTATATCAAACTCAATCACTTTGCCTACTAACTTTTCGCCGTCTTCATCAAGCTCTGTAGGTCGTAAATAAAGACATTGAATCGGACTTTGATTTTCAGTTAGCCATTTTTCTCTGTAATGATATATCCATTTCATAATTGAAGGTTGTTTTTGATGTTAGTTTAAATAATTCACTACGAATTTACAAAAAAATGCTCATATTTTGAGCAAAAGTGCTAGTCATTGCAGGGTTTTCTTATAAAAATGAAAAACACCGTTGTTGGTGTTTTAGCGATAGCGACACCAACAACTATGGATTGAAAATAGACCTTCAAAGCACAAAAAACAGCTCTATATTTTTTTATAAGAAAACCCTGCTAGGCATTGTTAGGCATTTTTTTAAATAACAATCCGATATATCAATTTGTACTGAAATAATTTAACACTCTAATTTACTCTCTATTCGTTATATTTTCTCCCAAAATAGCCAGTAGTTCTATCAGTTCAGGTATTTTTTCGCCTTGTGCTGCATGTTCGAAAGATTGCATCAGATTATGAAGTACTCTTCTGAGAATAGCTAGATTATCACAAGGAGAATAAAAAACATCATTTTGAGGTAATTTTATTTGTTTGAGGTAGTTATCAATATCTTGTTTTGAAAAAATAACACCTCTATTAAAAACATTGATATAAAAAGTAAGCTCTTCACTTTTATGAATCAAAACAAAAAGATTAGGCAAATTGACACCAAAAACAGGTAGTTTGAGTTTTTGAGCAATTAGCATATAAACAACTGCCAAACTAATTGGATTTCCTTTTTTAGATTCTAAAACTTGATTTATCATCGAATTATTGACCGAATGAAAATTATTTACATTCGCTTTAAAACCTAATTTTTCAAAAAAAATACTATTCAATCTTCTTATTTTATCAATAGGATGTTGTACATTCTGAAAAGCGACCCACGTTTCGAAATAAAGCTGTTCAATTTTCACCTCCAATTCATTATACTCCAAATCTGGGTACTGATACGTTGCCAAAATCCATAAGCCTTTTAATAAATCATCTTGCTGATTTTCGTACCAATTTTGTAATTTTTCTTTTAAAAGACCAAATTGTAAGGTGTGCAAAATGTCTTCAATTCTACTTTGAAGTTTGGGGTTAAAACTCCCTGTCCAAGAATCTTCTAAAAGTGGAATGATAGGTTTTCCGATAGATAAAATTTTACTTTCTACATGTTCTAAAACCTGTGAATCGTCATCTTCCAAAAGAGAAATTAAGGCTTTCAATTCTTTTTTAGTCAAGTTTGTATTTGCCGAATCTGTATTTTGTTTTTCCATATTAATACTACGTTCATCCTTATCTAATTTTATTAACTTTCTAAACTCAAAATAGGCAAAACAGTTTTTACAACAAAAAAATCACTACCAAAAAGTGATTTGTTCTGTTCTTAATTTTGTATATTTAGTTAAATTAAAGTCAAATCAAAAAAATATAGATTATGAAACAAATAGCTGTAAATTTTCCAGAAGAACTCGCATTTCATTTACGCATGAAAAATCAAGAATTTGATAGAGAAATAAAAAAAATAGCTTTAATAAAACTATATGAATTAGAGAAAATTTCATCAGGAAAAGCTGCCTCTATATTAGGAATTTCTAGAGTTTCTTTTTTAGATTTATTGAGTGAATATGGCGTAAGTATTTTCGGAGAATTAGACGATGAGATACTGGAAGACCAATTACAATCAATTAGAAAAATAACCAAAAAGTAAATTTCAATTAAACAAAGAATTTCATGGCTTTAACTGTTATCTCAAATACAACTCCTATAATCACTTTATTAGCTATTGATAAATTTGATTTACTGCCTCAATTATTCAAAAAAATTTATGTTCCTTACGGAGTTTATCAAGAAATAGAAGATGGCAAACACAAACGTTTTTGGTTATCTGACAATTTTTGTGGAAAATCACTAGTAGGTATTTTTAAAATGTATTTTCTATTTTGTTCAAGTCTGTACCGAAGGTCTGACTTGAACAAAATAAGCATTTTTACTTGTTTCAGTGCTTATTTTAACTTGGTCAGACCTTCGGTACAGACCAAGTTAAAATTAGGTGTTACCAAAAATAAAATTATCACAAAAATTGTCAGATAACCAAAAACCTTAACCATTCTGTTGGTTAAGGTTTTTTTAGATCGTTTTTTATCTTAGAAATTAACTTATCAAAATGTAGAATATCTTAAAAAAATTGCATTTATCAGTTGAATCTAAGTTATTTACAGGGCATGTTCATAAAAATACAAACTGCTTGAAATCGTGCGTTCAGTTCCTCAGAACTGAACGAAACGCTTCTGAGGAAGCGTAAAAATTCGTTTCTGAGGAAACGAACACACATAGTTTTTTATGAACATGCCCTGAAGTTATTTATAGACTTCATTGTAATAACGAATTAGTTTCAATAAATCTTCTCTACTACGTAATTTGTTATCATGATCTATTAAATAGAGTTCCATTACCTCTTTTTTCTTTCCAAAAAGATTCATAATTGCTTCTCGGTCTTCTTCTACATCAACGACATTTCCTTCATTATTCAATAAAAAATAATCGTCTTCTTGTACAACATAGCTTCCTCCATTTGTCCAACCTCCCCACATATAAGGCGAGTAATAACCTGCTTGTTTGACTACAAAATTTTCTCTGCAAAGAAGCGTGATTTTTCCCTCTGTCAATAATTCAAAGAAATAAAGAACACGGTAATCGTCTTTTGTAACCTGTGGAAGCGCATAAAAATAACGAACTCGCTTTTGTAATTCATCTTCAATCCAAAACTGTTCGACTTGAGAAGCATTATAAGAACGCAATTTATTATCAGGCGTTCGGATAGTAATATTATTCTGGTCTAAATCATATCTAATACTTCCTTTAATACTTTCTTCTGTAAATAAATAGACTTCGCCTTTGTGCCAATATTCTTTCGAAAAATTTTGTGCCATGACTGTACCTACAATCATTTGTAAAATTCCTACCAAGACAGATACATAAAATAGCTTTTTCATTAGTAATTTATCAATAAAAATGAGATTCTTAAAATTAGTTTATAGAACAAATATATCATTTTATAAACTATAACTATACCAATAGCTATTTGTAACACTACGAAAGAGAAAGCTGTTTTAATTTACGCACAAATAAATCTTTTACCTACTAAAATAACTTGTTTTTATACCCTTCCGTGCAGACGGTCAAGGCAATGCATGAGCTTTGCGAGTAAATCTTCTTTTTCTTCCTCACTAAAATCATATAATAATCTTCTGTTGGCGTTTTCTCTCAAAGGAGCTACTTTAGCGATGGCATCTCTCCCTTTTCTTGTCAAGACTAATACTTTTCTACGCTTGTCTTTTGGGTCTTTATCTTGTGTAATTAATCCTTTATCTGCCAAAACTTGCAGCAAATTAGTAATATTAGGACGAGAAACATTCAATGCCTCTGCGATGTCAGAAGCCAAAATCCCCCCCTCTTGAAGGCGTTCTTCTGCATAAGGAATATTTGTATCGCCTTGTATATATAAAAGAACCATCCACTGTTGAGTCGTCAATCCTATCATATTGGTAAGGCTAGAACCTTTCTTGAGCATCTGTGCAGCAAGTTCCATTATGGCAAGCACAATCGACTCTTCGTTTGTTTTCTGAATTATAGTCATTTTTTTTGGTAGTAATTTATTAACAATTAATTTACACGTTTTTTCTACGGTAAACAAAACTTATTTGCAAAAATAACGTTTCTATCTGTATAAGCTACAAATACTATCAAAAAATTCAAAAAAATATAATTTTAGTGAAAAAAAATTTAAAACCAACTCTATTTGCAGATAGAAAATAAGTGTAAGGTTCTATTGATTTAACTCTAAAAAAATAATTAATATGACTAAAGGTCATTTTTTAATAAATTTTCACTTTTATATCGCTATAAATCTATTTTTTATTTAATTTATTGAAATTAGAAACCACACAACAAAAAAATAGTAGCAGCTAACAAGTTTAATTTCTTGTAGGCTCACAAAAATACACAAAACACTCACACACAACAATTTTCATTAATTTTTATCTGTCACATTACATTTTTTACAGATGCCTGTTGTATATTTGAGTAACAAAGAATCAAAGGAAAGAGAATTCAAACGATCTAAATCTTCAAAATTATCTAAACCCCAAAAGAAATTAAATCATTTTGATGCTGATAGTTTTGAAAAAGCAGACTCCTCTCTACCTTTCAAAAGAAATTATAATTACCTAGCTAATCAATTAGCTATCGGAATCCAAACTGTTATGCAGCATTCTTTTCAACGTATTTTAGAAAAAGTTTTGGAAGGCATTCGCTCTTGGGGCGAAGGCGTTTCGGCACAACATTTTCATCCTTCTTACGATAAAAGTAATATGGAGGCTCTTTTTCATCCCAAAACCATCGCTGTTGTGGGAGCAAGTAAAAGAGAAGGTTCTTTAGGAAAACGATTATTCGAAAACCTCACTTTATTAGATTATAAAGGAGAAGTATTTCCTGTCAATCCAAAATACGACGAAATCAATGGTTCGGTTTGCTACAAAAAAATTGAAGATATAGATGAGTTTATTGACCTTGTCATTATCATTACGCCAGCCAAAACAGTAGCCGATATTATACGAGAATGTGGAGAAGCGAACGTAAAAAATGCGCTTATTCTCTCAACAGGCTTTAGAGAAACTGGCGAAAAAGGAGAAGAATTCGAAGCTGAAATCTTATTAGAAGCTAGAAGGTCAGATGTTCGTGTCATTGGTACAAATTCTATTGGTTTTATACGTCCTCATTTGAATCTTTTTGCTACCTTTTCTAATCAAAGACCAAAAGAAGGAAGTATCGGTTTCGTTTCTCAAAGTGGTGCAATGGGAGAAGGTGTTTTGGACTGGGGAAATAGCCAAAATGTAGGTTTTAGTGCTTTCGTTTCGATTGGTGGAATGATTGATATAAGCTGGGGAGATGTAATTCATTATCTAGGCGACGATACCCGAACCAAAGCGATTGTTTTGTATATGGAAACCATCAATTATGCCCGTTCTTTCTTGTCGGCAGCCAAAGAAGTTTCGTATTCAAAACCCATTGTCGTACTCAAAACAGGAAAAAGACAACAATTAGAAAACGATACTTCCAAACAAGCAGTTTCTCCTATTCGTTTTGAGGTGGATGAAGATTTGATTTTTAATGCTGCTTTTCGTCGTTCGGGAATGCTTCGTGTTGATACCATGGCAGAAGTATTTTTTATGGTAGAAGTAATTTCTAAACAGCCTCGTCCGAAAGGAAAAAACTTAGCAATTCTGACCAATGCCAATGCTCCTGCACAACTCGCAACGACTATGCTTATGAAAGGTGGAGGGCAGTTAGCAACCCTTTCTGAAACTACCATTGAAAAATTATCTGAATTTCTACCCAAAAGCTGGGAGTATGAAAACCCACTAGATTTGCATCAATTTGCGACACCTGAATTGTATGAAAAAGCAACTGAAATTTTATTAGAAGACAAAAATATAGATGGACTTCTAGTAATTCTTGCACCTCAGGCAGTTAGTAAATCTACCGAAACAGCTAAAAATTTATTACGTTTTGCTTCTTTGAAGAAAAAACCTTTGTTAGTAAGTTGGATGGGAGGAGATACGACAAAAGAAGGTAGAAAATTGCTTTCAAAAGCTGGTGTTCCTAATTTTCAATACCCAGATGCAGCAGCTCATATTTTCAATTATTTGTGGAAATATGCTTATAACTTAAAAGGCATTTATCAAACGCCTCGTATTTCGGATTCGATGAAAAAGAATCCACCCAACAGAAAAAAAGTTGCCGAAATTATAGCAAAAGCAAGAAAAGAAAAACGTACCATCTTGACTGAATGGGAAGCAAAACTAATTTTGGCTGCTTATAATCTGCCTATCGTCAAAACTCGCTTGGCTCTATCAGAAGATGAAGCATGGGAACAAGCCGAAAAAATTGCTAAACCAGTAGTTTTGAAAGTGCATTCAAAGTCAATTATCAATAAAAGCGAAGTAGGTGGAGTGCGTTTGTTTTTGAAAGACGAACAAGCTCTAAGAAAAGCCTATCAAGAAATTAAGAAAAATATAGAAGAACGTGTAAGTCCTGATGAATTTTTGGGAGTAACTGTCCAAGAAATGAATACAAACGATTCTATCGAAATGTTGATGGGAAGTAGAGTAGATGTGCAATTTGGTTCTATTATTTTCTTTGGAAATGGTGGAAAATCATTACAATATTACCAAGATAGAGCCGTCGCATTGCCTCCTCTGAATGCAACTTTAGCACGAAGAGCCATCGAACAAACGACGATTTATAAAAATTTAGTCCATACCGACGATTTACATGAGCCTACTTTAATGCTTTTGGAGCAGTCTATGGTGCGTTTTAGTCAGTTGATTATCGAACAACCATTTATAAAAGAAATTTATCTCAATCCGATTTCAGTTTCTCGTACAGATGGTATTTCTATTCTTGACGCTGTCATGATTTTGCAATCTGAGGACATAAAAGATGATGAATTAATTCGTTTGGCAATCCGTCCATATCCTTCTGAATATGAAGGAAAATGGATTTTACCGAAGAGCAAACAAGAAGTTTTGATTCGTCCTATCCGTCCAGAAGACGAGCCTTCAATGGCAGAATTTCATAAAAATCTTTCTCCTCAAAGTGTTTATTTTAGATTTTTTCATGCTGTCAGTCTTGACCAAAGAACCTCACATGAACGCCTTTCAAGAATTTGTTTTGCTGATTATGACAGACAAATAACCCTCATTATAGAAAAGGAAAAAGAACAAGGAACACGCAACGAAATCATAGGCGCAATACGAATAATTAAAGTTCACGGTACAAAAGAGGCTGAGTTTGGAATGACTGTCGTAGATGGTTATCAAGGCGAAGGATTAGGCTTTGAAATTTTGAAAAGAGCCGTAGAAGTTTGTCGTAGTGAAGGCATAGAATTACTGACAGCAGATATTTTGTCAGAAAATAGAGCCATGAGAAAGATTTGTGAGAAACTTGGTTTTGTAATGGAATACAATGCTGATGAAGGAACAGTTAAGGCATCTCTTTATATTCGGAATATTTTTGATGAGGGTAATGATGAGGAGGAATAAAGACAAGGATATTGGAGATTAGGAAATAGGGAATAACATTTTAATTCTACCCACAACTAAAATTAGGGTGCATCTCAAATTGTCATTTTTTCAATTTTTTGGCTACTTTAACATACATAGACAGGGTTAAAACCCTGTCCAATTTATAATTCAGAGTAGTTTTTAATTGAACAGAGTTTTAACCCTGTTTTTATTTTTTGTCATGCGACATTTTGAGATGCACCCTAAAATTGTGGGTTTTATTTTATTTCAAAAATTTTATGCAGCATCAATATTTTATTTCTGCTATCGGAACAGATAGTGGAAAAACGTTTATTAGTTCTATTTTGGTAGAAGCTCTAAAGGCGCATTATTGGAAACCGATTCAAGCAGGTTTGCCAAAAGATACCGACCAAGTAAAAGAATTGGTTTCTAATACGGAAAGCCTTTTTTTGGAAGAGCGTTTTTGTCTTACTGCGCCTATGTCGCCTCACGCTGCTGCAAAAATTGATAATATAAAAATCAACCTTTCTGATTTTGAATTACCAAAAGCAAGTAAATACAAAAATTTGATTGTAGAAGGTGCAGGAGGATTATTTGTTCCAATTAATGATGGGCAAAATGGAAAAACTGATTATGTAATCGATTTAATCGAAAAATTAAACTTGCCTTTAATTTTGGTTTGTAATCTTTATTTGGGCAGTATAAATCATTCTATTTTGAGCCTAGAAGCTATCAAAAAGAGAAATATCAAACTAAAAGGAATTATTTTTAATGGAGAATCAAATCCAGAATCCGAACAGATTATTGAAAATTATGTAATCCATCAATTAAATTCTAAAGTTCTTTTGAGGATAAAACAAGAAAAAGAAATTTCGAAGGAAACTGTAAAAAGCCACGCAAATCAACTTATTTTGTAATACGATTTTAGGACAAATCACTTAGAGTTCCAGCTATAACCTTCTAATTATCAATTAATTAGAAATACAAAATTAATAATACAACCTCCTCTCAACAATCTTTTGTGTTTTGTTTTCCAAAATAGTAATATACACATAACCAATCGCAAAAAGATGACTAATTCCATAGAGATAAATAACACCTAAATTTCTCAAAAATGAAAATAGAGTTGTTTGAATCAGAAAAAAGCCTATTATACCAACAGCTACATAGCCCAAAATAGCAAAAGTATAGTTTTTACGCAGTTTATGAACTTCATCAGAATAATCTCCCAAAATCAAATGCAAAATATTTAGTACAGGATTTATACAACCTAAAATTCCTAACACCAAAATAGGAAAAAGAAAAGAAAAGGCAAAACTTTCTAAAGAAGTAATTTGATGAGCTAAAAATGAGATTCCATAACCACCAAAAAGAATAACCAAGAAAATAATTTGAATGGCTAAATCAGTACGCAATAAAGGTTTTTTATAGGGAGAAATCATAGTTGAAATCAGTTTTTGAGTAAATTTTGAACCTGTTTTTATTTATCCAAACGAAGATAAGAAATAGAAGTTTCACTTCTTTCAAAAAAAATTGAAAGTTTATAAAAGTCTTTATTTTTTATAATTTTTTCATAGATTGATAGTATAAACTTGTAATTTTCAAGGCTCAAATTACACTAACTATTTTATTTATTGCTCTTTCGTAGTTTAGTACAGACATCAAACCTTCTCTTATTTATTTTGGAAAAAGATTTTGTCGCATTTATTCAGAAACATCAAGGCATCATACATAAAGTATGTCGCATGTATTGCGATTCTGAAGAAGACAGACAGGATTTGTTTCAAGAAGTGTTGTTTCAGCTTTGGAAATCATATCCTAAATTTAGAGGCGATTCCAAAATTTCTACGTGGATGTATCGCATCGCACTCAATACAGCTATTGCTCGTCTTCGTAAAACCAAACGCAAGCCTTCTGAGTTTTCAATTTCAGATTCTACCCTTCAATTTCCAGATACGCCTCCTGATACTGAAAAAGAAGAACAGCTAAAAAACCTTCAATTAGCTATTCAAAAACTCTCAAAGGTAGAAAAGGGAATTATTATGCTCTATTTGGAAGAAAAAAGTTATGATGAAATTGCTGAAATAATCGGAATTACCAAAACAAATGTGGGCGTAAAAATTAATCGTATAAAAAAGAAACTCAAAGAAACATTGGAAAAATTACCTCAATAGGAAATCAAAATTTAACAACAAAAACTATTTCTCTTAGAAAAAAATGTAATATAAGCAGCATCAAAAATGGATATAGACAATCTGAAATCTACCTGGCAGGCTCTTCAAACACAGCCTGAACCTATTCTTGAAAACGAACAAATTCGCAAACTTTTGCAAGGAAAAGCGACTGACACTATTTCCAAAATCAAACGTAGCATTTTGATTGAGGGAGGTCTGACACTTCTCTTGAGCATCTTTCTTATGGTAAATAAACAATGGTTTTATTCGCCCTTTATTGTGCCTTATTTGGGAGGTGTGATGATTCTTTCATTGGTCTGGTATGCTTTCAAATACAGCCAAATTAGAAAAATAAATTTACAGGAAAACCTCAAACAAACCTTAGAAAAACTTATCCAAACCCTTAATTTATACTTAAAAGTATATTTATATGGTTCACTTGTTTTAGGTCTTTTTGCTGCTGCTTTGCCATTATTTTGGAAAAATGTAACACTTGATATTACACTTATAAAAATGTTAGGGATTGGAGTAATTGTCTTAATTAGTATTCCAGCTTATTATTTTTTTATAAAATGGTATATCAAAAATTTATATGGAAATTATGTAAATGAGCTAAAAGAAGAATTGAAAGAACTTGAAAATTTAGACCAGTAAAATAAATCAAATTATTACATTTCCTCAAGACAAGAAACAAATTCGAATAAAAAAACTCCTTCCGATTGAAAGGAGTTTTTTCTGTCCACTTACTTACTTTACTACTTAACTATTAGAAAATCTAGCCGAATAACTTAAAAGATAAGTTGCTGCTAAAAAATTGATAGATTTTTCTATTACAAACGTCTTGTTATTCTTCTATTAATTTTCTTTGTCTGTTGCTTCAAAAAGTAAAGTTTCTGTTAAAAGTTTTAAATAATTATTACTAATCTAATAATGATAAGTTATTAATCAGAACCTTTGTGAAGCGAAAGTCTTATTTTCTAACCTTTTGTTAGAAGTACATAAAACATATATCAATCTACTTGCCAGTTGCATTTTTTTGTAAAAAATAATTTCAAATTACCTTTTTTAAGCCCTAAACACACTTTTTATACTTTAAAGGTATTTTCATCTTCTGTGTATTTTTTCATTTTGGAAAAGTCTATTTTCATTTTGAAAAATTGCATTATTTCTATTTCTTTATCTTATCCAAATTCGAATATAAAATCTATTTTAGAATAAAACAAATAAAATCAATAGGGCAAACGCACGAAAAAAAATTGTACTCGTTTAAAGCAAATCAAGCTAGTTTTTAACTTTGTAAATTGAATTTACTCTGATAGTTAAAGTGTGTTTAAATACACTGAAAGCAGTATAAAAAGT
>Ga0210042_1002265_pt1 | contig 14876 bp, 24 predicted proteins | sample CryGeymeta201518_FD_183982 | JGI IMG/M metagenome (GOLD analysis project Ga0210042, IMG submission 183982) | Groundwater microbial communities from Crystal Geyser aquifers in Utah, USA - Crystal Geyser metaG 2015-18 (SPAdes) (version 2) | ecosystem: Environmental > Aquatic > Deep subsurface >... | reverse complement strand
TAATACCAGTATCATCAATCGTAGCTAAAATACCAGAATCAATTTCACCCGATGACGAATATCGTTGGAGTTCTACAATAGTTTTACGAAAGTCTGGGAAGTTTTTCTGTACCAGCGCGGCCACAGTTTTTTTGTCATACTTAATAGATTCAGTGTCAAGAATTTTACAAGCAGATTTAAACATCTGTGACATAGCAGATTGTTTTTCTTCCTTGGAGAATTTGAAGTCAACCCTAGTCAATCGTGACTGTAGTGGAGAAATAATACGTTCAGGGAAATTACACGTGAAGATAAAAATGGCATTCGAACTAAATTCATCCAAAAATCCACGCAAACTTACTTGAGTAGATGATGCGTTTAGATAATCGGCCTCATCCAATACTACAATTTTTTTAGAATCAGTAAATGAGACTGTAGAAACAAATTGAGTCACTTTTGTACGAAGTGTATCAATGCCAGATTCTAAACTTGCATTGACAAAAAGTACATCTGCATTAAGAGCATTTGCAATTGCATAAGCACAGGTAGTTTTACCTGTTCCTGGAGGTCCACAGAACAAATAATTTGGAAACTTACCAGATTCTAATTGTTCCTTTAACATCTTTTTAACATTACTGGGAAGTACCGTATCATCAATGGTCTTCGGCCGGAATTTTTGTTCCCAAACTAGATCTTCAAAACTCATAATAAACTTTCAAAATATGTATTGGATCCTATACCTAGGTATAATTTTGTTCGCATAGATAGGTACAAAAGTACCTATTTTGTAATCATCTATGAGTATAATTATGCCCAGGTGGAATTCTTTTCACATGCAGCAAAGAATTCATATTCGATGGTTTTAGAAACAAACTGTGCAATTTTCTTGGAACTAAGATTTACTGTATAGATTGATGGAGGCATTTTCAGATTTTCTAACTTAATATAAGAAGAAAATGTTTGATCCGTATTACCGACTTCGATAGCAAATGTATTTGAGGAAGGATTTTTTGGATCCAATACGGTACATGTAATCGTTGAACCATCACCTTGAATAAGCAAGTCAGTTGCAGAAAGAACTGAACCGGCCTTCAGCAGAGATTTAAGATCTTCCTCGGGTAATTCAAAAGAAGCATCGGTCTTTGGCATTTTAATAGCCTTATCTGGGTAATCCAAAACCTCAGGTGAGGCAAAGACATACTGAACTTTATTCTTACCCTGAGAGATTGTCAGAGAATTGTCATTGAAAGTAAACTCTGGATCCGTGAATAGAGAAATCACACCAAGCAATTCTGGAGCATTATATACACCAAATTCCTGGGGAAATTCATCTTTGACTGTGGCGGTCACGAAAATATTCTTGGCTACAGTTCGTGTGGTAAGAACATTACCTGCTTTAATGAGAATGTTTTGATTAATAGCAGCAAAGTTACGCAAAATATCCAAGGTATCACGAGATAATTTCATTATAATATATCCTTTAAGTTGAAGATAAATCTATTTTATAACAATAGATTAAGAAGTAAAATTTATTTATACCATGATGGCGCCTGTCTAGAATTAACTTTACCAGACCAGTTTGCCAAGTGACGTTTGTGTGTCATATAGTATTTTCGGTACGATTCTACCACATCAGAAGAAATACATTCATCTGGCATTGCTGGATATGGAAGATCAAATGTAGTTTTAGTGCCGATGTTCTTGGGTACATTTGAACATAACCAAGCAACCAATCCATCTCTCTGAGCCTTATGCACATTACCGTAACGGTATGTATACTCAGAACAAAGTGCATTAAGATGCTCTGCAGCCCAATAATATTGTTCTTTTGAATCTCTGCAGTATTTAGCAGAAGGGTGGTTGATGTGAGTTGCTTTGTAGAGCAACTCGTTTGGATGCACATATTGTTTTTGTTTACGACCTTTTGGGCTTAGTCCATCGGCTAATTTGCCGTCAAGTACTCTGTGTGCAGTAGAAAGAACTTGTGAAAGCTCAAGTATCATCTTCACTACGTGCTTATCACAGTTAAATTGTGCGGCAATGACCGGGTCAGGAGATAGTGCAAAAATATTCATTTTTGAATTATAACAACAAAACAATATGTGTAAATTATTTAGCTTGGCAAGTAACTACATAAGGTGGCTGATATGGGTTGCTGGGCGGCTGCTGAATAAAAACTGGCTGAGTAGAAACTCCGGGCCCAATTGGTCTAACCATACATTCAAGTTGAACTAATCTTTCTCTGAGTTCATTCACTTCTTTTCTGAGTTGTTCGATTTCAGTCATATTTTGTTAAACTTAATGTGTTGTTGAAGTTCACGTGGTAGAAGATTTGCCGAGCGATAATCACAATTCTTGTTCCAAACTTCTTTAAGTACTGTAAATGGTTCACCCATTTGGAATGAGTAATTCACAAACGCAGGGACATCTTTGGGAAAACACGAGCCACTAAATCCTCTGTGACCATCTTCACCAGGTACATTCATATGACTTGGACCAATTCTAACATCATTCGCGATTGCTCGTTTAATTATATTAAAATCTGCACCGGCGATTTGAGTCAGATCATAGAATTGATTCCAGAATAACACCTTAGCAGATAGGAAAGAATTCATACCATATTTGACAAATGATGCTTCCTGAGCTGTCATGTGGAAAGTATTTGCCTCTTTACAGATGGAGTGATTTTTATAAATCTGTTCGAGCTGCTTAGTGTGTTCAATTTGACCACCATAAACATTAGAGATTGGATTTTCAAAATCCCACAGTGCATTACGTTCAGTAAGAAATTCTGGATTGTATACAAACTTGTCATAAAATTTAGAAAATTCATCAACAAGATTTGGTGGTACCGTAGATTTCAAAACTAACAAAGTATCTACATCTTTGAGTTCAGAAAGAACTTTAATAACAATGGAAATATCAACAGCACCATTTTCACCCATAGGTGTCGGCACGCAAATAAACACGGCATCCATCTTCTGTTTCTTTAACAATGAAGTATCAGTACCCAGATTTGGATCTACGAGAAATAAATTATTATTCTGGAATCCATGTGCAACCGCAGACCCTACAAAACCGAGACCAACAATACCAATATTCAATTTACCCATAATTATTTTTTCCTTTTAAAGTTTAGTTACACATCTATTTAGTTAACGATTTAAAGTATGTAATCGTCTTTTCCAGTCCTTCATCCAACATAATTTTTGGTTCCCACCCAAGAATTTCTTTTGCTTTGGTAATATCTGGGCATCGTTGTTTTGGATCATCACCCGGAAGATCTTTAAACATCAGAGCGGATTTAGAACCAGTTTGTTCTTTAACCTTATCAATTAATTCCATCAGAGTAAATTCATTAGGATTTCCAATGTTGATAGGTTCAATGAATGAATCTGGTGTTTCATCCATAAGTTTTCTAAAACCAGAAATAAGATCAGATACATAACAAAATGATCTTGTTTGTTTACCAGTACCGTACACAGTAAATGGTTCGTGTAGGAGAGCTTGCATAATAAAATTAGAAACTACTCTACCATCATTTGGATCCATGTTCGGTCCGTACGTATTAAAGATACGAACAATTTTAACAGGTATATTAAATTCGTGAGAAAAGTCTGTAAGCATAGTTTCTGCTACACGTTTGCCTTCATCATAACACGATCTTGGTCCGATAGTATTAACATTACCCCAGTAAGATTCTACTTGGGGATGTACTATCGGATCACCATATACTTCGGACGTTGAAGCCTGAAAAACTTTACACGTCTTTCCGTTTTTCCGAGCACAGTTTAATGCATTTTCTACACCCTTGATAGAAGTCATTAATGTTTTATATCTATTTTTTTGATATGCTGGGGGAGAAGCAGGACATGCAAGATTCCACAATTGATCTACATCATAATGATAAGGCTGAATTACATCATGTCTTACAAACTCAAAATTTTTATTAAATTTAAATTTTTCTAAATTAGATAATCTACCGGTAGATAAATCATCCATAGCAATAACCGAATGACCGTCATTTAATAATGATTCAACCAAATGTGAACCAAGAAATCCTGCAGCACCAGTAATCAATGTGCGTTTATTCATTTTTACCCCAAAAATTAATTATAAATCATTAGAAAGAAAAGTAAAATCTAATCAAAGAGAGAATTTTCTGGTTCTTTAAGGGGCCAATCTGTCTCTCGCATTTTGACTTTTGAATAAACTTTCAACTTTGGTTGCTTAATGAGATCTGCAAACTCAAAATAATCTTTTTGATTTCTAAATCTAACAACTACTTGAAATCCAGTGCCATATCTATCTTCTAATTTAAATTTTTGAATATCAGATTCTACATCTGGTGTAGAAAATTCTTCTAGTTCTTCATCTGTCATTATCTTATTCCTCGTCAATTTCTTTCCAGACATACCAACTATTTGAGCCCCGTTCTCCTCTGACCAATTTCGGATACCATATAGATTTTACATTTGTTTTGGCTTTTACTTTGATTTGTTTTTGGTCAATAAGATCTGCAAGTTTATCTAAATTTTCTTTAGAATCTACATTTATGATCAGTACGTATTCTGCTTCTGCTTGATCTTGTTTATGAAATGGCATTCCAGACCAGATAGGAACATCTGTATCAACACCGAGCATCTCAAATAGATTTTTATTCATTTTCCAACTCCAAGTAATTGTCTGTATTTAGTACAGTATGTGTTCCACAAATATTTTTTGGGTCATCTAGTTTCACCAATTTAAGACCGTAATTATTCGGTTCCGTTGGAATAATAATACCCGGTTTAAGGCGCGGCACACTGAAATTTTGGAATTTAGAATAATTCACTTGGTGATGGTATCTGCGATGTTTCTGAGTTACCTCAACAAACTCTGGATGAGCTTTAGCGAGTGATGCGGCAAACTTAAAACGGTTATCATATTCTGCCGAAGCATACTTATAGACCGTATCATTATTGCCACCCTTGACGGCACCAGAATCTGCTTTACCACAACTGAAGTGATTTAGAAGGAATGTACAATCACCGTCCTCTAAAAATTGCAGACTTAAATCTGTATCCTCATTGTATGGCGCAGGATTGCCATCCCATTCAAGAACACGCCAGCGCTTGGTAGTTTTATTTGTCAACCAAATACAAGAATAGACTCGAGTATTAATGTACAGAGGTTCTTTCTTAACAAATGTTGGTTGGAAGAAGTGATAATTCAAGCCAGCCATTTTTACATTTGTATATCGTTCTGCCAGATCTTCTACTGCACGTAATGGTACAGTAGAATTTACACGGAGTTTTGTATTATGCAAACTCCGGTAGAAGTAACGAATATTGTCATCTAGCACAAAGTGAGCATCATCACCACGGGCGGTTGAATATTCCCAAATCCAATTACGAGCAGGAATACCACCAAGACCCATGTTGGAGAATGGAAGCACCAAAATTTTCTTAGGATCAATTACTGCTGCATACTGATCATATTCTTGTTCTTCAATCACAATTTGATAATCAGCACCAATTTCTTCTAAAGTCTTTGAAGTCATCCGGGATTCCCAGCGACCCTTAGACAGGATAAAAATCTTTGCTCTGGTTTGTTTCATGCTTCGTACTTCCATTTCATACCGGTACAATATTTAGTAATTTCTTCTTCTGTAAAAAATCTATCACCATCAAGATAGTACATGTCTTTAACAGTCATATCAGAACCATCAATAGTCACATAAAGTTGGCAATTCATTCCAGTGATACCAAGTAGTTTCGCCGGATTTTTAAAATTTTTATCTGACATTTCAAACTCTTTAATCTTGCCAGTACTTAGGTTATAAACACCTCGGGAACCTTTATCCGAAAAAAAGATATGAGTGTATTGTTTATCTGATTTCTTAAAATTCATGATTAGATGTATTTAGTTAAATCCGGGGGAACATAATATTTTCCTTTAGATATTTTACCCCCAGGTAAAATAACTGCCTTACCATCTTCGAATTTAGAATCGTTAGAATTTAGAACTTCATCGTCTGCACTATTCTTATCAAAGCCAGCAAGGAATGCTACACCGTTCAAAGTAACGTCAATATCACATAGAGCGTCTAGACAAGCAACACGATCAATTATACCAAGTTGTCTACCATTTTTCTTGAGTTCATTTCCGATCTTGTGCAACATCTCTGTTATCGTGGCAAAAGCACCATTGCCGTCTGGGCGATCGATAAAATAAACCGATTCAAAAAATTCGGCCATTTCTTCAATCATAACTCCAGATTGGACCGAGAATGTTTCGGTTGAAGGTACTTTACCTGCAACCTTAAGCCAATTACTAACGCGGTCAAAATTTCTCATTTTATTTCCTTTTCATTACATCTATAATATACTGTGCCTGATAAATTGCGTCGTCGAGTGAGTTATGATAGACACCTTCACGTACCGTGTCCGCTTTAAAAAGTGCCTTGAATGTTCTAAAGCATCTCTCATCGAAATATTTCCAGGGTAGAATTTTACCTAGTGCTTCATAACTAGAATTCATAATCAGACAATCAAAACTTGGAGAACAAGCCCAAGTAGGAACAGATTTTGGTCCATACCACTCAGAGAACATTTCTAACCCAGTATTTAGGGGAACTCTATTTGTTTTTAAAGCTGCAAATGCTTCGGGTTTATTGGTTTTCCACCAAGTGATTGTCGACTGACTAAAGTGCAGACCAGCTTCTTTAGAAGAAAGAGGATCTATGTTAATGTAGAATTTATCTATAATTTCTTTATCGTTAAACTTTACAGCACCAATAGATGCTATTGCAGCATTTTTGTTGGTGGAAAATGTTTCAAGATCCAACATTAGATCATATTTAGCCATATAAATTCCTTAAAAGTTTATTCTTTATTTTAATAAAAATAGAACCGAAGTAAAATTATTTTTAGTATCGTCTATAGTACATTTGTAGTCAATTGTTTATTTTACCATACCTTGGTGTATATTAGATTCATTCTACGACGATCTAAGCAGGGCTATATGTATTACCGTATAGAGCCAACCTTGAAGTTATAGCCGTGAGGCTATAGGTGCTGAGGTGGAACCGAATGCCCTGGTTACTGCCGTTGCTACAGCTTCTAGATAACTTAGCAATAAGTATTAATAAGCTTTAAAGTTAGTCCACTTAGTAGTAACCCTTCATTACATTCAGGGTAAGCTATTACACTAGCTAAAGCTAGCTCCATAGCTTTAATTCTCTATTAACTTTGTAGTTTAGTTTAAAGACCTTTCGGAAACCTTTAAAGATCTTCTTCCGCATGCCTGTAGGCGTACAGAGGGGAGAGCCGTGAACACTCTAAGGCGTTTCTATGGTAATTATACCATCGGTTTCTTATCTTGTAAAATCTTTTTTGATCTACTACGTTGTTGATCTATAAAGGGTTTTAGAATTGTTATATTCTGTTACAATTCAGTTTTTGAGTTTAGCCGAGATTTAAATCTAATTGTGTTAATCTAAGTAGCCGTTGCTTCACATCGGTAGGATTATTGATTCTAAAATTTTACTTTAGATCAAAACGGTTTACAATTAATTGTAATCAAACAAAGGATATTATGCTTAACCGTGATCAAGAAATTCTTATGGCATTTAAAGTTCTTGGGTTTAAACCCAGGAATAATCAAGTAGAAATCATCAATGAGATAGTATCGGCATTCTTGGATGATAAAAAGAGGAATGTAATTCTTTGTGCAGGAACTGGTATCGGTAAATCTATTATTGCCGCAGTCGTTGCGGAAGTTCTAAAAACTGTAGCTGATTCTAATTTATCTGGAATCTATCTATCTTCAACTAATCAGCTAATTGATCAGTATGGAGATTCGTTTAAACATCTTCCAGAAATGAAGTTTTTCCGGGTTAAAGGTGCTCGTAACTACCCATGTCAATACTTTCAGGATAAAGGCAACAAATTTGCAACAGGGGAGGATTGTGTCAAGACTGAACTCTCAGACATGGAAACCGCCAAGTATTGCACACAGTGTAAGTATGATCAGAATAAGAAGATTATTAACAAGACTGAAAACTTGATCACAAACTATTCTTACTTTATGATTTCAAAGCTTAAGTCTGAGCATTTGATGGATAGAAATCTACAAGTATTCGATGAAGCTCATTTGCTTAATGAAACATTTTGCACTCAAGTTTCTATTGATGCATCGGTAGAACTTATTGAAAAACTTTGTGTACTTCTAAATGATCTGAACGGCAAAGCAGATAATCGAAAAGCAGAATTAATTTTGTTTAGAAAAGAAATCGAACGAAAAGCAATTAACATCGGAAACTATAAAACAAAGATCAAAGAATTGTTGAACATATATCAATCGATCGTTGATATATGTTCTCATCAAGCTGCACTTATACCAGATCTAAAGGCAAAGAATAAAGTACGGAAAGTAGGTTCGCGGTTCTCTCGGCTTGCAGGCTTAATTACATCTTTCTTAGAACACAATTATGATCACGTTTTTGATGATACAGTTGATAAGCAAATTAGCATTAAGCCAATTTTTGTATCTGATATGATGGATTTACTTCTTGGTAGATTTAATTTGTTTATGTCGGCCACGATCTCCAAGAGTTTTGCAGAGATTACATTCAATTTAGATCCAGCATCGACTGCGTATATTAACCCGGCTGAGGTATTCCCAAAAGAAAATAAGCCGCTTTTTTTCATTGGGAAACAAAATCTAAATTATCAACTCATGAAAGATCCAAACACATTTAAAGATATGGCAAAGGTAATTCAATTTATTGTCGAACATCACAAAGATGAAAAGGGTATTATTCTAGTACCGTCGTTCTATGCGTCTAGATCGCTGTCGGCTGCGCTTCCGAAGTCTGTCCGATTGTTCATACACGAACAAGGATCCAATTCGGGGGAGATCGTAGAAGAGTTTAAAAAGTACAAAGGTTCTGGAGTTTTGATATCACCTTCTATATTTGAAGGCTTGGATTTTGCCAATGATCAATCTCGGTATCAGATAATTTGCAAAACTCCATACGCCAGTTTAGGAGATTTGAGAATCAAAAAAATTGCAGACTCTTATGGGAATATTTACAGAGAAATGACTCTATATAAAATCTTACAGGGTATAGGTAGAAGCATTAGAAGTGCAGAAGATACGGCAGTCACATATTGTCTTGATAAATCATCAGAAATAATTTTTAAATCCAATCTCAATATTTGGAAAGATAGATATGAAATTAAAACGTAATTTTCTTACTATGTTTTAAATGTTTTAAAGATTTTACAAGCTGCTATTACTTAAAAAGCCCCATCGCGGGGCTTTAAAAGCAGAGTAAAATTATGTAGAAGTTTTCTGTGAAGATGGAAGATTTAAATCTACAGGTTTATCGGAATTGACTTCAGCCACCGGCCGTTTTCTTTTCTTCGAATTTACTGTAAGTTGTAAAAATTTACTTTTATTTTCTAACCGTTTCTTTATTTCTTTTGCATCAAACCAAAATTCAACACCCTTATGAACATCAAGAATTTCTGTTGGTGTTAAGAATCCACCATATGTGTTTTCTAAAATCTGCTTAATCTGCTTAGTAGAGAAGTCAACATTTGATTTTACTTGGCCTGTGGAACCGTAGGCACCGTAACTTGCTGTATGGATAAGCGAATGAGCAGATTCGGTAACCATTACATTGTTACAATTCAAAGCAATGATTGATGCAGCAGAATGACATTTTCCAGTGATAATTGCTCTGACATTAGCATTAGTTGCTTTACATGCTTCAATGATAGATAATGCACCATCTAAATCTCCCCCAGAAGAATTAATAATAAAAATAAATTGATCGAACTCTTCTGCCAAATATAAAAGATGAATTAATTCTCTGTACGTAGAAGGAGATCCAATATCCTCATCAAAAAACACAGTATGAACCGAAACTGGTTGCTTGTGTGTTTTGATCATAGAAGAAAAGTTTTCTTGCTGAATCAGTTCAATTGTTTGCTCGGTTTCATTTGTTCTATTTTTTTTCATCTTTAGCCTTGTCTGTTAATTTTATTAGTTCTTTGCCCCACTTAGTTAGTGGTTCTTTGAAAACTTCTATGTTAGCTCCACCTTCGACTACCATCAAGATAACAAGTTCTGAAATCTTTACTCCATATCTTTCCCAAACCATAATAGCATAAGCAGCACACTGTAAAAAATAAGAATTAATTTGTTCTCTGTATTTTAACTTTGATGAAGTCTTGAAGTCAATAATACAAAGTTTACCATCATATTCGGCAATACAATCTACAGTACCCGCTAATCCAAGTTTTTTGGAATACATTTGATGTTCTAAAACAAAAACTTTATCTACATGTTCCTCAAGATGTTTTTTCATAGTAAGAAAATCTTGTTTATAAAACATTGATATGTCTTTCCATTCCCTATTTAGGAGAAGATTCTCACATGCCAGATGGATTGCAGTCCCTCTCGTGCCTGCAGCCTTAAGTACTTTGTCTGACTCTACTTTACCTACAGCTTCTTGCCATTTCTTAATATCTTCCTTTCCAGAAGAGAATTGACCCACAAAAGAAGTAACCGATCTGTACTTATTTCCTTCTGGATCAATATAATATCTTATGGGCCCAGAATCATCTCTGAAAAGCTCAAAATTCTGGGGTTTCACATCTGCATAACGAATAAAGTTTTTCATGTAATTAGTCCGAAAATGTTAACATTTTCCAAATATCTTCTAATGGACCACCTCTCCCAGAAGGAAAAATCCTGCATTCCATCAGATCTTTTTTTACCGTAATTTCTCCAAATTTGTGTGCTTCTGGTGAACTAGAAGTATGTTTGTATTCGGTTGGTGCCGAAACATTATAGCCGTGTTTCCTTGCTAAAGCTTTAGCAATTTTTCTATAGTGATCAAACATTCCGTTTTCTTTGCGCCCGACTATTCTAACTGAGTGTCCTTGATCTAATAAACCTTTAGCATGATGTAACATAGTTGCAACAAATTTTGGGTTTGGCTTGTCAGAATGAATCATTTCTCCTGAAATTTCACCTACTGCATGATGAATTTCATATGCTCCATTTCTTTTGAAAGAAGTAAGATGACCATACTTTTCTGGGTTTCCACCTAATTCATAAGTTCTATGATCAGTAACACCTTGTGCTTTCATTGCTTCATGATCTAATTCCGGGAAAATTTCTTTCTTTTCATGAGGAGCATCAAAAGATTCTAATAGTGCTGAAGCTTCATTTATTTTTTCTAAATAAGTTTTAAAATTTGTCACAATTAGAGACCCAAACGTTCACAAGCAAGAATCCAGCTCTTAACGAAGCTGCTTCTTACTATATCATCCGTTGTGAATTGGAATGATCTAAATTCTGGCATAAGTCGAGTTACACCAAGAAAATCTCTGAACCCAGAAACGTCATTTTTAGATTTGATCAAGTCATCCTGTTTACCATCACCGCAACAGATAAGAATTGTGTTATCACCGACACGCGAAACAACAGTAGAAAGCTCATGCCAATTCAAATCTTGAATTTCATCAACTAATACAATACAGTCCCGGAATGTAGTACCACGAAGAAACGAAGATGATATAAACTCAATCTTACCAGTTTCTTTTAACTTTTCGTATGCGGATTTATTATTTGTAAGTTCCGAACAAATCTGAACATATGGCATTTCATATACAGCCATCTTTTCATCTAGATCACCAGGTAAAAATCCCATGTCTCTAGTCGGAACAGATGATCTAATGATTATTAATTTTTTGTACTTTGCTTCTTGTTGCAGAATTTCAAGTAATGCGAAGTATACGGCCATAAAACTTTTGCCAGTTCCTACTGTCCCATGAAGAATATATCCATCCGCATCTGCATTCTCCCATGCTTCAAAGAAATGTTTCTGTGTTTCTGTAAGGGGGGATAATTTCTTTATATCGCTTATTTTGACCATCTTTCCTGCATTTGGAGTTACCTTAACGGTCATTTCATTGATGAGTTCTTTTTCTAGTTGTTTTTGTTGTCTTGCCAATCTTTTAGCTGTACGCTCAGATTGAGTTGAAGGTGTTGATTTTCTTGGTGTTGCAGGAGCACGTGCCATTAGTAATTTCCCTTAGAGTTATTTTAGAATTGAGAATACAAAATACGATTTGGTCCTTCCTTACCGATTTAATGCTTTCATTACATGAAGCTAGAAGTTTTATCTAGATGGGATCCTGGCGCAGCTTTATGGATTTTTTTGAGTACTTCTCTAAACCCGGCGGGCACTTTAGACCCATAGCTGCCGCTAACGACTGTAGAATAGCCGATAAGCGGTGAAGAAAGCAACCTTGTTAGTTTACCAACAGAACTACAGTTTACGCAGGCATCAGCTTCTACGGCATCTCGTTCATCAATCTTTTTAGTTAGTTCTGAAACTTGCTTACACTCAGAACACATATAATCATAAATTGCCATTTGGAACTCTTTTCTTTTCAGCTGATACTATTAAATCATAAACTGTGTTTGGTATTAAAATTAAAACTACAATAGATCCAAACAAATGTGCTAATACAGCAATTGGTATTAATAATATAGTTTTTGCTATGATTTTGAATTGCATCTTAAACTAAAGTAAGTTTAGATGAGGGTGTAATGATCTTTTTAAAGCGTTCATTATAATGATTTAGCAAATCTTCGTTGGGGAACGCGATTGACGTTACTCCAGAAGGTACTGCAAAGCCAGCTTCTTTGTCTGCATATGGCATGAATTCCATCAAACCCATTCGACCTTGACCCCGTTCATCGACGTCCGTTACTAACTGTAGAATATCTCGGCAAAAATATGAACCTGCATTTTCGGTCACCGCGGCCAAAATTTCGGTGCCATCAATTAATTTTAAAATTACAACTTGTTGTTTCATGTTATTTCTCACTTTCATTATAGAGGATTTTATCTACTAGCTTTATGTCCTCACATTTTTTACATTTCAGACCGAAACAAAGAAAACCGTCTTCCTTCCAGGTGACGACATCAACTTTATTTTGTCTGAATATGTGTAAAATTTTGTGGATCAGTTTTTTCATACTAAAAAGGGAACAGAAGTCAATCCGTTCCCTTAGAGTTTCGATTGACAAAACTATTTATGCTTACATGTAAGCACGAGGTCCAGCAACCAAGAACGCCATGGCAATCATCCGGGCGCTTGGGGTACCAAACCTATACGTTGTGCCGTTGCCGGTACTTTTTGTATAGATACAGTTGCCTTTGCGCCGGAGCCGAGACACTACTTTTGAAGGTGAAGCAATACCAAGAGTACGAAGTTTAGCTGGTGTCACACTTAAGCCATTAGACAAGAGCTTAAGAATCATATTTTCTTGTGTCATTTTAAATTCCTTTTAATAATTACGAAGATTAGTCATCAATTAGTGACTGGAAAAATTTTGAATCATCTTCATCATCTGCGACAACCGCTGGAGGTTTTGCTTTAGTTTCTGTCTTCATTGGAGGTGCTTTAACTGGAACTTCGGCAGCAATTTTAGTTAATTCATCAAGTTCTTTATCATAATCACCGGCCGAATTATTTTTTGGAGCATCTGATCCAGTAACCCAAAGAAATTTACTCTTTAGTTCTTCTGGGGTCTTAAATTTATCTGGAGTAACTTCATCTTCCAAACAATAACACTGTGACAGCACTTCATCAATGCGTTTCTTTCCGCCAGCAATTGGCTTCTTACTTGAGAACTTAGAAGTATCATAGTTTGGAAACCCAGCAACGATAGTCATCCGAAGCAAGAAATCTGCACCTTCTTCTGGGTCAAACACATTAATTGGTTCTTCTCCAAGATCTTCGTCTGGCTTTGCAGCAGACACAATCTTATCAAAGATTTTCTTACCGTATTTGAATTTGAAGACTTTTCCTTCATTCTCTGGGTTCTCTTGATCTTTAATGACCAAAATATTCGAGATATAGTTTAGCTTACGGCTGCGCGATGAAGCAATCTTCTTGTTTGCTTCCAGACCAGAATTCCAAAGTTCACGATTCACGTCTGCAATGTAGTCTTGTTGACCCAAAGTAGAAAGCGAATTCTCAATATACCAGCGTTGTGTGCTAGGATCCTTGAACGAGTGAGTATACAAACGTACAAAAGGAATATCTGTGATTTCTTTGTTTGGTAGGAATCGGATGACAGCGGAACCATTTCCTGCCTTATCCTTGGTCAATCTCCAATAGGTTTCGGAGCCTTCATCATAATTTTTCTTTTTTGCGGTAACACTATCAATTTGTGACAAAAGGGATTCAAAGTTCATTGTAGACATTTTTAAGTTTCTTTCTTGGTAATTGGTGGTTTGGTATTGTCAGACCACACGTAACTGACAACTTATTTAATCAAGTAAGCATAGTTAATTATAACAAATTTGAAAATAAAGTAAAATTTTTTATACTTTAAAGACATGCCAGACATAATCGGCAACTAATACCGGGACAGCACCCACATGAAGCGTGAGCTTATTTTCTAAACCACACCGAAGCGGATATTTATAAACGATCATTTAATATGCTCCCCATTTTGAATCATTGCTCCAAATATCGGCTTCCGTAGAAATTCTTGGGTATTCGGTAGAATGCTTGATATAAAGATTTAGTAGCGAATTTGATACTTCCTCAGAGAAACCTTTTCTGGTGCCTCCTCTAGTATCATTCATCGAATTATCAAAAAATTTGTAAAATACTTGATCACCCCAAGCCCACTCGATTTTTTGGGCGATGAGAGGGTGTCTTTCTCTAATTATTAAAAAATCTTCGTTAGTTAATAGCATATCTTGATTGCATGACAGCCTTCAGCATGATTGCCGTGGGAGTGAAGTTATCCATATCACCAGTTAAAACAGCCGAGGCGATAGCAGGAGAAAATCCTGAAACTAATGCTGCGCC
>Ga0210042_1002263_pt1 | contig 14892 bp, 12 predicted proteins | sample CryGeymeta201518_FD_183982 | JGI IMG/M metagenome (GOLD analysis project Ga0210042, IMG submission 183982) | Groundwater microbial communities from Crystal Geyser aquifers in Utah, USA - Crystal Geyser metaG 2015-18 (SPAdes) (version 2) | ecosystem: Environmental > Aquatic > Deep subsurface >... | reverse complement strand
GAAACTCATAAAAGAAATAAAGGAACTTACAAACAAGCAAAAACAAGATAATTCGCAGCAAACTATCATCAATCAAGAAATCAAAAAAGCCGAAAAAGATAAATTAGAAAAAGAAGATTTAGAGAAAAAATTATCCAAACTTTTACAAAGACAAGATAATCTACAAACGCTTACCAAACTTTTTAAAGGAGGAAGTGGTGGTTTTGTTGATTTTGCTTCAACAGAATATCTGAGAAATTTATGTAGGCTGGCAAATGTTCGTTTTAGAGAACTAACGCATCATTCTTTAGAACTTATCTTGAATGAAACCAATGAATTTGAAGTACGAGATTTTTTGAGTGAAGGCAAAACAAGAGCTATCAAAACGCTTTCGGGTGGACAGCTTTTTCAGGCTTCTTTGTGTGTAGCGTTGGCACTTTCGGAGAGTATGCGAAAACAACAAGAGTTCTTTTTTATCGATGAGGGTTTTGGTTCTTTGGATAATGATTCGCTTCAAATTGTCCTTAATACCTTGCAAAGTCTGCAAAAAGAAAACAAAGTGGTTGGTATTATTTCGCATGTAGAAAGTCTTCAACAAGAAATCAGAACACATTTACACATTCAAAAAAATCAAACGGAAGGAAGTATTATTAAATTGGTTGCTGGGTAATAAGTTTGTGCAATAAATATTTTAAACTTAAAAGTTCTGATTTTATTAGAACTTTTTTATCTTAGTAATCGTTTATGGAAATAGTAGGTAAAAAGCAACTTGAAAAACTTAAAAGAAAAAATAAAGGGAATATAGCTTTGAAAACGGCTATTGATGATTTGGTAAGAGATTTAGAAAATCATACTTTTCAAACACAGGAAGAATTAAAAAATATACGACCCGATGCAGATTCTGTTCACTCTGATGGTTTTTATTTCTTCAATATTAATGTTCATAGAACATTAATACTTATAGAATTTGAAGAAGATGGTGAAGTTACCATTGTTTGGTGTGGCTCACATGATAAATACGAAGAAACATTTAAAAATAACAAAGATACAATCCATAAATGGTTGAAAGATCGTGAATGGATAAATTAAATTTCAAAAATATGGAACGAGAATATGAACAAGTATATCAAGCTATTCTAAGAAACAAGCAAATTTCTAATGAATTAGAATTTGAGCGTGCGTTGATTATAGAGAGAAAACTTCGATTACTAATTTCAGAGAATCCAAAATATAAAGAAATTAGAAAACAGTTGCGAGCTATCATAAAAGAATATGAAACCAAAAACTGGAGTAATGATTCAATCATTACAGAAGAGAAACTAAAAGAAAGTGATTATGCTGAACTTCTTGCAGAAAAAGAAAGGTTGTTTTTAACCAAACGAAAGGAAATAATCAAAGCAAAATTAGTAGAATTTAATCTAAACCAACAAGATTTGGGTAAAATACTAAACCATAGTAAATCTTATATTTCTGAGCTTATGAATGGAGTTTATCCATTTACTACAAGAGATTTAATGATTATTCATCGTTTGTTAGATATAAAAATTAAAGATTTAATTTCCATAACATTTCCTTTAGAAGATATTAACAAGATAGAAAAAACGATGTTGCAATTAGGAAGAAAAGATTTGATTTCTAGGTTGTATGATTCTTAAAAGTCTAAAAAATCAAATTTTTGAAGTAACAAAAAAGTCTAACCTCAAAAACGAGATTAGACTTTTTTAATTTATCTCACCGTGGTTTGTGTCCTCACAAACGACATGCTTTCAACTAAGCCTTCACTTCCAGTTCACTAATAGCCTTTTCAATTCTAGCAATAACTTCTTCTTTTCCTAAAAGAGTAGCTACTTCCATCAAATCAGGGCCCGAACCTGCACCTGTCAAAGCCAAGCGCAAAGGCAACATAACAACACCCATTTTTACACCTGCAGCAGTTGCAGCGTCATAAACAAGTTGTTTTGTTTGTGCTTCATCATTCAATGATTCTGTTTTGCCTAAAAGTTCTACAAGAGAATTTAATCCTTTTACAGCGTCAGCATTCCATTTTTTGGCTACTAATTGCTCATCATATTCAGAAGGAGCTTGTAAAAATACTTTAGAACCTTCCCAAAAATCACTCATAAATACGGCTCTTTCTTTTAGTATTCGAGCTAATTTTTCTAAATAAGAAGTATCAGCCAACGAATTAGAAACCAGTTGCGAAGCTAAATAATCAGCTATTTCATTATTTGGTTTGTTGCGTAGATATTGTTGATTAAACCATTTTGCTTTATCAAAATCAAACCTTGCACCTGCTTTATTTACTCTTGAAATATCAAATTTTTCAATCAATTCTTCCATTGAAAAAACCTCTTCATTATTCCCCGGATTCCAACCCAAAAGAGCTAAAAAGTTTACGACAGCAGCAGGTTCAAAACCCCATTCTCTAAAACCGTCAAATTTTTCATCTTCTGCACCTTTTCCATTCCATTCTAAAGGAAAAACAGGCATACCGAATTTTGCACCATCACGTTTTGAAAGTTTTCCGTTTCCGTCTGGTTTCAAAATCAAAGGCAAGTGAGCAAATTTTGGCATTGTGTCTTCCCAACCCAAATAACGATACAAAAGAACGTGCAAAGGAGCAGACGGCAGCCACTCTTCGCCACGAATAACGTGTGTAATTTTCATTAAGTGATCATCGACAACATTCGCCAAATGATACGTAGGCATTCCATCAGATTTCAACAAAACTTTATCATCAATCGCAGACGAATGAACAACCACCCAATTACGAATCATGTCATTCAGACGAACTTCTTCTTTGCGTGGAACTTTCAAACGAACTACATATTTTTCGCCACTTTCCAAAAGACGTTTTGTTTCGTCCTCTGGCAAAGTCAAAGAATTACGCATTTGTGTACGAGTGATACTGTTGTATTGAGGAGATGCAACACCTGCATTTTTCAAACGCTCTTTCATAGCCTCTAAATCTTCCGAAGTATCAAAAGCATAGTAAGCATGGCCATTTTCGATAAGTTGCATGGCGTAGTCTTTATACATGTCCTTGCGCTCAGACTGGCGATAAGGCGCATATTGTCCTCCATGTTTTGGACTTTCAGTAGGCGTAATTCCAATCCACTCTAAAGCTTCCAAAATATATTCTTCTGCACCTTCTACAAAACGAGTTTGGTCAGTATCTTCTACACGAATGATAAACTCACCACCATGTTTTTTGGCAAATAAATAATTAAAAAGGGCAGTACGGACTCCTCCGATATGCAATGCACCTGTGGGAGATGGCGCAAAACGAACTCTGACGTTTGAGGCATTGGTATCTTTACTCATAAGGATAATTCTATATGTTGTTTTTGATGTATTTCATATTAAAGCACAAATTTACAAAAAATAATACGGCTTCTTAGTACACTTTTTAGTTGGTTTTAAATTCTTAACTTGATGTTTGGATTTGTAGTTCATTTTGTGATTATATTTTCTATTTTTACTCCTAATCATCAAAAACAGGGATTGCAGGGTCTTTCGAATTCGGATTATTCATAGCTGTATCAATTTCTAAAATCTCTTTATTTGATTGTTTTAATAATTTGGTTTGTTCGTATTGCAAACTATCTTTCAAGAAAGCATCATTTATTTTTTCTTCCTTGCTCATTCCACACGATGATAAAAATAAAGAGAAGGCTAAGAAAATAAAAAAAATAAAGTAAAATATTTTGTTTGTAGCGTATATGTATTTCATAAATTAAGATTGATTTTTCGCAATTATTAATTTCTAATCTTTTAATTAACAAAAGTATAGTATATTCCCATTATTTTTGCTAAACTTAATAATTTATTAGGGCAAACGCACGAAAAAAAATTGTACTCGTTTAAAGCAAATCAAGCTAGTTTTTAACTTTGTAAATTGAATTTACTCTGATAGTTAAAGTGTGTTTAAATACACTGAAAGCAGTATAAAAAGTTTCGTGCGTTTACCCTAATAATTTATTAAAAATACGATTAATAAATTTGTTTTTTCTCAAAATCAGATAACTACATTAGAACCCTACGCTAATTTTGCCCTACTTTTTTGAAACCTATTCTGATAAGCTACACACATCATTTACTCATTATTCCAAAAAATTAAATGGAACTATTATTCGTTTTTTGATTTGGAAAGGTAAATATCTATCTGACAAAAATTTTTTACTGGTTGTCAGTATTTTTATAGGCATTTTGTCTGGTATGGCTGCCATGTTTTTACGCACTACTGTACTTTGGGTAGAACATCATTTGGCTTCATCAAGTCAGTTTTCTGAAAATTATAATTATGGATTGCTTTTTTATCCTACTGTTGGACTTCTAATTACGGCATTTTTGGCAAATGTAGTTTTTAAAACGGATTTTGGACACGGTTTTACAGATATTCTCTATACCATTTCCAAAAAAGATGGAAAAATAAAATTTAGTAATATCTACTCTCGTATGTTGGGAGCGATTTTTACGGTTGGTTTTGGTGGTTCTGCTGGTTTGGAAGCTCCTATCGTGATGTCAGGCGCAGCCATTGGTTCAAATGTTTCGACGGCGATGCTTTTTGCCAAGAAAAAAAGAATTTTATTGATTGCTTGTGGGGTAGCTGGTACGATTGCAGCTATTTTTGATGCGCCTATCGGAGGAGTTATTTTTGCTGCTGAAGTAATTTTATTTGATGTCAGCATTGCTAACATTGTCCCTATTTTACTCGCTTCTGTGGCTGCAAAACTTACAGCTTTGGTTTTGGGTGGCGATGATGCCCTTTTTACATTTCGCCTAAAAGATGCTTTCCAAACGATAGATGTTCCTTACTGTATTTTTTTGGGAGTTATTTGTGGCTTTTTGTCGCTTTATTTTATAGTTGTAGTCAAAAAAGTAAATCAAACGGCTAATAAAATTCCAAACCCATACCTAAAGGCTCTTATTGGAGGCCTTGTACTTTCTGCTTTGATTGTCGTTTTTCCTTCTGTATATGGTGAAGGAACAATGCTTTTGAAATCTCTTTTGAATGGTAGCGAAATTGTCATTTTTGCCAACAGTATTATTTTTAAAGAATTGCCTCCTCAATGGTTATTTCTGACGTATGTTTTGGTAATGCTTTTGTTCAAATGTGTTGCTTCTGCCATTACGATTGCAGCAGGAGGAAGTGGAGGAACATTTGCGCCTTCGTTATTTTTGGGAGGGGTTTTGGGTTTTACTTTTGCCAGAATAATTAATATTTTGGGTTGGGAAAATCTATCAGAAAGTAATTTTATTCTCTTTGGAATGTGTGCTGCCATTTGTGGCGTTCAGTATGCACCTTTAGCAGCTATATTTTTGATTGCCGAACTGACTGGTGGCTACGAATTATTTGTACCTTTGATGCTTATTTCTGCTGTTACTTATATTACGGTTACTTATTTTGAGCCTCACTCGCCTTACACAAGAGAATTAATAGCAAAAGGAGATATTATCAAAGGCAACCAAGATAAAAAAGTCCTTAGCAATCTCAAAATCAACAAATTAATAGAAAAAGATTTTAAAACACTTCCTGAAAAAGGAACGCTAAAAGACCTTGTAAATGCAATCAAACTTAGTCAGCGTAATTTGTTTCCTGTCTTGAATGAAGAAAAAGAATTTGTAGGAATGATTATACTCAATGATGTCAGAAAACTAATGTTTGAGTCTGAAAAATACGAAACGATTACCTTACGGAATTTGATGCAACGCCCTTCTGAAATTGTAGAATATGGCGAAACAATGGATACCGTTATGAAGAAATTTGAGAGTAGTGGAGCATGGAATTTGCCCGTTATCAAAAATGGAAAATATCTAGGTTTTGTATCAAAATCAACCATTTTTAATAAATATAGAGAGGGAATGCAAGAAGAAAATGAGGAGGCTTGGTAGAACAGAATTCTAAAAAATGTAACTATTGCGTATAAATTATTTAAAAAAAATCCATTCAAAAAAATATTTTTCTTGAATGGATTTTGTGTGTTTCTCCCCATTATCATCGTCCGATTACGGACGATTGCTAAGGGATTTTTTTATTGATTCCGTCAGAATTGAAACGTTGATAATGGTCGGTAATCCGACCTTAGCAAGCGTTGAAAACAGTTTATTACTTCAAAATCGCTCTTGAAATAACGAGTTTCTGAATTTCAGAAGTTCCCTCGCCGATTGTACACAATTTAGAATCTCTGTAATATTTCTCTACTGGAAAATCTTTTGTATATCCATATCCACCAAAAATCTGTACAGCTTCAGTTGCTACTTTTACACACATTTCAGAAGCAACATATTTTGCCATTGCAGATTCTTTATTTACACTTTTTCCTTTGTTTTTAAGGTCGGCTGCTTGACGAGTAAGAAGTTCTGAAATTTCTACATCGGTAGCCATTTCTGCTAATTTAAAGGCAATCGCTTGGAAGTTTGCAATCGGTTGATTGAACTGCTCACGCTCTTTTGCATAAACAAGAGAATGACGCAAAGCACCTTGTGCAATTCCCAAACTAAGGGCAGCAATCGAAATACGTCCACCATCCAAGACTTTCAATGACTGAACAAATCCATCGCCTACTTCTCCTAAAATATTATCTTTATGCACTCTACAATTATCAAAAACGAGTTCAGCCGTTTCAGAAAGACGCATTCCTAACTTGTCCTCTTTACGTCCACCAGAAAAACCTTCTGTTGTTTTTTCGATAACAAAAGCCGTCATTCCATGAGAATCGCCTACTTCTCCAGTACGAACAATTACAACAGCAATATCGCCACTTTTACCGTGTGTAATGAAGTTTTTTGTACCATTAATTATCCAATAATCGCCATCTTGAACAGCAGTAGTACGCATATTTCCTGCATCCGAACCTGTGTTGGCTTCTGTAAGTCCCCACGCACCAATCCATTCAGCAGTTGCTAATTTTGGCAACCAACGCTTTTTTTGTTCTTCGTTTCCAAACTGCAAAATATGCCCTGTACAGAGTGAATTATGAGCAGCCATAGAAAGACCGATTGAAGGGTCAATAACAGCAAGTTCTGAAATTGCAGTTACATATTCTTGATAACCAAAACCACTTCCTCCGTACTGTTCTGGCACTAAAACGCCCATTAAACCCAAATTTCCTAGTTCTTTCATTACTTCGATAGGGAAATATTGGTCATCGTCCCATTTATTACGAAAAGGAGTGATGGCACGTTCTCCAAAATCTTGTACCATTTTGGCAATCATTTGAAGTGTTTCATCTGTATTTGTTTGTGTAAGTGTTGCTACTGGCATATATTTTATTTTTTTTATGGTTGTTTTTTATTGATTTTAGCTCTAAAGCTACGAATTTTTTAGCAAAAATTTTGCAAAACGTAAACCTTAAATCCATTTTGATTTTACTACTAAATGAGAAATGAATTTGTTTTATTGCACGAATCAAAAAGTAAATTAAGTTCTTTTTTGTCAAAATAATTTCCCTAAAAAAAGTATTTTCAAGAAGTACTGTACCCTACTATTTTTTTGTAGGGTAGGATAGTTAAGGATTGATAGAATTTAAAATACAGATTAATACAAAATACTATTTGAATAAGTCAATTTTAAAGCCACTTTCTTAAAAAAACGTATTTTAATTAGCTACGCTGACTTTTAGTTCTCTGTGTTCCTCTGTGAACTCTGTGTTTTAAAAAAAGTAGGGTACAGTATTCAAGAAGAATAAAAGAGATAGAAAATAATTTTGTATCTTAAATGATATAAAAAATACCAACACACTACTGACTTTTAAACTATTGAGCTATGAAAACATTTTTTAATTTTTTAATCTATTTATTTATAGCTTTTTGCCTATTTATTTTTTCTTCTACTTTTGCTCAAAATGAAGGCCAACAACAACAAATCGGACAAATTGGACAAATAGATTTGGCTGGTGTAGCTTTATTATCTGTGCCAAAAGGTTTTGTTTTTATGGAAGGAAATTCTGCACAATCTCCTTATCGAGTAGCGTGTGATAGCATAGAATATTTGGGTTGTTTGGTCGCCACTCCTTCTGAAAATATGGCTGATTCTGTTCCTCCTTTCATCATTGAGTTAGTTTATATAGAAACAGGTTATATCCCAGATACTACTATTTTCAAAACACCAGAAGAGTTTTTTTGGAATGATATTTTGACAATCAATCACAAAAAAAATAAATATATCAAAGAAAATGGCTGTGATACTTTGGCTATTAATTCTTGGGCAATGAAACCCTATTTTTTAGAACATCAACATCAGCTGCAATGGGCTGTTTCTTGTCATTCTAATAACAAAAATTATATTCGCCACAGCACACACAAACTAGGTAGATATGGAGTTTTGGAGATGAATATTAGTACCTCTCCTGAACATCTTTTAGAAATCAATTCTAAAATTCCTTTGCTTACTTCTAGTGTAAAATTTTATAAAGGATTCAGACACGAAGATTTTGATCCTAATTTTGATAATCTAGCAGCTTTTGGATTTACTGGTATTTTGGCTGGAAAAGTTCTGACGAAAGTAAAAGTTGTTCCTTTTGTTTTTAAATGGCTAAAATGGGTTATTATCGCAATGCTGGGTATTTTTACATTCTTTAAAAGAAAATTAATCAAAAGAGATTTAGAAAGAGATTTAGAAATACGCTATCTTGAGGCAGAATTAGAAAATGAAGAATAAAAATTTGCTTTCTAAAAAAATAACCAATAATTAACCATTAATCGCTACCAAAAACGTGAAACGAATTGGAGTTTTTACTTCTGGAGGAGATTCCCCCGGTATGAATGCCTGCTTACGAGCTGTTGTAAGAGGTGCGCTGTATTATGGCGTTGAAGTCTATGGAATTTGTAGAGGCTATCGTGGAATGATAGAAAATGATATTCACATGATGACTTCTAGAGATGTCAGTAATATTATTCAGCGTGGAGGAACAGTCTTAAAAACAGCTCGTAGCCAACGATTTATGACAAAAGAAGGACGAGAAAAAGCCTATCAAAACCTCAAAAACTTAGAAATTGATGGCCTTATAGCCATTGGTGGAAATGGAACACTAGCAGGAATGCAACAGTTTTGGGAAGAACACAAAATGCCATTCGTAGGCGCACCGGGGACAATAGACAACGACCTCAACGGCACAGATTATACTATCGGATTTGATACAGCCATCAATACAGCTTTAGAAGCCATCGATAAAATTAGAGATACAGCCGATTCATTAGAAAGAGGTTTTTTTATTGAAGTAATGGGAAGACATTGTGGAGATATTGCTCTTTTGACAGGAATTGGAGGAGGTGCAGAAATCGTCATGCTTCCCGAAATTGTAGATTCTTTAGATGAAATCGTTGAGTCTATCAAAGAAATGTTAGCTAACAAAAAAACGTCTTTAATAGTCGTAGTAGCAGAAGGCGATGAGCTTGGAAATGCCGAAGAATTAGGTAAAAAAGTAAGAGAACAAATCCCAAAATTTAAGTTTAGAGTTACTAATTTAGGACATATTCAGCGTGGAGGTTCGCCAACAGCAGCCGATAGAGTTTTGGCAAGTCAGTTGGGTTTGGGAGCAGTAGAAGGACTTTTGTCTGGAAAAACGAATGTAATGGTCGGACAGTTGAAACGAAAATTGACCTATACTTCCATAGAAGATTGTTTGAAACCTAGAGCTATTGATAATGACCTTGTCAGAATGCTTCGTATTTTGAGTACTTAGAATTTATCAGAACAAAAAAACTCATTTTACAATCCATGCAAAATGAGTTTTTGATAATTATTTTTCAGAAACGAATCAACTTTGATTTTCAGATTTTTCTGAATTATTTTCATTGGCTGAATATTTAGTTTCTATATTTTGAATATGATTTTCTAAGTCTTCAAAGTTTGAAAAAACTTGAATTTGGGAAAGATTTTTTTCTTCTTCTGTTTCATCATCTTCTTTTTTTGATGCTACTTCATTTTTTAAATTAAACTTAGCAAGTTTCGTTTCTGTACTAGGTTCTATAATTTCATTTTCTGCAATTTTTTCTTTTTGAGTTTCAGTTGTAGGAATAGATTTTATGATTTCTTTATCAACTTTAGTTTCTGTAGTTGTAACAGTATTCAAGTCAGTTATTAAATTCTCATACTCTTCCATAACTTCCTCTAGCTCATCATCACTATATACTGGACTTTCTGGGTGCGTATATTGTCTTAGCCAAACTTCTGCTTCTTCTACCGTCTTAAAGACAGCACAATTAACAAGTGAAGTAAGTTTTTCTCCCATTCCATATTTTAAAGAAAAAACAGCAAAAATATCTTTATCAGAAACAACAGTAGCAAAGTGCTTCAAACCTGCATCATGAACCATCTGCGACCACACTTCATTTGCCCAGCGTGGAATATTCGGATTTGTTCCCTTAAATTTTTGAGCATCTAAAAACAAACATTTTACTTTTGTATGACGAATCATAGCGACTTCTTTCAAAAGTACTTCACGAACTTTATCCTCACTTACAAACTGTTTCCAAATTACATCTATACGACGTTTTTCTGGAATCCATTTCATTGAAATATAATCTGTTTCGAAATGTGTAGGTGTATCTACCATATTTTTATGAAGACTTTGCGCCAAAGGCTGGTCTTCTGGAGGACGTTTGGTAGGAGGAAAAATAGGTTTTAAACTAGTAGATGTTTTTTTTCTAGTTGTAGAATTAATAGAAGAATTATCTGTATTTATGTTATTCTGTATATTATTATTTAAGTTCATATCCGTATTGCTAAAGTAAGTAGAATAGAAAAATAGGACAAAGCAAAAAATTACAAACTGACTCTCAACGTATCATCTTGATAGTTTATAGCTTTATCTTGAAGTTTTTTATTAAATTATTTATAGAATAGGATTTCTTATTGTAACACAATTTAAGTCAAATAGTTAGCCATTGGTACTTTGTTGATGGAGAAAATAATGGTTTTTGTCGAATTATTCTAATCCTTTACAATTCTATTTAAACTACTATTTAAGCACCCAAGCAAAATCTTATTTCTATTTCTCATAGTTGAGAAGGTAAATAATGACACTATTATTTGAATTCGTTATACGTTTGCCTAAATAAGGAGTAAAATTGACTGGAAGTAACTCTTCCCTCAACACTGCTAAAAATTTAGGACGATATTTAAGTACAAAATCTAAACGACTTTGATTAAGAGATACGAAAGAATTTTGACTTTTTTGTTTTTGTATAAAAATCGTAAAAGGATCTTTTTGTAATTCCCACTCTACATTCATTGAGTCAATAGGATCTTTTGTAGTATGCGTCAGTCCATAATGGCTAAGGCTTATCGCAAAAGTGCCAGAATGTATAGTAGATAAAAAATTGAAAGGTGAAACATATGTAGAAATAATACTATACGGCTCAACTTGCTTAATCTCAAAAATTGAAACTCCCCATATTTCTTTCTTACCTTCAAATTCAGATTTAATTTGATTAACAAACTTAGTATCTGACAAACCGTAACCTTTATCTACCCTTCCTATGATTAGGTATAAATTATAAACAGATAATAATCCAAAAAGAATCAATAATATATTTCTATTTTTTTTACTTAAATCTTTTATTAAAAATCCAATACAGTATATAAAAAAATTAAACGTAATTATACTAGCAGTCAAATTAGTTATCTGTAAGTAATTGATTTTTTTATAAAAAATACCTCCTGCAAAACCACAACCCAACAAAATCATCAAATATAGCACAATAATTTTTTTATGACGTAATAAAAATGTTTTCCCTCCACAAACAAGCAATATAAATATATAAGGGAAATATATAATTATATTTTTTATAGTCAATGAAAAGGTAAGACGCACATAAAAATAAACATCTTTCCAAAAAGGAAAATCTACCTTTCCTTCTACTGGATTTTTAAATGTTCCACTAAAATAATAAAAAGAAACAAAAAAAATACAAAAAAACGCATCATAAACAAAAATTTGCCAAGTATCCTTGTTGTTATTTATCTTAGCATAGATAAAAATACCTAATAAAAACACACACAATGTAGGAGCTGTTATAACATTAATGATAATTATACTGCTTATTAAAACTGAACTAATAAATAATTTATTTCTTAGAAGAAAGTAAAATGCCAGTATAGAAGGAATTAAAATTATAGCATATTTTATATTCACAGTATCTGTTCTTCCAAAAAGCAAATTAATTACTTGATAATCTAAACTGTTTCCGAATATTTTTTCATAAAAAAAGAAATATGTAGGCGAAAGTAAAAAAAACAAACACATTAAAACATACAATATTTTATTTTTTATATCAAAAAACACATTAAATATAAAATAGATAGCACTACTAGCAATAAAAGTGATCAATGTACTTGTATAAAGAATAAAAGTTTGATTTATATTTTGTCCATCAATAGTATTGAACAAACCTGTAAGCCAAAGTTCAAAATAATGATAATAAATTGGAACAATATCTTGACTTTCTGTAACATAATTGCCCACATGAGACATATTCTCAATACCTTGATTATAAATATGATAGGAAATCAAGCTATAATATAAATCATCTGCCATGAAGTTACTTAATAGATTTACGGCATCTCTTTGATAAATTAATGAAAAATAAACAGTATAAATTAAAATATAAATTATACTAATAAAAACTAGATTTATTTTTTTGGAGGTAATTTTTGAAGCATCTTTTATGAGCTCTTTCCTCTTGTAAAAAAATCCTAGACCAACCAATAAAAATAATATATTGATTGAATGAAAATTAGTTTTGTATAAAGAAACTATAAATACAATTACTACTATTCCTACAAATAAATTATAAAAAAGATTTACTGTATTAAGTTTATGTTTAAGTTGCAAAAAAAATGAACTTCTAGCTATCAGCCCTATTAAAAAAACACCTACTAAAAAACATATAGAAAGTAAAAAGTAAGGAAGAAAAAGATGTATAAAATCTTCTAAAGAAATAAAATTATCAAATTGCATAGTAATAAAATATTAAGATATTTGTTGGTATAAATCCAAAATTTTCGTTGCCAAATTTTCCCATGAATACTTCTCTTTAAAAACTCGTAGATTTTCGCCATAATCAACATTCTTTTTATTCTCAAAAAGCTCTTCTATGGCATTTTGAATTGCTTTTGGTGTCGCACTCTCAGCGATTGTTCCTGCATTGTAAGGCTCTATCAAATTACGAAGTCCACCCACATCGGTAACCACAGAAGGCACTTCAAAATGAAAAGCAATCGCAGAAACTCCACTTTGTGTAGCGTGTCTATACGGCAAAACATTAGCATCAGCAGCCGAAAAAAGTAGATTTACTTCTTGGTCAGAAACATAACGCAGACGAGTATTAATATTTTGCTTTTTTGGGTGATTATCTAAAATAGTTTGAAGTGCTTTATTTTCACTATCAGATAGATAAGATTCTCCTGCAATAATTAGAAAATAATTATCTTTTTCTTCTAAATTTTTGAAGGCTTCTAAAAGCAAATCTAAGCCTTTATATTTTCTGACAAAACCAAAATAAAGTAATATTTTTTTATCTTCAATTTCAGAAAGTCCTAGTTTTTCTAGTGCTTCTTTTCGTTCTATCTTTTCTCCAAAATGCTCATAAATTGGATGTGGATGAAAAATATATTTTGCATCTGGTTTGCGTTCTAAAAGTTCTTTTTCGACTGATTTGCTCATCACAATATACGCATCTGTATTTTTTAGAAAATATTTTGTAAAGGCTTCATCAAAAAAACGCTTTTCGTGAGGAATCATATTATCTACAATGACAATAGATTTTGTCCCTTTTTTCTTTAATTTTTTGGCGACCGTTCCCAAAGCAGGAGCAAAAAAAGGCAACCAATAACGCATCAAAAGCAAATTAGGTTCTTCTTTTGAAATTTTAGAAGCCGTTTGAAGATAAGAAATAGGATTTATACTACTAATTGTTCGCTGGGAAGGAATGGCATCTGCATTGTCTTCCGAAGTAGAATATTGCGTCTGACCAGGGAAGAGAAATTCTGGATATTGAATAGTAAAATTATAGGCAGAAACTGGAATATTCAGTTTTTCAAAATTGCGATACAAAAGTGCATTAAATTGTGCAATTCCACCACGAAAGGGATAAAAAGTAGATAAATAAGCTATTTTCATAAAATGTAGCACAGACTTTAGTCTGTGAAAGTTTGGTAAAACAAAAAACCACCAATTAGAAAATTCTAATTGGTGGTTTAAAGGACGGTATTTTTTTTAGTAAAATAAAGTTTTATTCGTATTATTTCTATTCTTAGTTTTCTTAATAATAAATATTCTGAGCATTCGATTATAATGCAGGTAAAAAATGAGGTACTTCGGTTTGGTTTGGAACAGTTGCTTTTGCTTTGCTTGTCCTAGCATTCGAAAATTCTGAGTTTTGTACAGTTTTATTGTATTGCAAACGCATCATCACAAAAGCCATTACAATTAGTAGTGTCAAAGCCCCAATCGTTAAGTTTTCTTTTTGTTGAAAAAAGCTATAGTTTTTCATTGGGTTATAAGTTGTTTAAAATAAAGCAGTTAGTTATTGGTAATAGTGATTTTCTTTTCTTGTGCATAAAGTATATGATAGTTTTACTATTACACTTTATTATACGGAAATAAAAAATAGTTGTTGCTACAAATTTAATTTTTTCTAAAAATAATTCTTTAAAAAATGATAACATTGCTTTGCTATTCTCTATTGCCTTCTTTAATTCTTTTATTTTTTACAAAATAACAACTCAGTTATTACTGATAGATTGCCAAAATTAGATTTATTCATTAAATAATGATGCAAACTTCTACTGTACCCCACTATTTTTATTTTGGCTCTTATCTGATATTGGACTGATAATAAACAAGTTTTGTGATTACCAAATTTTATTCTGTAAAAGTATTGTTTTTTCCATAGCGCAGGGTTTGA
>Ga0210042_1002258_pt1 | contig 14907 bp, 23 predicted proteins | sample CryGeymeta201518_FD_183982 | JGI IMG/M metagenome (GOLD analysis project Ga0210042, IMG submission 183982) | Groundwater microbial communities from Crystal Geyser aquifers in Utah, USA - Crystal Geyser metaG 2015-18 (SPAdes) (version 2) | ecosystem: Environmental > Aquatic > Deep subsurface >... | reverse complement strand
CCGGCACCTTTACGCGCACCAGCTCATGGCGCTTGATCATCCCAGCAAGCGCTGTGTATACGGGTCGCATTGGCACGTCCACGCCCATCCATATTTGCCGCCCAGTTGAGCCGGGATGATCGCGCAGATAGGCTCTTATCTTGTCCACGTTACTCATGCCCTTGCCCCTCCCGCACCGCCAGCACCGTGCGCATGGCATCCATCATCTGCAGCGGCGAGGAGAGCTCGCACAACTGCTCATGCAAGTCAATCCCCTGCGCTACCTGCGCCAAGCCCGGGCCATCAAACACCCAGCGCCCGGTGCGCTGCGCGCGGTGGTACACGCGCAAAAGCGCATCACTAGCATCGCTCGCCGTCTGTTCACAAAGCGCATCCACCGCACGAGCACGCACCACCGTCACATTGATGGCGGCGGCAATGTCGCTCCAGTCATCCTCCGTGCCCTTACCATTGCGCAGCGCCTCATAACTCATCCGAATGGGCAGCTCCAGCCGCAACAGCTCGCTGGCATTGAACGGCTCAATCATTTTGATCACCTTGAACGCAGCGCTGGCGTCAACCCTTTTTGGCCGGTAGCGCTTGCGCGGTTTTTTGTTTGCTGCCATCTCAGCACCCCTGGCCACGGCTTCGGATATGCCGGTTGCCGTCGTTTCTGAAAAATGCATGCCCATCCGATGGCACCCACACCGGCGCATGCATCACATCAACCCGCCTGGGCTGCGCCAAGCGCCAGACCTGCAGCCGCGCATTCCGGGCCGCCTCGCGCTCAGCCTGCACAAAATCTGCGCCCTTGGTAGTCACATACCAATGCTGCTGCCCCCGGGGCATCTTGTAAAACGCCACCATATTGCGATCCCACAAATCATGCAGCGCGCCGCGGTAAGTTTTACCCGTATAGCCCAGCGCAGCCTGCATCTGCTTATGCGTAAAAGACTCCGCATCGGCCAAAAACTTCAAAATACGCAGCTGTAACGCTGTCACCACCCCGCCACTCATTGCGCGCCCCCGGCGCCGTTGGCCTTGGCCGCTGGTGCGGCGTTGTAATGGGCAATGTCCTCACGCGCCCTATTGAATGCGCTGATAAAAATCTTAGCCGCCAAGCTGCCAAAAGGGTAGGGACACGCGTCTTTGATGTGGTCATACAGCCAGGCGGCCTTTTGCGCCTCAGCAATGATCGCCGTGGCATTGTGTTGGATAGGTGTCATATGATCTGTCATAAAAAATAAAATATGAAATAGATAGCAACCAGCGCAATGTTTACGCCGCTTGCAGCGCCCTTACAGCCACGCGCAGCGACACCACATCGGCCAGCAGCTCAGGCCCCGCATGGCGCCCGGCACCGTCAATCAGCCGCAGCCGTGTCGCCCGCACCTCCACCGGCGTGCCCGGCGTCAGCTCTGCGCTTTGTACGCACCAAAACCCCAGTGCATCGTCCCCGCTCCACACCAGCCGCCAAGGCACCAGCGCATGCGCCGCGCCGTCCGGTCTGCTGTACGCCAGCAGGGACACTGAAAATGTGCCATCTGCCGCCGTAGTGCCTAGCGGCTTGGTACGCTTGGCCAGAAACAACGTATTGGTGTAAGACTCGCCAAGCATCACAGCCACCCCGCCAGATAGCCCACCGAAAAGCCAGCAGCCACAAGTGCCGCCAGCGCGCTCGCCCCGTACACCGCCGCCATCTCCAGCACATCGCCCATAGTCAAAAGCGGCGGGTCCAGCGGCTCGGGCTCAGACCCCGAAAACCACACATTCCCACCGCCCAGCTCAGCCGCATACGCCGCCCAACCAGCCCGCGCTGGCGCAGGCGAAGAGCAATCGCAATTACCCCGCCCCTGGCACACGCCCAACTGATCGCAGGTGTATCTTTCATCCAGCGCCCCCGGCCGCGTCACCACAATGGCTTCCGCCCGTTCGTCGCAATCACACTCCCGGCCCTGGTTGCAGTGCTGGTTGCAGGTAATGGTTGGTGTTGTCATGGTTGTCCTCATACCGCCAGCCAGCGAAACAAGCCCCAGGCAAGCAGCAGCCCGATGGCCACCGCCAGCGCCACGTCGGCTGCGCGCTCCCTGCGCGCCGGGCGCTCAATCGCGCAGGCGCTGGTGGCGTCAACGCCAAAGGCTTCGAGAATGGTTCGGGAAAAGCGGCGGGGGTTCATGCGGCCACCTTTCCGGTGGGCACAAACGCGCCATACATATCAAGCACATTCTGCGCGGCGTCAACCAAATGTGGCGGCAAATAGCTGTCAACACTTTGCGGCCGTGTCGGCGGGAAATCCATCACCTCGACCACGATGCGGTGCAGTACCGCCACCATGGCCGCCTCACGCGCTGTGAGGTTTTGCTTGACTGAGCTGCTGGTTGCCATCTTTCACTCCTGTTGCCGCCGTGATGTTTGGCGGGTCTGGGGTGAATTATTAGGCAATACCTACCCAATTACAAGGCATTGCCTAAATTTATTTTCAAAAAGCAACAAAAAACCCGCCTAAGCGGGTTGTCGGGTGGTTTTTCAGGCACTATTTCCAGATGCAGTGCCTGGCTTCGCGTCGGGTTTTGTCTTTGTGGGCCTGCGTGGTGAGCCATTGCAGGTTGTGTGGTGCGTCATCGCCGTGGCATTTGAGTGGTACTTTGTGATCAATCTGGTAGCCCGGGCAGGGTAGCCGGTGCAGTCCAGTGCCTGGGCAGGCTTGGTGCTGTACAAATTTCTGCAGCACGGCATGGCTGCGGGGGGTGCGTGCCTGGGCTGTGTTGGCCAACAGAATCGCGGCCAGCACAAGGCTAAGACTTCTTTTCAAAGGCCGCCACGACTGCGCTGAACATGGTTGCCTGGGTCGGCTCAACCAAGGCTTGAACACACCGCGTAAACACGTAGGGCACGACTGCCAGCGCGATGGCCCCGGCAAACCCAGCCGCCTGACCAACGCCACCGGTTATGGCCATTGAAACCAGGAACATCAGAGCGCCTAGCACGGATGACAACGCAGTCAAGATCCACAGAATTTTCATTTTTCATCCTTGTTGATTTTTATCATAGCATCAGTATTTACCCTTAGAAATCCCCCGTTTGGGGGATTGTATGTGACTTAGTTCACAAGGTAGAGTGAGGCGCGGGCAGCATTTTGGCGGGCGTTTGTTGAGCGCGTTGAATGGCTCCGGCAATGGCGTTTTCAAAAAACTGCCGTTCTTGCAGGGTGAGTTGCATCCATGCGCTGTAGTCAAAAAGCTCAAACGGCCATAGGGTTGGGTTTTTGACAGCGTACAAGCGTTTTGGTTCTTGGGCTGTGTGTTTGGCGTCTTCGGGCACGTCAAGCCACCACGCCAGTGACCGGCCTGACCATTCGACCAGCTTGGGGTAGTGGCGTTTGGCAATGCGACCGTGGTCATACCAGTCGTAAACAGAGGGCGGCTGCACGCCAAAGATGGCGGCTACGTCTTTTGGTTTCATGCCGCGTAGCTCGGCCTCGCGCTGTAGCTTTTTTCCCATGTGTGGTTGGTTTTCCATGGGGGTAATTAGGCTTTTGCAAAATATTTTCGGCAATGCCTTGTAAATGTTATAGGTATTGCCTAATAATGGAGGCATGGAACACATATCACCTGTTGACAAGGCTGCGCGCATGGTGGGTGGCCTTACTACGTTAGCCAAGCTGCTTGGCGTGAGTGCACCAACTGTGCACGAGTGGAAGACGAATAAGCGCCCTGTGCCGGTGTTGCGGTGCGTGAGCATCAGCCAAGCCACAAAGGGCGCTGTGACGCTGCAGGATTTGCGCCCCAACGACTGGCAAAAAATCTGGCCAGAGCTGTCCATCCAACAACAAGAGCACGCCTGATATGGACAGCCAACCCAACGACGGCAAACACACCAACCCAATCAAGCTCTGGCTTACCGACCGAGAGCTGCTTGACCTCTCACGCATGGCCGACCAGGCCGACCGCAAGGTAAGCGAGATGGGTAGGGTGATCATTCGAAAGTTCATGTACGGCAATATCGCGCCGGACGCGCTAGACGTCAACGGGGCAAATAGTGCCCATTCGTCCCTGCGGCCTTAGACTGTATTGCCTACCTTTGATATCTGATCAAAAGGACTAAACCATGCTGTTGACCCCTGAGCAAATAGCCTTTACCACCACGCACCGCACGCACCACACCAGCGCCACGGCTATCAACCAGTTTGGCAATCAAAAGAAGAAAAATCAGGCCGATGAAATCTTTGACATTTGTCTGGCGGCACACAGAAACGGGGTTGTTGATTTAAGCCGGGTCGAAATTCGTGACCAATATGAAAGGCTATACGGTCGGCGCATGGATGACAGCCGGGTGAGCGCCAGGGTATCTGAACTGGTGTGCGCCAAGCGGCTCGAGGTGCTGCCCTACACGCGCAACTGCAAGATCAACAGCGCCAGTGTGATATCTGTCGTTCGGGTTCCCCCGGCTTTGATGGCGCAGGAGGGTTAAGTCATGGCGGGCGACTGGATCAAGATGCGTGACAACCTATGGGACGACCCACGGGTTGCTGCCATGGTGGACCTAACCGATAGCAGCGAGGCTGCCATCATCGGCGCGCTGTACTGGCTGTGGGCCACAGCAGACCAGCACACTGAAGACGGTGTGCTGCAGGGCCTAACCGTTCGCGGCATTGACCGAAAAACCGGCGTCAAGGGCTTTGGTGAGGCTTTGATATCCATTGGCTGGCTAATAGATCACCCGGATGGCGTGCAGATTGTTGACTTTGAAAAGCACAACGGATCCAGTGCCAAGAAACGCTGCCAAGTTGCAAAACGCGTGGCAGTTAGCAGAATTGGTAACGCTGATGTAACGCTGCCAGCGTTACAGAATGAACCATCAAGCGTTACAGGTGCGTTAGCTAGAGAGAGAGAAGAGAGAGAGAAGAGAAGAGAAGAGTCTGAAGACACACACACTGTTGGTACTCCCGCGCCCGTGGCCCCATCGCAAGCCGTTGCAGCGTGTGTCGTCATCAAGGCGGCGGGTATTTCGTCGGTGAACAGCTCGCACCCAGATCTGTCTGTGCTACTCGACGCCGGGGCCGGGCTAGGGCAGTTTGCCGAGGCAGCGCAAATGGCAGCCAAAAAGCGCAAGGGCTTTGCCTACGTGCTGGGCATCGTGCGTGGTCAGCTGGCGGATGCACAGGCGTTGGCTGATTCGGTGCAGGCCGGGGGTGGGCTCCCCGGCGCTGGCAAAACACAGCCCGAGAGCTTTCGTGAGCGAGACGACCGCATTGCCCGAGAGCGATGGGAGCAAATGACCGGGCAAACGCACCCGGACAACCTGCCAAAAACACCAGCCAACGTGATCGACATCACGCCAGCCAAATCACTCGCTTTGAAGGTTTTTCAATGAACGCACCCGTACCCATCGCACCGGTTGAGCGCATTTTCAAGCGGCTGGCAGCCACCTACGGCGCAGCCTGGGATCGCGCCATGGGACAAGCGCCGCTGGTGGACGTGATGACCACCTGGGACCACGAGCTAAGCGGCTTTCTGCGCAGCCGCCAGGCCATGCAGGCCATTGCCTGGGCGCTGGAGCACCTGCCAGAACGCTGCCTCAACGTCATGGAGTTCAAAAGCCTATGCCGCATGGCACCTGCTGTGATGCAGCCTGCTTTGCCAGCGCCTGCGGCAGATGCCGAGCGCGTGTCGCAAGAGTTTGCCAATCTGGCCCATTTGCGTGAGCCGAATTTTGTGACAGACCACAAAGACTGGGCGCGCGCCATTGTGGCCAAAAAGACAGCGGGCGAGCGCGTCAACCCAACGTCTTTGCGCATGGCGCGTGATGCGCTTGGGCTAGGGATTGAGCTGCACCGCCAACAATCAACCGCCAAGTCATGACCCAGGAACCACAACCATGCAAACCCTGCCAAATCGCCAGCCAAGTTCCTGCTTATCCGTTTTTCAGCCTGGGCTGCCTGTACTGCGGTGCAAGGATCATCCAACACTTGGCCACGCTGCCAATTGCGCGCTCAGCTGTGGCAGCCCGGCGGCGCGAGAACCTGACGCACTGGGTAGCGTTTGGCCACAGCGAGGCCGATCTGCGCTCTCTGGCGCAGCAGAAAACGCCAGTGATTTCTCCAGCAGCTGGCCTGGTTGTTTCTGCGGGGTCAGGCAACCATCCCGCTATGAAACGCCGCTGAGCTATGACGAGGTGGCGCATGGTGTGCGCGTTGGGGTGATCCTGCCCGATGCGCAGGTTCATGGATAAACCATGCAGATCAGCCTATCCACCAACATCCCCGAAGTGCAGGCCGCGCTCAAGCGTGCTGCAGCGCAGGTGCCGTATGCACTAAGCACAGCTATCAATAAAACTCTGGAACAAGCCCGCAGTGAAGTGCGCACCGAAGCAGCCCGCGTGTTTGACCGGCACACACCCCGGCACACCCGGCACACGCGCCCGATCACCCTTATTTTTTAACCTTAAAAAAAAGATGATGGAAAAAACCCAAAGCAAAACCATTCGGTGCACCCCTGAAAACGCCGCCGAAATACAACGCATGGTCAAGAACTGGCCCCAACTCCACAACCTGGTGCAAGACCTACAAGCACAAAACCTCTTCCCAGGCCTAAGAGGGCTAAGCATCACGCTCACAGGCGCGCCCAGCTTTGTAGCTGGTGGGGTAACCGCAGTCAACCAAATAAACGCCTCCAAAGCCGTTTAAACGCAAAAAGCCCAACCCAATGCAAATCAACATCAAAATTGAAGGCCTAACCGAAGTCCGCGCCATGCTTGGTAATGCGGCCAAACAGGCCAACTACGCCGCCAGCCGCGCGCTAAACACAACAGCCTACGCCGTCAACGCCCAACTAAAAAAAGACATGGCGGCAACTTTCAAAGGCGGCGCCACCGCCTACAGCCTGCGCGCCTTCAGCGTAAAACGCGCAGACAAAAACAACCTAACGGTCAAAGTAGCGCTCCGCCAAGACGCACCCGCCGGCGGCACCAGCTACACCAAAGCGTTAGCACACCTATTCACCGGTGGCCCCCGTAAATTCAAAAACATCGAAGGCTGGCTGCGCGGCCACGGACTACTACCCAACGGACTCACCATTGCGCCAGGCCGGGGCATGCCATTAGATAGATACGGAAACATGCGCCGCGCCGCACTCACTGAAATGCTGGGCGCTATCGGCACACAGCGCCCAGGCCTGCGCATCTACCGCCGCACTGGCGCAGGCAAAGCGCAAAAAGCCACCGCCTACTTTGTTGTAAAGCCCGGCGCTACCACCCATCTGCACCCCGGCATCTACAAACGTCAAGAAACCGGCAACAAAAGCGTATTGAGCCCAATGATTTTGTACGTTGACCCAGTCGCTTACCGCAAATTTATTGACCTGGACAAGCTTGGCCACGAAGTCGTCACCAAAACCTTCCAGCCCGCCTTTGACGCAGAGCTATCAAAGGCTTTAGCGAGTGCCAGGCTATGACCCCCTTTCAAGGTACTACCACAACCATTTCACTGCGGGTAATGCGCACCGCGGTGTTGGACTGTTTCGTGATGCTCCTAAGGGGGTTAAGTGAGTAGCAATCACCGTATCCTGCTGGACTTCCAAATCACACAGGCTGACTTTGCGGCTCTGGTTGGAGTCAGTGAAGGGGCCGTCAGCGCCATGTTTACCGATGGCCGACTAGAGCGTGGTAACCCGGCCCGCGTGTGGCTGCTGAAATACTGCGACCGCTTGCGTGAACAGGCTGCCGGGCGCATGGGCGAGGAAGGCGGACTGGACCTAGTGCAAGAGCGTGCAGCCCTGGCTCGCAGCCAGCGCATTGCACAAGACCTAAAGAACGACATTTCCCGTGGTGAGTACGCCCCCATTGGCTTGCTGGCCGATGTGCTTGGCATGGCCAGCAGCGCCGTGGTAGACCGCCTCGATCAGCTCGAAGGTTCCTTGCGCAAAGCCTGCCCAACTTTGGCCGATGATGCCAAAGCCACGGTGATGCAGGTCATTGCTTCAGCTCGCAACGAGTGGATCAGGTCCACCGCCAAGCTGGTCAACGAGACTGTGGATGCCATGGCACTTGAGGCTGAAGACGACGCCCTGGCTGATGCGTTGGGGATTGATGCCACCGTGGATGCCGCCACCTGTCACGTATCACTGCAAACTGCTCAATGACGACAGTGCACCCAGCCACCCTAACCGCCATCAAGGCCGCCGCCCGCCTGGGTCTGGACAGCCTGCGCGCCGAGGTGCCCCAGCGGCTGAGTGACTGGGCGGCTGACAACTTTAAGCTGGCCGGTGAATCCAGCCACCAAAAAGGCGCATGGGAGGCATGGGCGTTTCAGTTGGGCCTGCTGGACTTCATGAGCGATGATCGAATTGAAGAACTCGCCGTGATGAAATCCAAGCGCGTGGGCTACACCAAGATGGTCACCGCCTTTGTCGCCTACAACATCGCCCACCGCCGCCGCAAGCAAGCCATCTGGCAGCCTACAGACGACGACCGCGACAGCTACGTCAAAAGCGAAATTGACCCCGTATTTGATGCCATAGATGCCGTCAAAGCTGCCCGCAAAACTGGCAAAGGCCACGAAGACACCATCAAATATAAGCAGTTTCGTGACTGTGCCCTGCACCTGCTGGGTGGCAAAGCCGCCCGCGCTTACCGCCGCATTACAGTGGCGGTGGCCATCCTGGATGAATGGAGCGCCTTTGACCAACAGGTAGAAAAATCCGGCGACCCCGGTGGCCTGGCCAAAGGCCGCTTGGAAGGCGCACCGTACCCCAAGTTCATCGGTGGATCTACACCACGCATCAAAGGCCTGGACCACGTTGAACGCGCTATTGACAACGCCGATGGTTCAGTCAAGTTTTACATCGACTGCCCCCACTGTGGCGCCGATCACCCGCTGATGTGGGGTGGAAAAGACAAAGACCACGGCTTCAAGTGGATCGAAGGCGACCCCGACAGCGTGCACCACATCTGCCCGCACTGCCACGGCATCATGACCCAAGCCGACTACCTCAAAGGGGGACAGCCCATGACCGGCACCTGGGTCTGCCAAAAAACCGGCCTGCGCTATGGCCCCGACCGCATCTGGCGCGGCCAGGCAGGCATGCCCGCCACACCCCCGCGCAGCTTGGGTGCCCATGTGTGGGCCGCCTACAGCCCACAGCGCAGTTGGGCCAGCATCGTCAAAGAGTTTTTAGAAGCCAATGCCACCCTCAAAAAAGGTGACGCAGGCCCCATGCAACTGTTCGTCAACGAAACCCTGGGAGAGACTTGGGAGCTGCAAGGCGAACGCAGTGACGAACACGCCCTGCAATCCCGCGCTGAACCCTACGAACTATGCACCGTGCCCGTTGGCGGCCTGGTGCTGACTGCTGGTATAGATGTGCAACGAAACCGATGGGAGATTAACGTCTGGGCCTGGGGCCGTGGCCTAGAGTCCTGGCTTGTCGACCACCACATCATCGAAGGCAACCCCAGCAGCGACGAAGACTGGGAGCACGTCACCACCTACCTGCAACGCCGATACCAACAAGCCTGGCATGCAGGCAGCATGGGCCTGAGCGCCATCACCATCGACTCCAGCGACCAAACCCACGCTGTGTACAACTGGGTGCGCCGCAACACCCACAACCTGCCATGCTTGCGCGCCATCAAAGGAAGCTCTGAGGAACAAAAGCCCATCCTCGGCCCCAGCAGCAGCCAAGAGGTGAACTGGCGTGGCCAAAAATGGCCCAACGGCGTTAAGCTCTGGAGCATTGGCGTCGACACCGCCAAAGACCTCTTGCTGGGCCAGCTCAGCCTCACCAAGCCAGGCCCAGGTTACGTGCACTTCAGCAACGCCTTGCCGCGCGAATGGTTCGAGCAGCTCACAGCAGAGCAACGCATCCTGGCCAAAGTCAACGGGCGTGATGCTTACAAGTGGGTCAAGCGCCGCCAGCGCAACGAAGTGCTTGACTGCCGTAACTACGCCCTGCACGCTGCCTTCAGCCTGGGCTTGCACAACTACAGCGACAAACGCTGGACCGCCATTGAGTCTGTCATTCAGCCCATGCACGATGATTTGTTTGTCATCAAAACTGTGCGCCCACAAGATACAGCAAGCGCAGAAATCTACCAACCTAATAGCGCCAAGCCAGCCATCATCGCGCCACCTCCACCAAAACCGTTTGCCCGCCCAGCCCGCCAACCCTACCGACCCACCGCATCATGGTAAACACCAACACCCCTATCGACCTCATCAGCCCCGCCCTGGCAGCCAAGCTACTTGACGCTGTCCCCGTCACCGAAGACGTGGTCGAATACACCATTGCCTGCGCCCTTGCCCTCTCACCGCCAGAGGTGCGCACCAAAATCCGCCAGCACATTGCCCAGCATGCCAGCGCCCAGGCCAGACGAATCTTTGGGGGCGACCGCGTCTACATCAGCAGGCAAGAAGGGCAAGGCCGCAGCATCCGTAACGAAAACATCCGCCGCCAATTTCAAAAAGGCGAACACATTGCCTACCTGTCAAGACACCACAACCTAAGCGAACGCCAAATATGGCGCGTTATCACCGGCAAATAGCAACCCCACCTGGCAAACCACCCTCAGGCAGCGGCCCACCCCGCGCCATGACACCGCCTGCCTTGCTTATGTCATTCTTGCGCCGCCATAGTCCCCCAATATGGCCGCCAAAACCCCCACCACCGAACCCGCTACTCTTATTGCCGGCGACACCGCCATCTGGCTTCGCTCCCTACCAGACTACAGCGCCGCTAATGGGTGGACCCTTACCTACACCCTGATCAACGCCACGGCAAAAATCACTTTTGATGCCATCGCGCAAGGTGACAACCACCTCATCACCGTAGACGCCGCCACCACTGCAGCCTGGACAGCAGGTAGCTACGAATGGCGCGCCCAAGTCAGTAAATCCGGTGAAGTCCACACCATAGCCAGCGGCAACATCACCATATCAGCCGGTTACTCCGGTGCTAGTTTTGACGCCCGCAGCCACGCCCGCAAAGCCTTAGAAGCGGTTGAAGCCTACCTTGAAAACCCCAACAACCTCAGCGCCGCCAGCTACGAAATAGCAGGGCGCAAGCTCCAACGGTTAGGCATACCAGACTTACTCTCCCTGCGTGACCGCTATCGCTTTGAAGTCTCCCAAGAAGCCGCCCTCGCCCGCCTTGCCCGTGGCCTGCCAGACCCCCGGCGCGTCCTAGTCCGCTTTGGTCCATAACCCACCCCCGCAGCTATGCAAATCAAAACCATCTTGAACAAAGCCGCTACCTGGCTGCGCGGCACACCAAAACCCGCCCACCAGCGCAGCTTCCAGGCTGCCCGGATGGACCGCCTCACCGCAAACTGGATGGCCACCGAAGCTAGCCTTAACCACGAGCTCCGCAGCGACCTCAACAAACTACGCAGCCGTGGCCGCGAGCTGCTCCAAAACAACGACTACGCCGTCAAATTCGCGGGCATGTGCAAAAACAACATCATCGGCCCCGGCGGTGTGCGCCTACAAGTGCGCACAGAAGACCGCCCTGGCATACAAGACCGCCTGGCCAACACCGCCATTGAAACCGCCTGGAAAGACTGGTCCCAAGCCTGCGACATCACTGGGCGCCAAAGCCTGCGCGACATCTGCGACACCTTGGTAGGAGGCCTACCGTCTGACGGAGAATTTTTGGTGCGCATCGTCCGAGGCACTGAAGCTGCCAACAAATACGGCATCGCCCTGCAAATCATCGACGTAGACCGCATCGACACTACCCTGAACGTGGGCAAAACAGCCACCACAAACGCCATCATTTTGGGCGTTGAGGTTGACGACTACCGCCGCCCAGTGGCTCTACACCTCTACGCCGCCCACCCCAATGACGGCGTTCAAAGCAACCGCCAGCGCGTGCGCATACCAACCACCGAAACCCTGCACTGCTTCAAAATTGAGCGCGCCGAACAAATGCGCGGCGTGCCCTGGATGGCCGCAGGCATGCTTAGCCTGCACCACCTGGGCAACTTCAAACTGTCCGCCCTGCTAGCCGCAGAGCACGGCGCAAACCACTATGGCTTCTTTACAACGCCAGACGGACAAGCCCCCATTGGCGGCATGGACGAAAGCGGCCAACCCATCACTGCTAGCCAACCCGGCACCTTCGACACACTCCCGCAGGGCGTTGGCTTCCAGCAGTTTGACAGCAAATACCCCAATGAAGTATTTGGCCCCTTTGTCAAAACCACCTTGCAGCGCATTGCCAGCGGCTGGCGTGTGGCCTACCACAGCCTAGCCAACGACCTCGAAGGCGTCAGCTACTCCAGTATCCGATCCGGCAGCCTGGAAGAGCGCGACCGCTGGGCATCCGACCAAGAGTGGTTTATCGGCGCATTTATGGAGCCCGTGTACAAACTATGGCTTCAAAGCGCGCTACTCAGTGGTGCCATCACCATGGCCAACGGCAGCGCCTTACCAGCCTCAAAAATAGCCAAATTCAGCGCCCACGAATGGCAAGCCCGCCGCTGGGAATGGGTAGACCCCAAAGGCGATATGGAGGCCAAGATACTGGCAGTCAAAGCCGGCCTCATGGCCCCGCAAGACCTGGCAAACGCCATGGGCTACGACTTTGACGACACCCTCACCAGCATCGCAGCCGCCCAAGCTAGCGCAAAACTTTTAGGCGTGCAACTCACAGCCTACGACCCAACACCTGGTGTCCAAGCGGCCCAACCTGCGCCTGTACCCTAAACGCTTAAGAACCGGTTTATCGCACCGCCAGCCAACAAAAACAAAATAAATTGCAACCCATGACACAGCCTGCCTTGCTTATGTCATATCAGCCCTGAGAAAGTCGCCCCTATGTCAAAAACAACGTTACCTGAAAGCCTCCAGCGCCACCTTGAAAAAGGCCGGGCCGAGCGCGCCCTCACGGTAGAACGCCGCGCCATTGACGAAGCCACCCGCACCGCCACCCTGGCCTTTGCCAGCGAAACCCCTTACGAACGATATTGGGGCATTGAAGTGCTGGACTGCACCGCCTCATCCATGCGTACCGGTCGCCTGCGCACCGGCGCTAACCTCTTATGCGACCACGACTCTAAAGACGTTGTGGGCGTTATCGAATCTGTCCAAATCGGTACTGACCGGGTAGGTCGTGCTGTAGTCCGCTTTGGGAAAAGCGCTCGGGCAGAAGAAGTGTGGCAAGACGTACTCGGCGGCATCCGCCGCAACGTGTCCGTCGGCTACATGATCCACAAAGCGCAACTTATTGAGACAAAGGACGGTGTGGAAACCTACCGCGTCACAGACTGGGAGCCCTTTGAAATCTCGCTTGTCAGCGTCCCCGCTGATGCCAGCGTGGGCATTGGCCGCAGCGCCGATGCCGACATCTCTACCAAAGACCTCACGGTGCAAGTCACCGTTTGGCAAACGGACAAGCCCGAACCTGAAGACGCTGCCGTAGAGCCTATGGACGGCCCCACCGCAGACCCTGAAGACAAAGCAACACCCGCCGCAACCTCCAACACTCAACAGAAAGCCATCATGACCACAGAAACCACCCAAGTCGTTGCCCAGCGCAACCACGCCGCAGAAATCAGCGCCATTGCAGCCACCATCCCCGGCGGCGCTGACCTAGCCCTGCGCGCCATCCAAGACGGCAAAACCGTCGAAGAATTTCAACAAATCGCCCTAAAACACCTGGCCAGCAAACCCCTGCCCACATCAGACATCGGCCTAAGCCACGCCGAAGTCAAGCAGTACAGCGTCATGCGCGCCATCAACGCCATGGCCAACCCCGGTGACCGCGCCGCCCAAGAGGCCGCTGGCCTGGAGCGCGCCGCCTCTGAAGCCGTGGGTAAGAAAATGGGCAAAACCGCCCGTGGCTTCTTTTTGCCAACCGACGTTCAAAAGCGCGATCTCACCGCTGGCTCCGCCAATGCGGGCGGCTACACCGTGGCCACAGACCTGCGCCCGCAAGACTTCATCAGTGCCCTGCGCCACGCCATGGTCATTGACAGCCTGGGCGCGCGCATGCTCACCGGCTTGGTGGGTCAGGTAGCCATCCCCAAACAGTCAGGCGCCGCTACAGCCTATTGGGTAGCAGAAAACTCCGCACCGACTGAGTCGCAGCAAACCCTAGCGCAAGTCACTATGACACCAAAAACTGTTGGTGCATTCACTGACATCAGCCGCCGCCTGCTGCTGCAATCAAGCATCGACGTGGAAAACATGGTGCAAACTGACTTAGCCACTGTACTCGGCCTAGCCATCCAGCAAGCCGCAATCAACGGCAGCGGTGCCAGCAACCAGCCATCTGGCCTGCTTACCCTCATCACCGCCGGTGTCATCGGTGGCGCTAACGGCTTAGCGCCTACATGGCAAAACATGATCGACCTCGAAACCGCAGTGGCCGCCGCCAATGCAGACGTAGGCGCTATGGGCTACCTCACCAACGCCAAGGTGCGCGGCAAGCTCAAATCAACACAAAAGTTTGCATCCACCAACGGCATGCCTGTATGGGACGCTGGCAACACCCCCATCAACGGCTACCGTGCCGCCATCACCAACGGCGTGCCAAGCAACTTGACCAAAGGCACTAGCTCAGGCGTCTGCTCGGCCATCCTGTTTGGCAACTTTGCCGACCTCATCATCGGCATGTGGGGCAGCTTAGACCTCATGGTTGACCACTACACAGGAAGCACCGCCGGAACTGTGCGCGTAGTCACCCTGCAAGACGTAGATGTGGCCGTGCGTAACGTTGAGTCGTTCGCCACCATGGTCGACGCGTTGACGGTCTAGGCCTAAAGCTTAAGCCATGTTCACCAAAGACATCAGCGCATTTATGAACTTGTCTGAATTTGCCACCAGCGTCACCCTCAGCGGGGTCACCAAGGCGGCGATTTTTGACGCGGCGTTTGCGCTCGGGTCAGTCGGCCCCTTTGGCATGGCCAGCAATGCCCCCACCCTGACCATGG
>Ga0210042_1002255_pt1 | contig 14915 bp, 9 predicted proteins | sample CryGeymeta201518_FD_183982 | JGI IMG/M metagenome (GOLD analysis project Ga0210042, IMG submission 183982) | Groundwater microbial communities from Crystal Geyser aquifers in Utah, USA - Crystal Geyser metaG 2015-18 (SPAdes) (version 2) | ecosystem: Environmental > Aquatic > Deep subsurface >... | reverse complement strand
AGCCGGAACCCCTGGCTTAGGAAAGGAATTAGAAAATGTCTGTGCAATATTATGAAGGCATTGGCCGCCGTAAGGAAAGCACCGCCCGCGTCCGGTTGATGAGCGGCGCAGGTAAGTTCACCGTCAACGAGAAGGACGCGGAAGCCTACTTCACCCGCCTCGGCGACTTGCAGGCGATCCTCGCTCCGCTGGCCTCCGCGGGACAGGATCCCAAGTCCTACGACATCAGCGTCAAGGTCGAAGGCGGCGGCGTCACCGGCCAAACCTCGGCCGTGCAGTTGGGCATCGCCCGCGCGCTGGTCAAGATCAACGGCGATTGGAACTCCGCCATGCGCAAGGGCGGGTTCCTGACCCGCGACGCCCGCATCAAGGAACGCAAGAAGCCAGGCCTCAAGCGCGCCCGCAAGGCTCCGACCTACACCAAGCGCTAGTTCGTGTTGCGTGTTGCGTAACGTAAATTGAATAAAACGTAATGCGTGACGAAAGTTTCGCATTACGTTTTACGTTTAATCAGGCGCAACCATGTAGTGGCGACTTCAGTCGCTAACCACGTAGTGACGACTTCAGTCGTTTGATCTTGGGGGACGAATAAATTCGTCACTACGTGGATTAAAGGATTTTGGATATGGACTTCTCCCTCGTCACTTCAACGCTCGATGTACTCCGCCTCTCTCCGACCTCGCGGCTGGTCCTGCTCGACGCGCGTACCCTGGCGGACGCGCACGTGCCGCCCTTCCCGCCTGAGTTCCCCGCGCTGTTGATGGGAGTTGACTCGCCCGAATTGGCCGCGCATTTGCGGGAGGTGTTGCTGACGGTGTATCCAAAGAAGCACGAAGTGAATTTAGTCGAAGGTCAAAGGCTTGCCCTGAGCGAAGTCGAAGGGTCAAAGGTCTTGCACCTTGCCGATCTTGAACCTTCGACTTTCGACTTTCGACCCGCGACCTGCCTCTACATCCCCGCGTTGGCGGAAGGGACAGCCTTCGAGTCCTTCGCGGAGATCGTTGCGCACCTGCGCGCGCCGGACGGCTGTCCGTGGGACAAGGAGCAGACTCACGCCTCCCTGAGGACGCACCTGCTGGAGGAATCCTACGAGGCGCTGGAGGCAATTGATGCTGGTGATTTTGCCTCCATGCGCGAAGAGTTTGGCGACCTGCTGTTGCAGATCGTTTTGCACGCGCAAATCGCCAGCGAAGCAGGTCACTTCACGATGACGGATGTGATGAATGGCATCCACGACAAGATCGTCCGCCGCCACCCGCACGTGTTTGGGGATGTGGAGGTGGACGGCGTGGATGGGGTTTTGCAGAATTGGGAGAGGTTGAAAGAGGAAGAAAGAGGAAAGAAGAAAGAGGGGAAAGGGTTGTTGGATGGCGTCCCGCTATCTCTGCCCGCGCTGACGCAGGCGCAGGAATATCAGGACCGCGCCGCGCGTGTCGGATTCGACTGGCCTGAGATCGAAGGCGTGTTGGACAAGGTGCGGGAGGAGATCGAAGAGATCAAGCAGGCGGAAAACCAGGAGCAAATCGCGGCGGAACTGGGTGATTTATTTTTTGTGCTGGTCAACCTGGCGCGCTGGAAGAAGGTGGATGCCGAGTCCGCGTTACGGGGGACAAATTTGAAATTCAAGAAGCGCTTTGGTTATGTGGAGCAGAACGCGAAGAAGCAGGGTCGGAATTTATCCGATATGACTTTGCAGGAAATGAATACCTTGTGGAATGAGGCGAAGAAAATTGGGGCATAAAACTATTCCGGCGGAACCGCGCCAAACACTGGCAACCCTCATTATTAGTAGTGCCACTGTCCCAAGGAATGGAGATACCGAAGAACGAAGTAGTCTCCATACTAAACGGGAGATAGCTTCGGGAAGAATTGCCCTCGCAATGATGTGGTGAAAGTTGCTGGAATTTCACATTGAATATGCACCCTTGAAGTATAATTCCACGTGTGGTGTATTAAGAACAGGCAGATAAATGTGACCGCTGTTATGTTATTTGTAAGGAGGGGAGACCCTAGTGGCCAAACTTTACCCAGAGCATTTACCAGAAAGTATCACAAACGACCCGAAACGAAATGCGGAAAAGAAAGTTTTTGAAACGCTTTCAGGGTTGGGATCTTCGTTTGTCATTTTTTATAGTGTGGCATGGCAGTCGCGTAAGGATGGTCGGGCGCGTGATGGGGAGGCTGATTTTGTAATTGCTCACCCAGACTTTGGTGTGCTAGTTTTGGAAGTTAAGGGTGGTGGTGTTTCGTTTAATGCACAAACTGGAGAATGGACTACCACCGATCGATACGGCGAAATCTTTGTGATTGACCCCGTAGAACAGGCGCGTAAAAGCCACTATACATTACTGGATAAACTCAAAGATCTGCCCGAATGGGATAACAGCCGTTTTCTCACAATTGGTCATGTGGTCTGTTTTCCTGATGTGGTTGTGGAAAATAAGCCTTTGAAATTGGATCTGCCCCGTGAAATCGTTATTGACTACAATGATCTAAGAAATATCGAAGAGACAATCCAAAAATCATTCGATTATTGGGCTGAAAAAAGCAAGCGAGTGCCTTTGGGCAGGGATCGCCTGGCAATGGTTGAGTCCTTGTTGGCGCGATCATTCAAGCTTAATATACCGCTTGGCGTGGAACTGGATAGGGAGGATGAAAAACTAATCCAATTAACTGAAAGACAATTCTTGTTGCTCAATGTTCTTGCCATGCGTCGCCGGGTATTGATTGCGGGATGTGCAGGGTCAGGAAAAACCATGTTAGCGGTTGAAAAAGCGCGGCGGCTTTATGAGCAGGGATTCAATGTCCTTCTTACCTGTTTCAATGCGGCTCTTGCAGATGATCTTGCACAGCGCTTACCTGATGTAAGCGTTTTGCACTTTCATGGATTATGTAAGGAAATGGCAAACAAAGCAGGCTTTGCTATTCAATTTGCAAAAAGCGAACAGGAATACAATGAGGTTGTACTTCCTGATATGCTGATGAAAGCCGTAGATGAAACGGGACCAATCTTTGATGCCATCATTGTGGACGAAGGACAGGATTTCAAGGAAACCTATTGGATTGCGCTTGCGAGTTTATTGAAGGAGAAGGAAGGCATTTTTTATGTCTTTTATGACGACAATCAGAATCTATATGGTGGAACAGCGTCATTAAAAGGAATTGTTGATGAAGAACCATTCTTACTTCCTGAGAATTGTCGAAACACAAAATCAATCCATAAATTGGTGAGTGCTTTTTACAGTGATCGCTCCAGAATTGTTTGTAACGGGCCTATGGGAAGAGTACCCGAATTACACACTTATCGAGACTCCGTAGAAATGATCAAAGGAATACAAAGCGTTCTTTATAAGCTCATCAATGAAGAGCACATACCTGCCGAAGATATTGTGATCTTAACTCCACACGCACAAGAGCGAAGCGTGTTAAAGTCTGCTTCAAAACTTGGGAATTTCTCCCTGACTACAAACCCATCCCAACATAGAAACGAGATCCAGGCTACAACGATTCATCGCTTTAAGGGGCTGGAGCGCAAAGTGGTCATTCTGGCGGAAATAGATGGGAATTTCAAGTACAATCCAGAAATTCTTATGTATGTAGGAAGCTCCCGAGCTCGCACACATTTATTGTTTTTCGTTGAGCAAAATGCACCAAAGGAAATAAAGAGCATAATTGAAACTTCCTGCAAGCCAACCTAATAGAGAGAAACTATGTCACGTACACTCAAACAGTGGGAAGCATATCTTGTCGGGGCAATGCCGCGCGTTCAGTTGTTGAGTGAACTTGGGCTTAACATTGAAGACATGCAAGAAATCGCAGGTCTGATCAAGCAGGAAATAAAAAAATATCCAAACTTGCATCCTGCTACAAGAAATCTTGTGAAAAATTATCCTTCCACTTTGGTGTCTTTTCTCGCAGCCTTTGCTGCACAAAATACAGAGCGTGAGTTTTGGGACGCGTTAGCCAGATTGCTGGATGTCAGCAGTGGAGACCTTAACAATGCCAAATGGCGCAACCATTTTATTGATATTTTGAAGAAAAATAAAAAACCAATCTTTGAAAATATTAGTTTTTTATATGTTGGCAACATGCGCATTCATGGTGGGATTCCTTCTTATTCACTGGGGGATTTTTTCGCAAACATGCTTATGCCCGCGATTGAGAAGCCTGAATATATTGAATTGAAGGGCAAAGAATTACTTGATGCGCTCTTTATGCGCTCCGCCGTTCAATTATTTACTGACTCCACCGTCCGTAATTTCTTCGAGTTCAGTGATGATATAGGATTGGAATTTCTCGAGTCTAGCCGCCGCGTTGCGCGTGAATACATCGCCAAACGCCAAATCTCTTCTGACCACAATCTCCCGGCTTATGTCGTTCAAAAACTGATCACTTTTCTGGAATATCACGAAGACGAAAAACATGGTCTCAGGCGTCCGCGTATTCAATTTGACGCTGACGAAGGCTTGGTGCTGGAACTGCCAGAACAAATATTAAGCGGCACGAATGTGCGCGGCCATGAAGTCCGCTGGCAGGTTTATCAGGGCAACAATATCCTCAGGGAAGAAAAGGTGCGCATTGCTTCTCGTGGTCGCGCCTCATACACCAAAGAGACTCGAACGATCCTTGGCTATATACTTGATCCATTTCAAGTTTCTTTCAGTGTTGCGACAGAAAGTGGAGAGTTTCACCAACTGCGCGAGTGGACATTTGACATTCGTTCACAGGATGTACCCAATTTGCTTGTCTTCCGAAAAGAGGATGGCAGTCTATTGCGTTGGTCGCAAGCGCTCCCTGCCCAAGATCTTATCCTTGTTTATCCAAGTGATATAACACTGCAATTTGAAGGTGGCGCTCACCTAAGCCATGAATTAAATTTGCAGGCAACAGGTTGGCATCAATGGAAGGCAGAATTATGGTCATTGCAAAACGCCTGGTCGCTGAATATATTCAAAGGCGATGAAAAAATTGCAGAAATCCAAATTCAAAAACAATTGGAACTTCCCCGATTGATCGGCGAGATTTTCGCTCCCAATCTTGATCCCAAACCCTTATATGTTGGCGCGCCCCCGTTCTTGAGAATTCCGCTACGTTCTGGCGTCACGGTAGATGACGAACTCAAACACTGGCATGTAGAGATCAATTCAACCTGGGAGGCAGAGCCGTTCTTGCATAAGGTTTTCAAGTTAAGTGAAAAATCTGAATCAGTAATAGCAGATGATACAGCAATTCAATTTGCTCTCGGCGCCGTGTTGGGTACTGAGCCAAAAGGAACTTACGCTCTGCGCGTGCGCGGTCCACTGGACACGGATGTCGAGTTTCCCTTCCGCGTTTGGCACTCCTTACACATCACAGATCTACCTGAATTCATTTTGCCATCTGAAAACCAAAACATCACTTTTCATATCACGCTCCCTGTCTCTGCTAAATTAGAAATTCTTGCAGGCTCTGTTGGAATCAGCGTTACAAGTGAAGATGATTGCTATTCTATTGAATTGGATGAAACCGCTTCACGCGTTGATTTGAACCTGATCTGGCCCCATGAAGATTTGCCCATTCATGTGCCTTTCTCCTTGCCAATTTCGCGCCTCGAATGGCGTTTTGTTTTGGGGGAAGATTCCAAACTCGAATGGTCTAACCGCCCGATCCGCAAGCCAGTGGATGCCTTTTTGCAATCCACTCAAACTGCCGCGCTGCTTGTTCACATGCCAGGAATTGAAAACCATACAAGGCGGATGGCGCTGCGCCTGATTGATCCTGAAAAGCCAAAGGAGTTTTTGCAGGAATTCCCATTGCAGATCAGCGTTTTAGGTGGCGATCATGTCCGCTTTGTGCTCAATGCAAAAGATACGATTTGCCAGCACACCGATATATCGATTTTTGAATTTCAATTGCTGATTGCAAACGCGGAAGGCCTTTACCAGCCTGTCACCCTGCTTTCGTTTACACGCGACTTAGAAGTATCAAATGTCCGCACAGAAGAATCGGAAGAAAGTGTATTTCTGTTGTGGGATGAATCTGTCCCTTTGCGGAGTCGGCGCGTATTTATCCGCTCCATGTGGAAACCCTGGGCAAATTCATGGAATATCAAAATCCCTGGTGAGGCGCGTGGCAAATATAACCTGCTTGCCGCGGGATATAGTCTCCCGCCCTCCTGGTACGAAATCCACTTCTACATTGCCCCATCATGGGAACCGGATATCACATCTGCTCCTGAAGGCTCAGCGCATATCGTCAGGACTATTTCGCCAGAAAATCAAATCGGTTGGCTGGATAAAAATCTTCTAAAACGCCCTGAGACATCATTTGTGAATCACCTCGAGCGTGCCTGTATTTATGTTACTTTGGGCGAAACCGCTAAACGGGATCAAGAGATTCAATTCTGTTACTCTCACATTGAACAGACAAAACCAAAAGATTTATTTGCATTTCATGAATGGCTTGGAAAATATGACCCAGAAACAGCGCGCGCTGTGTGCATGAAAATGTACTATCCTGAACAACTACAGCGCTTGTATAACACATATAAACCTGGCGAAGATTTTCGGCAGGAATATCAAAGTCATGTACCCAAAACAAGCATTAAACCCGAAAGCGCCATTCTGATTATTGAAAATGAGAATGAACGGCCCGTGATTTTCCACGCCTTGCGCGAGCTGATCAAGAATAGAGACAATAGGTTTGTGAAGATCCTTGCAGGCATGGTCGAAGATGGAAGAATTTCTGACGCTGACGCGATTGGATTGCTTAGGCTTGACGAGGCGTATCTGTTAAATGAATTGAATTCTAGTCAACCAACAACAGTTAACTTGCGATTATTGTCTGGTTTATTGCATGAAAAAGACGAGTTGTTGTCAACACTTTCCAACGATAAAATTATTAGCTTGATCAATGTTGAACAGGACTCGAAGACGATTAATAAATATCTTGGAATTCTAATCACCCGTGAAGATAAACGTGGCGTGGAACTTGTCATGGATCGTTTCCAAAAAGGGCTTATGCTTGGCGGAGAAGTGACAGGGCTGTTAGGAAAGAATCCAAGATTCTCATTTCAAGTTTTGTCGAATGCCTCACAAATACATGCTCATTCTATTCAGCTCTCTGAATTAGCGCGTAAATATCCAATTGAAACAGGCCATATTGCAACTAAAATGTTTGTCCACACTCCCTGTGGGTGGGGTAGAATCGATTCGATTAAAGACGCAAGCGGTCTTGACTTACAATTTGTTTCAATTGAAGAAAAGCAATGTAAATTACATACCACGTTGTACCCTAATACTTCACATTCTTTGGAAGCGATACTTGATGTCGAAAATGAAAAGATGAATATTCTTGGAGCAGAGAAGTTTTATCAATGTGGATTATGTGGCTTTGTGGCTACTACTCAAAATTTTATTATTCGTGACCATACCCGCGAATCACACGGCGGGATGGGGGCATCCTTTAGTCCAATCCCTCCCCGCTTGCCTATTCGCGGGGAATTAAAATTTAGTCAGACTTACCCGGCATAGAGGAATTTATGGCAATCCATCCACTTGATACAACCAATCATATCCGCGAGACCTACCTTCGCTACCTAAAAACAATTAAACCATTTCAGGATGAAGGTTTTCGTAATGCATTTGCCCAGGCTATTAACGAACCGAATATGTTAGTCAAAGGTCCACTTGTTGAGATTGCGCTTCCATATAAGAAAGACAAGAGCATTAAAGGCTTGGTAGAAGAAGGTATTCTTTCGCCAAAATTCGCGGATTTAAATTCACCCGATTTGCCCTATGATCGTAAACTTTACACCCATCAAGTTAAAGCGATCAAAAAGGCAGTTGCTGGAAGAAATCTGGTCGTCGCGACAGGTACAGGCTCTGGAAAAACAGAGGCTTTCCTGGTTCCCATTTTGAATTACCTGTTCCGAGAAGAAGAAGAAGAAGAAGAAACGCTGAGCCAACCTGGTGTCCGCGCCATGTTGCTCTATCCAATGAATGCGCTGGCGAACGATCAAATGAAACGTTTGCGTCATCTTCTGGAAAACTATCCAAAAATAAAGTTTGGTCGTTATATCGGAGAAACGGATAAATCTGGTGATAGGAAAAAAGCCATAAAGTCTTTTAAGGAGATTTACCCACAGGAAAAAATATTAGATAATGAGTTGTTTACCCGCAAGGAAATGCAGGAAACCCCCCCCCACATACTATTGACCAACTATGCCATGTTGGAGTATTTGCTTTTGCGTCCAGCAGACTCATCGTTGTTTGATGGCCCAACAGGGAAATGTTGGCATTTTATCGTTCTTGATGAAGCGCATGTCTACGATGGAGCCAATGCTACCGAAATGGCAATGCTTCTGCGCCGCGTTGTGGATCGCGTGGTTGGCGCTCAACCGGACAAATTACAAGTCATTGCCACCAGCGCGACTCTTGGTGATGGTAGAGGCGATTTTCCTGAGGTTTTGGAGTTCGCAAAGAATCTCTTTAATAAAGATTTTGAGTGGGAGCAGGATGATCCTGATCGTCAAGATATTATAGAAGCGGACCGTGTCCCAATTGAGGCGCTTGGAGAAATTTGGGGAGCAGGAACTTCAGCCGCCTATCAGGAACTAACTGGATTGGTAGAAAATCGTCCATTGAAACAAGATGAAATGTTAGTTTATCTTTCAAGATTTGATGCAATTTTTCAAAAGCATAAATTGCCTGTTCCTCTTCAGAACGCGAACAAAGAAGCAAAGAAAGAGCCAGTAGCTGCGCTTCAACGTTACTTGTATGAAATATTACGTGGAGACAAAAACGTTCATGCAGTTCTAAATTCCTTGAAAGAGAAAAATGCCCGTCAATTGGACGATCTGGCGAAAGATGTTTTTCCCGATATTGCCGATTCTTCAGAAGCATTGATCAACCTTGTGGCTTTATCCGTCTTTGCGCGTGCTGACTCAGAAAGTTTGCCTCTGCTTCCTGCTCGCTATCATGTTTTTGCGCGCGCACTGGAAGGCGCTTTTGTCTGTTTGAATGAAGAAGCGCATAAGAAACTTCCTCCCAACAAACAAGGACGGCTATTCCTGCACAGACAAAAGTATTGTCCTCAATGTAAAAGCCGGGTTTTTGAATTGGCAACTTGTACTCGCTGTGGAACGGCTTATTTGATTGGTGAAGAAAAGCCTGGCAGTGAGATGGAAAGCGACAAAGAAGGATTTGTGCCTATCCAAAGCGCAAATTACCTACTCCAAAATAGCGCAATTTATAGCACTGCGGTAGCAAAGAAGACGCAATACTATACGCTCATTTCCAAGTTTTCTGAAATAGATGAAGATGAAATTATTGCAGATCAAGAATCCACACCTGATGATCTAATCGAGAATTTACATCCGAACGAATTGCAATTATGTAGCTCCTGCGGACAAGTCCAATCTCAAAGCAAGCGAGTATGCGATTGCAAAGACCCGCTTATTAAAATAAATGAAGTGGAATTGGGTCGCAAGAAAACGTTAAACCGATGTGTCAGTTGCTCTACAAGATCCAGCGGCGGAGTTGTCTATCGATTCCTTACAGGGCAGGATGCGCCAGTCAGCGTTCTGGCGGATGCGTTATATCAACATATTCCAGATTCGACGGCAAAGAATCATCATGAGTTGCCTGGACATGGTCGCAAGATGCTAAATTTTACGGATAGCCGCCAAAATGCCGCTTTCTTTGCGCCATACATTGAACGCGCCCATGAGAGGAATTTACGTCGCAGATTAATTATGCTTACTTTACAAAAGGATCCAGAAGCAAGCAAGGGGCAACTCCGCTTGCATACAGTTATGGAGCGCTTAAGATGTCGTATTGAGGAGGAAAAAGTATATCCATCAAATGAGTATGGTTCTGATAAAGAAAAACGGGCAGCGATCTGGATGATGCAGGAATTCTCTCCTTTAGATCGCCGAATTAGTCTGGAAAGACTTGGCTTGCTGAGATTTGAACCTGATATACCTGAAAACTGGGATGTTCCTGATTTCCTTCAAGCTCCTCCGTGGAAGTTTAATCGTGAACAAGCGTTTCGCCTAATCGTAAATTTACTCAACACATTACGTTATCAAGGCGCAATCACATATTTATTAAACGAAAAAACGGATTTGCTTCTTGACGCCAAAGATTCTTTTGCGCCACGCTCAAAACCGTTTTATGTCAGATTAGAAGGTAGCGTAGCAAAGAAAGGAATTTTTAGTTGGATACCTTCTGCACGTGCCAACGCCCGTATTAATTATCTGAAACGAATTCTTACTGAAAAGAAGCATTCAGAATTAAACGCTGATGAAGTCGCAAGAAAATTACTCGCCGATCTTTGGGAATACCTAACTTCGACATCCAGCCCGTGGAATAGTTGTTTTGAGAGCAAGGACATCCCGGGAGAAGGAATTGCTCAAAGACTTTCACATAAGGCATGGAAAGTAATTCCAACCGATGGTAAATATTCTGGTTGGATGGCTTGTGATAAATGTCAAAATATTACATTTGGGAATATTGAAAGAGTTTGCGCTACTTATGGTTGCACAGGACACCTTGGACAATTATCAGAAACATCTATTGGATTTAAAGATAATTTATACAGAGATGAGTATCTTTCAAGCAAGCCTGCTGTATTACTTGCGAACGAGCATACCGCGCAATGGACTTCACGAGAAGCGGCAAATGTTCAAAACCAATTCATTCAAGGCAAGATTAATGTTTTGAGTTGCTCTACAACGTTTGAATTAGGCGTGGATGTTGGCGACTTGCAAGCAGTAATTATGCGTAATATGCCTCCCACGACCGCTAATTACATACAGCGGGCAGGGCGCGCTGGTCGTCGTACAGATTCTGCTGCATATGTATTGACTTTTGCTCAGAGACGTTCCCACGATTTAAATTATTTTGCCCAGCCTGAAAGTATGGTTTCGGGAAAGATAAAACCCCCAATCGCAGTTCTTTCAAACGAAAAAATTGTTCGCAGGCACCTTCATTCAATAGTTTTTTCTGCGTTTTTCCGTTGGGTCTTTGAAAACTATGGAAAAAAGTTCGAAAACGTTGGAGAGTTCCTTCTGGATGAAAATGGAGAGAAAGGAATTGACCTACTTAATAAATTCCTGGATCAAAAACATCAAGACCTTCAAGACGCTCTCCTTCGGGTTATTCCAGACGGATTAATGGATAAACTTGGCGTAAAAGACTGGACTTGGATCAACGAATTAACAAGTAATGATAACTCTAAATCTCTTGATCTTGCAGTGCAGGACTTTATTAGCGAAATCGAAAAGCTAGAAGAATTACGTATTAAAGCTCGCGCAAAAGACGACGCCAAAAGTGATCAAGAGGCTACAAGATTGCGCAAGATCATTAAACAAATTCGTGAAAGACCTTTGTTTGGCTTTTTGGGATCAAGAAATGTTCTGCCTAAATACGGATTCCCAACCGACGTTGTTGAGTTAAAAACCAATCACCTTACATCTATTCCAGAAGCGTCAAATATTCGATTGGAGCGCGATTTGCGAATGGCAATATCTGAGTTTGCCCCAGGCAGTGAGGTTGTTGCAGCAAAAAGAATCTGGTGTAGCCAAGGGGTTCGACTGCCACCGAATAACAGAGTTTGGGAAGAGATTCACTATGCAGTTTGTAAACAGTGCAAGAGGTTTCATTGGGGATATGTTGAAACAGACGTGCCGCCAATTTGCAAATCTTGTGGAGAAACTCTTTCTGGACACACTGAAATGAAAGGAAAATTTATCGTTCCAGAGCAAGGATTTGTAGCAGCGAGTAAAACTGAAACTCCAGGTGAAACTGCGCCTCAAAGAACATACGCCAGCCAGGTATATTTTACCGAGTACAGATCTTCAAAAGAGGATCAAAGCGAAGAAAAGGAATTGATTCTTGATGAAAAATTAACTTCCTCGAAACTCGCTGTATATACTGGATATTCCAATCATGGCTGGCTTGCCATGGTTAATGATGGTTTTGGTCGTGGTTTTAAGATTTGTAACTGGTGTGGATGGGCAGAGCCAGTGGAGTTAGCGCCTGGATTGAAAGGCACAACAAAACACAACAATCCTTTGACAGGAAAACCCTGTAATGGAAGTACTAAAGCATATCACTTGGGTCACAGATTCATGACTGACGTTCTTGAGATTAGTCTTGATGGAAGCCACCAGTTATTACATGGGCGTTCATCTATGATGTCATTACTGTATGCTCTCTTGGATGGTGCAAGTGATGCCTTAGGGATTCGTCGAGACGATGTGGATGGAACTCTTTTCTATAAGGATTTTCGAAAACCACCTCACATGATTCTTTATGATACAGTTCCTGGAGGCGCTGGTCACGTGGAGCGCATCAATAATAAATTATTGATGGTGGCAAAATCTGCTTTGAAAAAAGTTTCCAGTTGCGAATGTGGTGATGATACAAGTTGTTATAATTGCCTTCGCAACTACCGAAATCAGTTCTACCACGATGATCTTCAACGTGGCATGGCGGTTAAATTGCTGGAAGAGATGTTGAATAAATAAATTGTCGCGGCTTATGTGGAGCAGGGCGCGAAGTCAGAGGGACGGAGTTTATCGGATATGAGTCTCGAAGAGATGGACGCGTTATGGAACGAGGCGAAAACAAAGGGGACATGAATTTTTCGGCCAGCGTCAACCGTTGCCCGATACCCTGTGCGAGATCACTCTCGCGTTACGTTATATCCCTTGCTCGATGGAATCAATCGCGTGTTTGGCTTCGGCCAGGCCGACGTTGTAGGCCTCACGATATATTTTGATGGCTTCGATCTTGTTGCCGCGCTGGAGGAGTTCGCGCACCTTGGCGTTGACTGCCTGCGTCGGGTCTCCTTCCATGTACTCGATGTTCAACCTGAGGTAGAGGAACTTTATCTTATCTTCCAGTTCGGCCACGCGGGCTTTGAGGGCGTCGAAATCGTATTGGTCCATGGTCGCTCCTTTGGTTTATTCACAACGGAATTTGGCAAGCGCTTCCTGCAATAATCCTTCGGCCGCGCCGTCCTGCGGGGTGTAGACCTTCCACGCGAAGACGCGGTCTCCGCAGACCCAGCTGGCCGCGCCTCCAAAGGGTAGGTCGGGGCTGATTGTGGAGACGATGGGGATATAGAGAACATTCAGGTTGCCGACAAGTTGAACCTTGAGGTTGCCCGTTTGTGCGTCTAGGTTGTCACTGATGATAGTGTCGAGCAGAAATTGCGAGTCGGAGGTGCCCGGCGCGTGGAGCCAGATCAGATAGATAAGCAGGATAGGGTTCATATTGTAGGCGGTCAGTTCGCCGTTTTCGTAGGAACTCGGCAATTGGGGATTGTCTATTGCTTTTTTATCCATGAAACTCATGTAGTTTGGATGGCCGATGCAGAATCCATATTCGCAGAACAGGTTTGTCAAGTTGAAGGCTGTGGGAGTCGGGTAAGGCCGGTTCGTTGGGATGGGCGCGGGACTTGGGATGGCCGCCAGCGTGGCGTTGACCGCGATCTGGATCTGCACATTGGGGTCAGGAGTCGCTTTGAGACTGCAGGCGGACAGAAGCACAAAAAGCGCCAACAGCGCGGCAAGCCTGGTCGCTAATGGAGAAAGCAGGGGGCGAATTAACATGCTTCTATTCTACCCGACATGTAACGATTCGCAGACTGATTTTCGGACTCCAAAGTCTCCTGACTTTGGAGTCGGTCAAAAGTCGGGAGACTTTTGACTCCGTTGAGCCGATTTTTCGGATTGCCTTGACGGGAATCCACATTTCGTCTATCATACGTCCACCCATCCCCCCTGGGGGGGGGTAAGGAAAAACTATGGAAAACGACACCAACTCGCTCCGACGTTTGAAAACCATCGAAGGCCACCTGCGCGGCATCATCCGCATGGTCGAGGAGGACGCCTACTGCATAGACGTGATCCGCCAGATCCAGGCGGTGGAGGCCGCGCTCAACAAGGTTAGTTCCCGGATTTTGGAGAACCACCTGAATTCGTGCGTCATCACGGCCATCAAAGGAGACAACCTTAAGGAGCGCGAGCGCGTTCTGGGGGAGATCACAGAAGTGTTCGAGATGGCGAATAAAGTTTAGTTAGTTTGGTAGTTGGATAGTTTGGTAGTTTGGTAGTTCGGTGGTCGAGGGGCGTATTGATCACCGTGTTGCGTGTTCCGTTGTCTATTTGTTTACTTGTCTACGTGTTTACCTGTGTACATCCACCAATCGTAAATCAAAAAGGAGATAACCATGACCACAGTTACTTATTCCGTCCCCGCAATTTCCTGCGGACATTGCACCCACACGATCGAAACCGAAGTGGGCGATCTGCAGGGCGTCCGATCTGTGAAGGCAGAGATCGAATCGAAAAAGGTTGTTATCACCTTCGATGCGCCCGCCGACGAGCAAAAGATCAAGTCTCTGCTGGCCGAGATCAATTATCCCGCCGAGGGATTGATCGCGCTGTAATTGGTAAATGGTAATTGGTAAGTAAGTATCGCACACTTGCCCTGGTGTGCAAGTTCCAGGGAGATTTATCTTGCGCCTGCTGGGGGCAAGATAAATGTCGCGGTACGAGGATCAATTACCAATTACTAATTACCAATAACCAATTACCAAATGACCGACACCAAACAACTTACTCTTCCCATCACCGGCATGACTTGCGCCAACTGCGTCGCGACCGTCGAACGAAATTTGAAGAAACTCGACGGCGTGAACACGGCGGTTGTCAACCTTTCGTCCGAGCGCGCGACGGTGGAATTTGACTCCGCCAAACTCGCGCTCGGCGACGTGATTGCGCGCGTGCAACGCGCGGGTTACGGCGTCGCCACGGGCGAAGCGGACCTCGTCATCAAGCGGCTGGCGGACGACAACGACGCGCGTCGCCTGGAAAAAGCCCTCGCCAAGTTGGAAGGCGTGACCGAAGCGCAGGTGACGTTCAC
>Ga0210042_1002245_pt1 | contig 14963 bp, 18 predicted proteins | sample CryGeymeta201518_FD_183982 | JGI IMG/M metagenome (GOLD analysis project Ga0210042, IMG submission 183982) | Groundwater microbial communities from Crystal Geyser aquifers in Utah, USA - Crystal Geyser metaG 2015-18 (SPAdes) (version 2) | ecosystem: Environmental > Aquatic > Deep subsurface >... | reverse complement strand
TTCATTCCCAGGAATACATGGAAACCATGGCGCGGCTCATGAGCGAGGCTCTCGAGTCGCCCGAAGGTATGCGGGCATTGGCCGCCGCCATTGCCGCGCCTATCGAACAGGAAATCAAGCGTAAGGAGATCTCCTCGCTGCTGCTCACCAAGCACACGCTGCCCAAGGGTGAACGCCCGGTCTACCAGAAGAAACCGACCGTCAAGGCCCACTGGATCAGCAAGGATGGCGATGCCCAGGAGCAGGAGGTGGGCAAGGATGAGGTCGAGTTCCCCACCAACCGCATCCACTCCAATCCGATGGTGGATGTTTCCGTCCTCAAGAATGGCAACATCGGCACACTGATGGACATCCAGACCAGCGCCGCCGACGCCATCCGCAAGGAGATGGACCGCCGCACCATCTCGGTGCTGTCCTCGGCCATCCCGGCGTCCAACATCATCGAGGTCACCGGTGACGTGCTCACCGAGGAGGCGCTGAACGAGGCCATCTCGATCATCGAGGACCTGGAGTTGTCGGTGAAGTACATCGTCATGCGCGGCCGCCGGTTCAACGACATGCGCGGCTGGAACCTCGATCCCCAGACCAAGCTCGAGCTGCGCCAGAAGGGTGTCATCAAGAACTACGGCACCGGCGGCATTCTGCTGACCGCCTCCATGCCGCTGGACGAGATCATCATCGTCCCGGATGAAGAGGTCGGAAAGTTGCCGGTTCGCGAGAACCTGAAGACGGAATCCATCGACCAGAAGACCCGCTTCAAAACCGGTTGGCTGGTGTGGTCCGAGATCGGCCAGGGGATTACCCGCCCCGACGTCATGGCCAAAATCAAACTGGTTCCGTAACCCAGGAGGTGATGCGTTATGAATCGAATCAAGAACATCCGGCCCGGTATCCTAGTCATTCCTGATGCCGGGCTGAAACTCAAGCCCGGACAGGTCGTCGAGGTGGAACACTTTACCAAACAAATCCAGTCTGCCCTGAAAAACGGACGCCTGGCCATGGCCGACAAACCGAAGCAGGAACCTGTCGTGAGTCCCGAGCCCGACCAGGACGCGGAACCGGTGGACCTGAGTAAGCTCTCCGCCACCGACGCCATCTCCAAGGTCAACGAGGAGGCCAATCCCGAGACCCTCAAGGGCTACATGGAAACCGAAAAACGCCGCACGGTGATCGACGCGCTCAAGAGCCGTCTGGAGGGCATGCAAGGTGCTGCTGAGTGATCTGATCGCCGACCTGCGGCTCGATCTTTCCGATCCGGGCGCATCTCTCTTCGAGGACCAGACTCTGGATAGATGCGTCCGGAAGGCCGTTTTTCGAGTCGGCCGCGATCTTGACCAAACGCTGACGGTAACGGCCGGAGAGATCATCCCCGATCCCTCCGGAGAGGTTCGGGAGCTCTTGGTGATCATGGCACAGATCCACGCCTGCCAGGTCATGCGGTCGGCCACCGCCAACGCCTTTTCTTTTTCCAGCGGCGACAAGCGGGTGGACAAAACCGGCCAGCCTGGCCATTGGGCCAAGCTCGAGGCCGATCTGCTCGCCGACTACCGCCAGCGGCTCACCGAGTTGCGCCCGGCCACCCAGTTCGACCAGGAAGCCTACATCCTGACTCCGGGCGGCCTCACGCCGGTCATCTACGAACAAGGAATCGACCTCGATGTTGTTGAATGACTGGGAACGCGCAGAAGCCGTGGCCGACGTCGCCCGGCTGATCCTCTCCTCAGGCCAGACCGCACGCGTCCTGCGCGTGGTTCCCGGCGAGCGGCTCTACGGTACCGACGATGCCGAATACGCGGAAATCTCTGTCATCCCCCTCGAACTGAACGAAACCCCGCCGGAGGAGCTGAGCGGCAAGATCGACGCGCTAGCCTGTGTCCTTCCGGATGCCGACGTCCAGGGTGAAGACCGCCTGGCCACCGACAGGGAAACCTATCGCATACAGAGTGTGGGAGGAGAACACTTCTTCGGCACCGTCACCCACAAAAACCTGCAACTGGTGAAACTCAATGGGCGTTAGGCGGACCGGTGACTGGGACAAGGCCCGCGCCAAGCTGACCTCCGGCATGGGGCCACGCCTGGCCACGGCCCTGCGTCAGGCCACGATCCGCAACGCTCTTTTTCTGGTGCGCGAGATCCAGCGGGGGATTCGCTCCCAGGCCCCGGGCGGACAGGCCTTCGTGAAACTCGCCGAGAGCACCATCGAGCGCAAAGGTTCCAGCAAGGCACTCATCGACACCGGCTTTCTCGTCAACGCCATCACCCAGAAGATCATGGCCGACAAGGCGTTCGTCGGCCTGCTGCGCGGCACCGTCAACAAGGACGGGGAAGACATGGTGAACATCGGTGCCGTCATGGAGTACGGGGCCACCATCAAACATCCGAACGGCGCGACCATCATCATCCCCGCCAGACCCTTTCTGCATCCGGTGATGGAGAAGTACCGCGAGCAGATCCTCCAGAACTATCGCGAGGCGATCCGCTCCGCGCTTTGAGCCTCCGACACATCGCCAGCGCTTCCGGTAAGTAACCAGGCAGAAAACGGAGGCGTCCTTTGAGCACGATACAGACCGTCACAGAAACCCTGATCCGCCTGGCCAAGCAGGCCATCCACCCGGACACCGTGCTGGTGTTCCCGGATGACCTGTTCGAGGTCCAGCGCACCCCCAGCGTCATCCTCCAGGGGCCGAAGCTGACGGAAGACCGCTTTCGCCGCAGCCAGAGCCGCCTGTTCGAGAAGAATGTCGCGGATCTGAGTTTCGAGGAGTGTCGTTTCCCCCGGCTCTATCACCTCGATTTCGACCTGGTGGTGACCGTGGGCAGGGAGTCTGAGCTGCTGGAGTTTCACGAGTCGGTGTCGCGGTTTATCCAGCTCCACCCGGTGGTCGTCATCGCCGACCAGGGCAGCCTGAACCTCACGGAACTGGTTCCTCTGGGCGGCCTGGCCCGGGTGAATCTCTCCAACCTCCGGCAGAGCTCCGGACGCATCCGCATCGAATCCTGCCCGGTGTACGACGGCGACCTGCGAGACGGTCGGCTGATCCGGGATCGGACCTTCCAGTTTCACGGCGACGTGACAGAGCAACGAACCATTCAACCGTAAAGGAGAACAACCGTGATCGAGATCAGAAACCTGCAGTTCCAACCCCTGACGTTCAACCTCTCCGGCCAGGGAACCCTCCACCTCGGGCCGCGAGAACGCAAGAGCATCGCCCGCAAGGATCTCTCAGCCGAGATCAAGACCGCCGGAAAACGCGGCCTGGTGCGCATCACCGACCTGACCGGCGGCGCGGCACCGGAACCGGAAACGCCTACTGCGACCGAGGACGCCGGAACCGATGAGGCCAAGACCACCAGCAAGCGGAGGAAATAACCATGCCGACCTATCTATCGCCCGGGATTTACACCCGGGAAACGGATTTCAGTTTCTATGTGAAGCAGATCTCGACCTCGTCGGCCGCCATGGTCGGGGTGGCCGAGAAAGGCCCCATCAACAAGCCCGTGCTGGTGACGAGCTGGGAGCAGTTCATCAACCGTTTCGGCTCCTACATCAATGAGAGCTATCTGGCCTACGCCGCCCGGGCGTTTTTCGACAACGGCGGCTCGGTCCTCTATGTCATCCGCATTGCCCATCTCACCGATCCCACCGACCGGGACACGCTGACAGCGCTCAAGTCTTTCATCGTCCTGCAGAACCGGGAGGCCACGCCCGCCGACGCCCTGCGAATCGAAGCCGTGAACGAAGGCGTCTGGGGCGACCGGCTCTCCGTCTCCATCGAGGACGGCTCTCTCGATCCGGCCAACCATTTCAACCTGGTGGTCCGGCACAAAGGCGATGTGGTCGAGGTGTTCAAGGACCTGAGCATGGACGAGACGCTGCCCAACCATGTGGAGCTGGCGATCAACGACCGCTCGGATTTCATCCTGGTCCAGGATCTGGCCGCAGCAATGGGAACACCCGGCGACCGTCCGGCACTGGGCGTGTTCATGCTCGGCGGCGGTGACAACGGGCTGACCGATCTGGCCGATGCAGATTTCATCGGCGATCCCTCGCAACATACCGGCCTCTATGGCTTTGACGAGATCGACGCACTGAACCTGCTGATGGTCCCCGGCGTCACCACGGTGCCGGTCATCAACGCCGGAATCGCCTATGCCGAAGGGCGCAAGGACCTGCTGTTCATCGGCGACACGCCCATGCATCTGGAGCCGCTCGAAGCGGTCGACTTCCGCAAGGGACAAGGGATGTACAGCCACGCGGCCTTCAACTCCTCCTACGCGGCGCTCTATTACCCCTGGTTGGAGATCAGCGATCCGGTGAACTCGCGCAAGAAGCTGGTGCCGCCCTGCGGCGCGGTGGCGGGATGCATCGCCCGCAGCGACCAGAAGACCAACGTCTGGAACGCGCCCGCCGGTATCGACCGTGGCCGCATCTTCAACACTCTGTCCCTGGCCTACAAGACCAGCCGAGGCGAACGCGATGTGCTCTATCCGGAGGGGGTCAACGTGATTGCCGTGTTCCCCGACACCGGCATTAACATCTGGGGGCAGAAGACGCTGCAGAGCCAGCCCTCGGCCGTGGACCGCATCAACGTCCGCCGTCTGATGATGTTCATGGAGGAAGCCATCTCGGAATCCTCCCGCTTCGTGGTGTTCGAGCCGAACCATCCCCAGACCTGGCGTGCCCTCGGCCGCCTGATCAACCCCTTCCTGCAGGACATCAAGGACAAGGGTGGTCTCTACGACTTCGCCTTCCAATGCGACGAGGAGACCAACACTCCGGCGGTCATCGACCGCAACGAAATGGTGGCCCGCGTGTTCGTCAAGCCGACCAAGACGGCGGAGTTCATTGAGTTGAACTTCATCCTGACCAGCACCGGCGCGGACTTCAAAGAAATCATCTAACAGGAGAACAAGGCTATGAGAAGCGGAAATATGCCCAAGAGCCTTTACCAGAACTGGCAGTTCGCCATCGAGGTAAACGGCTTCGACGTGGCTCTGTTCCACAAGGGACAGGAGCCCAAAACGGAATTCGAGGAAGTGGCCTTCGCCCCGGCCGGTTCGATGTTCGATCAGAAGGTGGCTGGCCGGGTCAAGTTCGAGGATATCACCCTCGAGAAAGGAAACCTGCAGGACGGCTCCGACGAGGCTGCCCGGGAATGGATCAAGAAACAGGTGGACGTGAATGCCGTTACCGGCGGCCTTCCGGCCGACTACATGCGCGATATCGACGTTGTCCGTTACGACCGTACCGGTAACGAGACCCGCCGCTGGACCCTGCATGGAGCCTGGGTCAAGGCGCTTGAATACGACGAACTTGAAGGTGGCAACACCGAAAACACCATCGAGAAGCTGACCATCTGCTTCCAGTACTGGACCTAAACCGGAGGATCAACCATGTACAGCTTTGAACTGCCAAGCGGCATTGAACTTGAGCTCCGGGAGATGACCGGTGCCGAAGAAGAATTACTGACCAACCAGCGCCTGATCCGTTCCGGAGAGGCGATCAATCAGGTGCTTCGCAACTGTTTCGTGAAGCTAGGCGACAAGACCGATCCGGATATCGGCGAGGTGATGAACCTGTTGTCGGGAGACCGTCTTTTTGCCCTGGTCCGCCTGCGTCAGATCTCTCTCGGTGACGAGGTGGAGCTGGAGTTGAGCTGCCCCAACACCGCCTGCCGCATGACCAACTACGTGACCGTCAACCTCGAAGAGCTGAAGGTCACGCCTTACGGGGAACAGCGGGAGTTCGAATTCAAACTGCCCGGCTCGAAGAAAGCCGTTCGTTTCGGCTATCTCGATGGCAACAAGGAAAAACGCCTGGCCAACCTGCGTGAGCCGAATATCACTTCGGCCATGCTGATCCGGATTCTCGACATCGACGGCAAGGCACCCACCAAGAAAAGCCTGGCGGAAATGTCGATGCGCGACCGCAGCACCCTGCGCCAGGAGATGTCGCGGGTGGACGCCGGAATCGACACCTCGGTCGAGATGGAATGCGACGGCTGCGGCACCCGTATCCGTACCCGCCTGGAGGCGGAACCGGCTTTTTTGTTCCCCGGAGTTCGCTTGTAAGCGACGTTTTTTTTCTCGCTTACGGCGGACTGCACTGGGGCTATTCGGAAACCCGCTCACTGCCGCTCGGAGTCAGGCGACAGTTCGTCGAGGCTCTTGAGCGGCAGCTTGATTTTGAACGAGAGCAAACGGAACGGCATAAATGAACGGTGATCTCGGACTGGGCATAGTGGTATCGATGAAGGATGCGTTTTCGCAGAACGCGCAGCGCGTCCGTGGTTCCATGATGGATCTGGACTCCACCGTGGCCGATGCCAGCGAGCGGATGACCCGCAATCTGGATCGCATCCAGCAAGGCACCATGATGCTGGGGGCTGGATTGGCCCTGATGGCCGTGCCCGCCGCCCTGGTCGCCTCCACCGCCGCGACTCAAAAGGCACTGGGTGAGCTGGCATCGCTGGGCGTTCAGGATCTGCGGGCCATCGAAGATGCCGCCGAATCCTTCACCAACCAATGGTCCGGTTCCGATAAGGCCGCCTTTGTGGCCGCCACCTACGACGTGAAATCGGCCCTGTCCAACCTGAGCGACGAGGCCGTGGGTGTTTTCACTTCCATGGCCGCCATGACCGCAAAGGCAACCAAGGCCACCACCCAGGAGATGGTGGGCACCTTCACCACGGCCTACGGGATTTTCAAACCCATCATGGCTGACATGACCGACATGGAATGGGCGACCGCCTTTTCCGGGGCCATGGCGCAGACCGTGGCCTCGTTCAAGACCAATGGCACCCAGATGGCGGACGCCATCAAAAACATCGGTGCGGTCGCGGCGGCGAGCAATATCCCGCTAAACGAGCAGCTCGCCGTGCTTGGTCAGCTTCAAACCACTATGCCCGGTTCCGAGGCGGGCACGCTGTACAAGGCGTTCATCATGAAGGCCGCCGAGGCGGGTGATGAACTCGGCCTGTCCTTCACCGACACCAGCGGCCGCCTCAAGGGCGTGGTTCCCATCCTGCAGGAGATCAAGCGCCAGTTTCCCGATCTTTCCAACGCCGCCGCGCAGGTGAAACTGAAAAAAGCTTTCGGCTCCGACGAGGCGGTTAAATTCCTGTTGCAGATGTCGGCGGGAGTGGATTCCCTCGAGGGCAGTATCCAGTCGGTTGGTCGCGCCATGAAAACCGGCACGGCGGTCACCGAACAGATGGCCGACGCCATGAACCAGGACATCGGAGCCCGATTCCTGCTCGTGCGCCAGCAGATGGCAAACCTCAGTGAAATTCTGGGACGCACCTTGCTGCCGGTGGTGACGCCGGTCTTGGGCGGCATCTCCCGCGTCATTCTCTCCCTGCAGCGCCTGGCCAAATCGATGCCGGGCGTGACCCGGGCTGTCCTTGGACTATCCTTGGCCATCGGCACCATTCTGCTCGTGGCCGGAGCCGTCACCGCCGCCGTGGGCATGGTAGGACTCATGCTTCCCGGCATCAAGGCCGGGGTCGTGGCCATCAGCGCCGCGCTGGCCGGGGTGGGTTCGGCGGTCGCGACCTATTTTCTTCCCGTCACCGCGATCATCGCGGGTGTGATCTTGTCGGTGTATCTGCTCAAACGCGCCTGGGAAACAAACTTCGGCGGCATTCAGGAGATCATCATCGGGGCCTGGAACAAGGTCTCGCTGGTGTTTCAAGGTATGAAGGCGTTGGTGGATTCGCTCAGCGGCGGCGTGGGTCAGATGTCGGCCGAGCTGGCGCAGAAGCTCGAATCCGCCGGGCTGCTGGGCTTTGTGGTCACCGTCTTCAAGGCCTATTACCGGGTTCGTGAGGCCATGGCCGGATTGTGGGGCGCGTTCTCCCATGCCTTTGGGCGCATCCGAGCCATCCTTGAGCCGACCGTCCGCACCCTGATGAGCGCCTATGCGGCACTGGCCAGCGCGGTCTTTTCGGTGGTGGAGATATTCGGTGTGGCGGCCAGCGCCACCGATGGTTCGTCCTGGCGAACGTTCGGCACAGTCATCGGCACTGTCGCCGGTGTGCTTCTTCAGGGGTTGGCTTTCGTACTCAAGATCGTGGCCTGGAACCTGTCTCTCATTGTTCGTGTCCTGGCGGTCGTAGTGCGCAGCGTGGTCTGGGTCGGCAAGATCATCGTCGGCACTTTGGTCGGTGCCGCCAAGTTCATCTACAAGTTTCTGTTGCCCGTGCGGATGATCGGCGAGGCCTTCGTGGCCGCTGGGAAGATCGTCTATGCGGTCTGGCAGGTGCTGAGCGGAGATATCTCTCTGCTCGACGGCCTGAAGGCCATTGGCGGCGCGGTCTACGATTTTCTGGCCACCCCGTTTCGCTGGGCGCGGGATGTGGTGGTCGGCGTCTGGAATTTCATTTCCGGCATTTTCACCTCCATCGGCCGCCTGGTGGCCGACGCAGCCGGACAGATCGGCCAGGCGATTCTGAACCTGCCGATCATCAGCACTCTGCGCGATCTGTTTGCCACCGTGCGCTCCTTCTTCGCCGGGGACACGACCTTTTTCGAGGCAGGCAAGAAGCTGCTGATCAGCCTGGGTGAGGGGATCTGGTCGGCCGTGACCTATCCCTTCACCATGCTCAAGAACGCCTTGGGCAAGCTGCGCAATCTGCTGCCGTTCTCCGATGCCCGCGAGGGACCACTCGCCAGCCTGACCGCCTCCGGTTCCGCGCTGCTCAAGACCCTCGCCGACGGCATGAGCCTTACCCAGTCGCTGCCTGCGAAAGTGTTCGGCTTCGCCGCTCGCGGGATTCTCTCGGCCGCTGCGGGAGCCTGGCAGCAGATCAAGACGGCGGGCGGAAACCTCATGGACGCCGCCTCGGCTCCCTTCCGGATGGCTGGAAAACTCTGGGATGGGTTGACCTCCGGGGCTCAAACCGTCGCGGCCAAGGCCGGTGCCATCTTCGGCGGTCTCAAACAATCCCTGTTTGGCGACACGCCCGTACTGGCGCTCAAACCGCCCCAGGTCAATGCCTGGGACGCGCTGGCCACGGGAGCCGTCAATCTCCGCAACCGGATCGTTGCCACACTGTCGGCCGTCCCCGGGGCTGTCGGTCGAATCTTTACCAACGCCGGTGCCGAGGGGCAAACCCTCTGGCAGAGGCTTTCCACCGGCGCGAGCGCGGGCATTCAGGCGATCAAGGATAGAAGCGCTGGGATCGCCAACGGTTTGCTCTCCTCCGCTCGTGCCATGCTGGGAGTCCAGACCCCGATTCCGCAGGTGGCCGAGCAGAAGCAAACACTCGGAGCTGCGCAGCCCGCCGAATCGATTGGGCAACGCATCATCGAAAGCGTGCTGAGTCTCGTGCCGCGTCTGGACGAGCGCCTGGTGCCCAAGGCCCTGAGCGCCATGCTGATGCTCCAGCCGGTCATGGCCACTGCCGCGCCGCCTCCGCAACCGATGAACGGCATCGTGCAGACCGTCGCAGCGGCCGTCGAGCCGGTAAGTAAGAGCTATATCCAGCCGTTCGCGGTGGAACCGCCACTGGAAAACGGAGATGCCTCTCTGGCTCCGGCCAGGATCGAGCGGCCCAAGACAACCGCGCCGACTCCGATAGCGAAGCCCCTGCAATCCGGACTCACCGAGACGGTGCCTTCCGAACGGTTGATCGCTCCGGCCCGCACCGCTCCCGCGACACCCATGCGCGGAGAGGAAGCCGGTCCGGGAGTGCGCGAACTGCTGGAATCCCTGCTCTCGCGCCTCGACGGCCTGGCCGACCGCCCGGTGGAATTGAGCGTGACCACCAACATCGATGGTCGGAAGGTGGCCGAGGCGGTCTACAGGGACCTGCGGGAGCGGAAGATCAGAAACTACGAAACCCTGTGAGAGGACCGATGAAACGCATCTTTGTCTGCAGCCCGTTCGCTGGCGACATAACCCGAAACGTCAAGGTCGCCGAGGCACTTTGCCGCCAGGTCATGAGAAGCGGTCACGCGCCGTTCGCGCCGCACTTGCTGTATCCGACCTTCACCGATGACAGCGTCACCGAGCAGCGGGAGACGGGTATCGCCTGCGGCCTGGCCTTTATGGAGTGCTGCGACGAGGTGTGGGCGTTCACCGGCAATGGTATTTCCAGCGGCATGCGGCGGGAACTCGACCGGGCTGGACAACTGGGCAAGCCAATCATCAAGATTGTCGAGGTGTAAGGATGGCCTGGGATCAACAGCCCATCAAGGGATATCTGGTGGATGCCGACACGGGGGAGCGGCTCGAATTCCAGTACAACCCCAACTCCATCAGCGACGAGAAGTCGACCGACTACGCGACGATCAAGATCCCCGGCATGAGCCATCCGCGTTACCAGTACGTCGCTGGGGAACCACGCCGGATCGCCTTCAAGGTCGAGCTGTTCAAAGGGCCGGTAAAGCAGAAGGTCGACTGGCTCCGCTCGTTGCAATACCCGGAGCACGCCGGAACCATGCTCAAGAATGCGCCGCACCGCGTGCTGCTCATCTTCGGCGATCTCTATCCCGGCGTGACCTGCATCGTCCGGCAGGTGAAGGCGCGGTTCTTCGGCCTGTTCGACCGGGACAACCTGCTGCCGCAACGGGCCGAGGTGGATATTGTCCTCGAGGAATACGTGGACCGTTCCATCAACTGGTCGGAGGTGCGCTCATGATCGGCCGTGATTCCCGATACGCCCGCTGCGTTCTCTACCGGGACAGCGACGGCACCTCCCTCGGCATGCGCCAGCGCATCGACACCACCCCCAGATACGACGACCGCCTGCACACCGTGGTCGAAGGCGACCGCCTGGATCTGCTCGCGCACCGCTATCTGGGCGATGTCCGGCTCTGGTGGATCATCTGCGACTACAACGACATCTTCTTTCCGCTGGAACTCGAGCCGGGCCTGGCGCTGCGCATACCCTCCCGCGAACATGTTCAAATGCGCCTGCTCGACTGAGGTTTCCGACACCTCGCCATGCCTTCCGGTAAGTAAGCAGGGAACTGCGAACCGCCGGAGAGACGCATGGATCTGGATACCTTCAAACCGACATTTCTGATTCAGATCGAGGGGCAAGCCCTCTCGAAGGACATCACCCAGGAGATCACCTCGTTCGTCTTCACCGACAACGAGGAGGAGCTGGATATCCTCGAACTGTCGGTGACCGACCGCAACCTGCAGTTCGTCGATGATCCTCTATTCCAGGAAGGCAATGAGATCGTGGCCCGCTTCGGCTACGTGGGGAACCTCTCTCCGCGTAAGAAGGCGGTCATCAAAGACATCGATTACGATTTTCCGGAAAACGGCGACCCGACCATCCGCATCAAGGCCTACGACAAGGGCTTCAAACTCGCGGGCAAGGAAAACCAAAAGGTCTGGCAGAAACCCGCTCCCGGCATCCTCTATTCGGAAATCGCCGAGCAGATCGCCTCCGCCAACGGCCTCACGCCGGTGGTTACGGCCACCAAAGGCAACCATCTCCGCGTCACTCAGAGCAACATCTCGGACGCTCAGTTCCTCAAGGAGCTGGCGGAAAAGGCCCGCGACCGCGATGGCGACGGTGTGAGCGGCTATGTCTTCTACGTCCAGGACGACGAACTCCATTTCCATCCCCGCGAGCTCGACCAGACACCGCTTCTGACCCTCGAATATTTCACCGACACCAAAGGCCTGTTGCGTTCGTTCCGTCCGAGCACCCAGTCCCAGGGAGCCAAGGGCGCGGGTGTCGAGACCAAAACGGTCGGCATCGACCCGCGCAAGAAGGATGTGGTCGAGCACAAGGCCAACAACGCCAGCACGCCCGAGCGAACGGCCCTGGGCAAGCAGACCTATCTGGTCGATGGCAACACCGGCGAAGGCAGCTTCAAGGAACAGGAGACGGGGCAGATCGTGCCCAGCTTCGACCGTTCCGAAGGCTTTCACGAAGAGCCGCGCCAGGAGCCCGCCCAGGACAGCGCCGAAGGCAAGTTCCGCGAGGCCGAGCTGCGCCAGGTCGAGGCGGACGCCGCCACCATCGGCATTCCCCAGCTACGCGCCAAGAAGAACGTCGAGATCAAGGGCGTGGGACGGAAGTTTTCCGGCATCTACTACTGCCACTCGGTGCGCCACAGCATCAGCGGCGCTGGCTATCTCTGCGAACTCAAACTCAAGAAGAACGCCCTCGGCAAGGGCGCGGGCGACAAGTCCGCCGAGTCCCAGGGCAAACCCAACGACAAGGAGGCCCCGCCCACACCGCAAAACGAGCCGCCAGCCATGGTGACCATCAATGCGGACACCGGCGCGGTCACACAAGGAGGCGGCAATGGGTGATCTCAGCAAGAATTTCAACCGTTCGGAATTCGCCTGCAAGGGCAAAAACTGTTGCGGCCATTCGGCTGCGGTCCACCCCGAACTGATCGACGCCCTGCAGGCGTTGCGCGACCGAATCGGCAAACCGCTGTCCATCACCAGCGGCTTCCGCTGCAACCGGCACAACAAAGCGGTGGGCGGCGCGGAGCAGAGTTTCCACACGCTGGGCATGGCGGCCGATGTGAGCTGCTCCGCTGGCGTAGCGCCCGAGGAGCTGGCGGTCATCGCCCAGGAGATTCCGCTCTTCCGTGAGGGCGGCATCGGCGTCTATGCCTCCTGGGTCCATCTCGACGTGCGCCAGTCGGGCAAGGCGAGGTGGCGGTCATGAGTTCCGAAGCCAAGACCCTGTTTTCTGGTACCACGCTTGGTCTCTCCGGGCCGCTTCGGGTGGAGATTCTTGCCAATGGAATGACCGCCAGGCTGACCCAGCCGTTTCGTGTTCGTACCGGCGCTGGCCGCATCATCGAAGTGCCCGCCGGGTTCGAGACCGACTTCGCCTCGGTGCCGCGCCTGTTCTGGCGCATGGTGCCGCCCTGGGGGCGATATTCCCCGGCGGCCGTCGTTCACGACTACCTCTACCACACCGGCAAGGTCTCGCGGCTTGCTGCCGACCGCGTCTTTCTCGAACTGATGGCGGCCCTGGGCGTGCCTCTATGGAAAAGGCAGGTCATGTATTGGGCGGTTCGCCTGGGCGGCTGGCTGGCCTGGGACACCAGTCGAAAACGGGAGACGGAGCATGCTTGAAACCCGCGACCGTCAATCCGAGGAGCGCTACCGCAACCGCTGGTACGGCAAGTACCGGGCCTTCGTGCGCGACAACAACGACCCCGAACGCCTTGGCCGGGTCCGGCTGGAAATCCCCGCCGTGCTCGGCAGCGGGCGGGAGAATTGGTCCGAATGGGCCGCGCCCTGTTTCCCCTACGGCGGCAACGACGACACCGGCATGTTTCTGGTCCCCGAGGAAGGGGCGTCGGTGTGGGCCGAGTTCGAAGGCGGCGTTGTCCAGTATCCGATCTGGACCGGGGTCTGGCTGGCCAAGAGCAATTCCGGCGAACAGCCCGAGGAATCCAAGCGCACCTGCGAGAGCGCCTTCTGCCATGACTGCGAGGACAAGGTCGAACATCAGGCCAACCGGCACGACGATCTCGAACACAAGAAGTACCACGGCCATCCGCCGTATTACTGCCCACGCCTGAAAGTCCTGCTCAAGACCGAAACCGGCCACACCATCCTGGCCGATGACCGCGACGGCGACGAACTGCTGCGCATCATCGACCGCGCCGGGCAGATTCTCACCATGGAAGGGAAGGTGAAGCCGGAGATGCAGAGCGGCAACGCCCTGCGCCGAGGCACGAAGGACGCCGAGAAAGGCGACCAGCTCGACATCGCCTCGCAGATCGTCGGCTCCCGCGCCCGCATCCAGCTCACCGACCTCTGCCGCCAGCAGGTGATCCTCGAAGCCTGGCAAGACAAGGAGAAGATCCACATCCTCTCGTGCGACAAGGGCCGCTCCCGCTGGCAGAAGATCCTCATCGACACCACCAAGGGCCGAGAGAAGGTTCACATCTGGGGGCTCAACGGCACCCAGGAAATCCTCGTCGATTCCACCGCCGCCGCCGAACAGATCCGGCTGACCGACAAGGCCGGTCAGGTGGTGCGCATGAACGCCGCGCCCGGCCAGGAGAGCATCAGCGCCACCGACAAGTCCGGCAGCCTCGTGTTCATGGATGGGGTGGCCGGAAACATCCTCATTCGCTCGACGAACACCGTCTTGATCAATACCTGAAGGAGACAACATGCAACCGCTCGTGACCATTGTCACCACGTACTACAACCGGGCCAGGTTTCTGAACGAGACTCTGCGAAGCCTGCAATTGCAAACCCTGACCGATTGGGAGGCAATCCTCTGGAATGATGGTTCGACCGACAACTCGGAGGAGATCGCCCGGGACATGGCCGGAGAGGATTCCCGCTTCCGGCTCTTCGGCGGCGAGCGTATCGGGCACGCCCATTCGTTGGTCCGGGCCTGCGCCGAAGCCCGTGGACGCTACATCGGGATTCTCGACAGCGACGATCTGCTCGAACCCACTGCCTTGGAAGAAACGGCCGCCGTTCTGGAAAGCCGCCCCGACATCGGCATGGTCTACACGGATCATGTTGTGATCGACGGCAACGGCCAGCGGCGGGGAATTGGACGGCGTTGCCAGATTCCCTATTCCAAAGACCGCATGTTGCTCGATTTTATGACCTTCCATTTCCGGCTGATCCGGATGGAGGTCTTCGCTCAGATCGGTAGGTTTGATGAGACATATCCGTTGGCCATGGACTACGACCTGTGTCTGCGGATTGCGGAAGTGACGGAGATCGAACATCTGAGCACTCCCTTGTACCGCTACCGGGTCCACCGGGATTCACTCTCACATCAGAAACGGCTCGAGCAGATCCGTTGTTCCCATGCCGCTGTTGTAGCGGCTATGAAGCGTCGTGGCCTGGACCGTGAATACGAATGCCAGCTCGAGGTGAGAAGCCGCCACATCATCAGGAAGGTGACGGACCATGCCAGATAAAATTCATCCGACAGGACTGTCCGCCAGTGAAGAGCTGCTGGCTCGAACCTTCGACCACTGGCGAGAGGAATTCCGCA
>Ga0210042_1002244_pt1 | contig 14964 bp, 10 predicted proteins | sample CryGeymeta201518_FD_183982 | JGI IMG/M metagenome (GOLD analysis project Ga0210042, IMG submission 183982) | Groundwater microbial communities from Crystal Geyser aquifers in Utah, USA - Crystal Geyser metaG 2015-18 (SPAdes) (version 2) | ecosystem: Environmental > Aquatic > Deep subsurface >... | reverse complement strand
CACGGTGGTCAGCACTGCGCTCGGCATAGCCGCTTCGGTGACGCCGGCCTGGCGGGCGGGGGCGTTCAATCCGAACAGGCTGCTCAGGCCAAGCCCGACGAACGGTCCGACGAGCAGGCGCAGGACGGCGCCGATGCCCAGGGCGCGGATGTTTTTGGTCCACTCGGCGCGCTGTAATTCCAACCCAAGCAAGATGAGCATGAGGGGGATGGCCGCGTTAGCCGCCAGCGAGACGGTGCGCGCCAGCGGCGTCGGCAGTTGCCAGTCCATGCGCATCACGAGCATGGCCGCCAGGATGGCGTAGGTGGCAGGCACTTTCAATAGGCCGAGCAGGCTCTCTTTCAGGTTCAGGCGCCCGAGCGAGGCGATCAGCACGCCGGCGGTGTTGATCAGGATCGCGTTGGTCACGAAATAGACACTGGCGTAGGCCAGCGCCTCTTGCCCAAAGGCGAACGAGATCAGCAGCAGGCCGTAATTACCAGAGTTACCGAATAGGCTGGTCAGTACCACCACGGTCAATCCAATGCGGTCGAGGCGCAGGACGCGCCCGGCCAGGTAGGCGAGACCGGCTACCAGGAAATTGACCGCCGCCGCGTAGCCCATCATCAGGCCGATGCGGTCGAGCGAGAGCTTGCTTTCCATGAGCAGGTTGAAGACCAGGATCGGGCTGAGGATGTAGAATGTGACCCGGCCTATCGGGCGGGGTTCGACCTCGAGGAATTTGCCGAGCAGGAAGCCCGCCCCGCTGATGATCAGGATGGGCAGGAGGTTGTTGGTGAAGGTTTGTAAAAGTTCGGTCAAGGGAATTCCTGGTGTGATGAAATTTTAGCGGGAGGAACCCGTTTTCTCCGAGAAAACGGGTTCCTGGCGGCATATTACTTCTAATCGTCCTCGAAGTCGAGTAAATCCAATCCGCTGACCTCCTCGGTGAAGGCCAGGTTTTCCAGCGCCTCTTCGAGGAACTCGGTCTCTTCCTCGTCATCTTCCGCCATTTCCAAAAGCTCCACGAGCCGGTCGTTGACTTTCTCGCCGCCGATTTGGGTCAGCGCCCAGATGATCTCGTGCCGGGTCTCCACGTCCTCCTCGTCGGCCAGCATATCGAGCAGGATCGGCCGGGCGGAGGCGAGCGCCAGCTCACCGGCGGCTCGCAGCGCTTCGAGACGGATGGCCGCGTTCCGGTTGCGCAGGTTGGAAAGCACCTGCTTTCCCCAGCCTTCGTCGCCGGAGCGGCCCATGGCAAAGAGGGCGCTGACTTTCCAATCGGCGTCTTTTTCAGCGTAACCGGCTTCAATGAGCGCGGACACCTCCGGCCGCGACGACCAGCCCAGCGCTTCCAGGGCGCGCCGACGTACCAGGGTGGCTTCGTCAGAATGGATGATCGCCAGCAGGCTATCTTCGACTTTATGGAGAGTCTGCTCCGCTATTTCCTCGATCTCACCCAGGTAAACGAACATGCCCAGCGCGGTGGCGGCTGCCGCGCGGACGTTGGAGTCGCTGTCTTCGGTCAGGATTTCGAGGAATGTCGGCACCAGCCTGGCATCCTCACATTCCCACAGCAGACGCAGGGCCTGGATGCGCACCTGGGGTTCGGGGTCTTTCAGCAGGGGGCGCGCCAGGTCGTCGAAGTAAAGCAGCGTATCTTCTTCGGCCAGCTCCTCCAGGTCCGCGAGCAAGGCGAGTTGGCGGGCGGGCGAAACCTGCGGCCAGGCCTCGAGCAAAAGTTTCAATTGCCCCGGCTCAATGTCCGAGAACAGATACAGGTAATGCGGCGGGAAGGGCTGGGAGTCATCCAGGAGGGCATCTACAACAATTTGAAAAGCAATCTTCTTGGTCATCTCGGAGCCTTTTATAGTATTACCGCTTGACATTTGCGCGATCCGCGAGAATCTCTTGTATCATGTCGCTGCGAGCCGTCCCGAGCGGAGCGTTCTTCAGCGTAGTCGAAGGATGGCGAAGCAGTCTCCCGGCCTGCGAGGGGATTGCTTCGGCGGAAGAGCACCGCTTCGCAACGACACCCAAGTTGGTTGCGGTTGGAAGCCGCGCTATGCTTTGATGTGAAATCGAATTAATTACGGCAGGTTGATCGTCACCGGGTGGATAAAATCCAGGATGTAGAAATATCCGAGTAACGCCATGAAAATCATCAGGCCTACTCCGTGGACGATCGCCTCGAACTTAGCCGGGATGCGCCGCCGGACGATGATCTCTGGCAGGGTGAACAGGATGCGCCCGCCGTCCAGGGCCGGGATCGGTAACAGGTTCAGGATGCCCAGCGAGATGGTGAGCGAGATGACCGCCATCAGTGTGTAATTCGTCGGCTGCTGGGTTTCGCTCGTCGAGGGGGTCTCGCGGCTCTGGACATCGCGTGAGACAGTTTGTTGGAAAAGGTTCCAGATGCTGCGCGGCCCGGCCAGTTGCGCTTCCTGCGGCTGGATCGCGCCGGCGACGATCTGGCCTGGCAGCGCCAGCAGCTCGCGGATGCTCCCGTAGGTGGCATCAAAGCTAGGGGATATTGTCTCGAACCATGAACTGGTCGGGTGCAGTGGATTCCCCAGCAAGACGCCCATGGCGCCTTGTCTTTTCGTGCGACTGCTCAATGGGGTTACACTCGTCTCGATCTGTTGGTCGCCACGCTGGAGGTTGAGGCTGACCGGCTGGTCGAGGTGGGCGCGGATGATGGCCTGCAGCCTGGAGACGCTGGGAATGCTCTCTCCAGCCGCGGTCAGGACCGTATCGCCAGTTTTTATCCCGGCCATTTCGGCCGGCGATCCCGGCGAGACCTCCGCGATGACGACGATGTGGGTATTGGGTACGCCGATCTGGTAGAAAAGGAACGTATAGGCCACTACCGCAGCCAGCAGGTTCATGGTCGGGCCGGCCAGCAGCACGGCGATGCGCTTCCAAGGGCTGGCAGCCGCCATCCCGCCTGGTACGGATGGGTCGTCTTCGCCCTTGATGCGGTTGAAGCCGCCCAGCGGGATCCAGTTCAGGGTGACTTCGGTGCCGGGTCTGGCCTCGTTGAGAATCCCGCTCACGTGAATTTCGCCGGGCTTGGGGAAATCTTTCGAATGTTTCACAGGCGCAGCCCCGGGCCGGGCTGAGGCCGGGTCGTGTTCGGGGAGCGGGTCGGGCCGGTACTGTCCATCTTCCGTGGCCGCAAAGGCAATCGTACGCAGCACCAGCCTGCCTTTGACAGAATCGGCGGTGGCCTCCACCGGGCGGTGGAGGGATGTCTTGGGGTCGAACGGCAGGTCGAAATTGAGAGGCAGAACAAGACATTTTTTCCCAATCAGGATCGTTCCTTTGCCGCGCCAGAGCCGCAGAAGGCGCGGCGGGAAGCCGATGCCAAACTCTTCCACCTCGATGCGCAGCAGGCGCGCGGCAATAAAATGGCCCAACTCGTGGACGAGGATCATGCCGGCGAACACCAGCACGAAAACCAGCCCACCCAAAAAACCCGTATTCATTCATACACCTCGTAACAGTAAACTCTCGCGCCGTCTTCGGCGCGGCAAGGGCGATTATATCCTTTTTTGTGGATCAGGGGAATTTAACCGCGAAGAAACTTCGCGGTCTCACCTGCACTTGCAGCAGGTGCAAGTGTCGCGTCTTCGCGGTAAATTTATTCGACAAGTTCCGCCGGGCCCCCCACAGGCGCGACGAGCACTTTCTGGACCCCGGGCACGGCTGCCAGCAAATCGGCCACATGCCCGGCCTCGGCCCCTTCCGTGATCACGTGGACGTTTGGCCCGGCGTCAATGCTGTAGCAGACTGGCAGCCCGCCGAGGCGCCATTCGCGCACCAGCCGCATCACGGTCAGCGTGGACTCTTGCCAGTAGAAGAGCGGCGGCGTGGAGGTCATCATCACGGCGTGCATCAGGTTCGAGTCGAGTTCGACGATCCCGGCCAGGGCGTCGAAATCGCGGGAAAGGAGGGCGCGGCGGCAAAGATCCAAACGGCGGGGCGCATCCGCCACGCGGCAGGCTTGCAGCGGACTGGTATCTGCAAGCGCATGGCCCTCGGTTGAGCCGGTTGGCTTTTGCTCGGCGCTGACCACGGCGATGCAGTCGGCCAGGTCCCAGTGTTCGGGCGGCGCGATGGACGCGGCGAAGGAGTCCTCGTCGCCTGTCCCGGCTTGCCATTCGACAAAGCCACCGGGGATGGAGCGGCAGGCCGAGCCAGAGCCGCGCCGCGCCAGGCGAGAGAGGGCAGCCGGCTCCAGGTCCAGCCCGGCTGCGACGCTGGCTGCCAGAGTCAAAGCGGCAAACGCCGAGGCCGAGGAGGCGATCCCCACCCCGGCCGGGAAGTTGTTCTCACTCTCCACGATGGCGCGGGCGTCAATCCCGGCCATTTTTCGCACTAAATCCAAAAAAGCCGAAACGCGCCGCAACCCGTCCCCCGCCATTCGCCGGCCATTGATGACCAGTGAGTCTGCTTCCCGCTGTTCGCCGCTCGTCACACGTAACTCGTCCCACGTCACTCGCGTACGCGTGAACAACCCCTCCAGGTTCATGGAAATGGAACCGTTGGCGGGCAGGCGCAGGGCGTCGTCGCGGTTGCCCCAGTATTTGACGATGGCGATGTTGGCGCAAGCGACGGCAGTAGCGGATTGAGCAGACATTATGCAGACAACCTTTTCAGGGTTTTCGAGCGTTAGTTTACCACGATCTTACTGGTGATTGCCCACAAGTCCAATGATCACATCCATCATGATTAGTAGGGCGTTCTCATACGCCCGAATTTGGCCGCCAGCGTGAGAGAACGCTGGCTAATCAAGGCCAATAATGGCATCAAGCAAGATGTGGGTAATCACCACCGATCTTACTCTTGACAAATTCCTAAGCAAGCAATATATTTAGGTTTAATTAACTATTTAGAAGGTTGAAGTATGCCACCCACTGACCCATTTATCACCACCCTGCACGAGTGGATTGGGATCTTCATGCGCCGCTCGATGTGCAATTTCCTCCTTTACGCCAAGGAGAAAGAGCTTTCCATGTCGCAGATTGGCGCCCTGTTCCACCTCCACCGCATGGGCGCCAGCGGCGTCTCCGGCATCGGCGATGACCTGGGCGTGACCAACGCGGCCGCCAGCCAGATGCTGGAACACCTGGTGCAGCAGCAAATGATCACACGCTCAGAAGATCCTCACGATCGGCGCGCCAAGCAGATCGTCCTGACCGACAAAGGCCGCCAGGTGCTGCAGGAGAGTATCCACGCCCGCCAGGGCTGGTTGGAAGACCTGGCGCACACGCTGTCTCCGGAGGAAAAGGAGCAAGTGGTGGCAGCCCTGCACATCCTGATCGAAAAAACCAGCCAACTCGAAAAACCCCCCGACTGATAGAAACCTTCCAGTTGTTTTCAGCAGTTCAAACTGCACCCACCAGAATGCAAAGCCGACCTTCGTCGGCTGGAAGTCCACGCAGGCGGTGTGTTGAGCCTGTCGAAGCATGGACTTCGCGATTTGGTAGCGGCGATTTGAATCGCTGAGTTTTGCAGCAACGCAATCCCCATTAGTTCGTTTGCAAGGAGCACCCAACACCATGATTCGATTATTCAAATACCTGAAACCTTATATCCTCTTGATCCTGCTCGCCATCGCCTTGCTGTTCGTGCAGGCGAATGCGGATTTGGCGCTGCCCGATTATATGTCGAAAATCGTCAACAACGGCATCCAGCAGGGCGGCGTGGAAAACGCCGTGCCGCAGGCCATCCGGCAGAGCGAGATGAACAAGCTCGTCATCTTCATGAGCGCCGATAATCAGGCGCTTGTACTCGGCGATTACACCCTGGTGGATAAAAACTCGTCCGATTATGCCAGATACATCACAGAATATCCCGCCCTTGCCAATGAGCCTGTCTACTTGCTCAATAGTATTGATAAGGCTGAAAACACCAAACTGAACCCGGTGATGGGCAAGGCACTATTAGTTGTTTCCACCATCCAGCAGATCATGGCCGACCCGGCCAAGGCGGCCGCCATGGGCCAGGCTCTTGGCTTTGACTTGTCCCAGCTTCCGCCCGGAATGGATGTTTTCAACCTGTTATCCAATCTTCCCGCGGCTCAACTTTCGCAAGTGGCTGCTGGTATTGATCAGAAGTTCGCCACCCTGGGCGACAAAATGATCACCCAAATGGCAGTTGGAGCGGTCAAAACCGAATATGCTGCGCTCGGTATGGATACCGGCAAACTCCAGACAAGCTACATTATCCATACCGGCGTCTGGATGCTGCTGTTGTCGCTGCTCTCCATCACCTGCACGGTTGCCGTTGGTTTCCTGTCGGCCAAAACAGCCGCCGGGTCGGCCCGCGATATCCGCAAGGATGTTTTCCAAAAGGTGGAGAGTTTCTCGAATACCGAATTCGACAAGTTCTCCACGGCTTCCCTGATCACCCGCTCGACCAATGATGTCACCCAGATACAAATGGTTGTCATCATGGTGATGCGCATGGTTTTCTACGCACCCATCATCGGGGTCGGCGGAATTATCCGGGCTATCGGCAAAAGCGCCAACATGTGGTGGATCATCGCACTGGCGGTCGTCGTGCTTCTCGGCTTGATCCTGACCGTATTCTCGATTGCCCTGCCAAAATTCAAGATCATCCAAAACCTGATTGACCGGCTCAACCTGGTGACACGTGAAAACCTGTCCGGGATGATGGTCATTCGGGCCTTCAACATGCAGGGGTTCGAAGAAAACCGCTTTGACAAAGCCAATAAGGATTTGACCAGCAACAGCCTGTTCATCAACCGCGTGATGGTTATCATGATGCCGTTTATGATGCTTATCATGAACGGAGTGTCCCTGCTGATCATCTGGGTCGGCGCCCATCAGGTCGCCCAATCTGCGATGCAGGTTGGCGACATGATGGCATTCATGCAGTACGCCATGCAGATCGTTTTTGCCTTCCTGATGCTGTCCATGATGTTCATCATCCTGCCGAGAGCCTCCGTGTCCGGCGGGCGTATCGCTGATGTACTGGAAACCGAGCCGACCATCAAAGACCCGCAAGAACCCAGGCAGTTCAACCAACCGTTCGTCGGCAAGGTCGAGTTCCGCAATGTGTGCTTCCGCTACCCTGGCGCGCTGGAGGATGTGCTGCACGACATTTCCTTTACCGCCAAAACCGGCCAGACCACAGCCTTTCTTGGCTCCACCGGTTCGGGTAAATCCACCATCGTCAACCTGATCCCGCGTTTCCATGACGTAACCGATGGCGCTATTTATGTGGATGGCACGGATATACGCGCAATCACACAGCACGACCTGCGCGACAAAATCGGCTACATCCCGCAAAAGGGGATGCTCTTCTCCGGTACGATTGAAAGTAACCTGCTATATGCTGACGAGAACGCCAGCCAGGATACCTTGAAAGAAGCCGCTGACATTTCCCAGGCGGGCGAGTTCATCTTCTCGAACCCGGAGGGAATGGCGGCCGAGGTTTCCCAGGGCGGGTCGAACGTCTCCGGAGGCCAGAAGCAGCGCCTTTCGATTGCGCGCGCCCTGGTCAAGAAAGCGCCCATTTATATTTTCGACGATAGTTTTTCCGCGCTTGACTTCAAGACCGATGCGGCCTTACGCAAGTCCCTCAAGGAGAAGACCGGCTCGAGCACTGTTTTGATCGTGACGCAGCGCGTTTCCACCATCAAAAACGCCGAGCAGATCATTGTGCTGGACGAGGGCAGGATTGTCGGCAAGGGTACTCACGGTGAGTTAATGGAAAGTTGCGAAGTTTACCGGGATATTGCCTTATCGCAACTCAGCAAGGAGGAATTGGCATGAGCACGCAAAACAACAAAGATACAACCGCCGGCCGCACACTGCCGGCCGGGCCCGGGCGTGGACCCATGGCTGGAGGTCCGCTGGGACGCGGCCCGATGGGGCATGGCGGCCCGATGGCGATGATGAAAGGTGAAAAGCCCCGCGATTTCAAGGGCACCATGCTCAAGTTGATTCGATACCTTAGCTCTTACAAGGCAGCCATTGCCATTGTAATGGTTTTCGCCGTTGCTTCCACGATCGCCTCCATCGTTGGCCCAAAAATCCTGGGCAAGGCCACCACCAAACTGTTCGAGGGCGTGATGAGCCAGATCGCCGGGACCGGTTCCGGCATTGATTTTGCTTATATCGGTCACATCGTCATCCTTACACTCACCCTGTACCTCCTTTCCTCCCTGTTTAGTTATATCCAGGGTTGGATCATGTCCAGCGTGTCCATGAATATCACCTACCGCTTCCGCAGGGAGATTGCCGAAAAGATCAACCGGATGCCGCTCAGATACTTCGACGGTACGAACCATGGCGAGGTGCTCTCCCGCATCACCAACGACGTGGATACGGTCAGCCAGACGCTGAACCAGAGCCTCACGCAAATCATCACCTCAGTGATAACGGTGATCGGCGTACTCGTGATGATGTTTTCCATCAGTTGGCTGATGACCCTGGTGTCCCTGCTAATTATCCCTCTCTCGATTGGGATTATCGGTCTGGTAGTCAACCAGTCGCAAAAGTACTTCAAACAGCAGCAGGATTACCTCGGCCACATCAACGGCCATGTCGAGGAAATGTATGGCGGCCATGTGGTGATGAAAGCCTTTAACGGCGAGGCAAAGAGCATCAAGACGTTCGATCGCATCAATAACACGCTATACGGTTCAGCCTGGAAATCGCAGTTTTTGTCCGGCTTGATGATGCCGGTCATGACTTTTATCGGCAACCTGGGCTATGTGGCGGTGTGTATTTTGGGTGGTTACCTGGCGATCAAAAACACCATTACCGTCGGCGATATACAGGCGTTCATCCAATACGTTCGCTCGTTTACGCAACCGATCACGCAGCTCGCCAACATCTCCAACGTGCTTCAGCAAACCGCCGCGGCCGCCGAGCGCGTGTTCCAATTCCTGGCTGAGCCGGAGGAAGAACCCGATACCGCCACTCCCGCAACACTGGAAGCCGTGAATGGCCTCGTGGAGTTCAAGAATGTCCACTTTGGTTACAGCCCGGAGAAAATCATCATCAATGACTTCTCCTTCTATGCCAATCCCGGCCAGAAGATTGCCATTGTCGGCCCAACCGGCGCGGGCAAGACCACCATGGTCAAATTGTTGATGCGCTTCTATGACGTAAACGGCGGCGCCATCCTGGTGGACGGCCACAATATCAAGGATTTCACGCGCGGGGACTTGCGCTGCATGTTCGGCATGGTCTTGCAGGATACCTGGCTTTATAACGGCACCGTCATGGAAAATATTCGCTACGGCCGCTCGAACGCCACCGACGAGGAAGTCGTCGCCGCTGCCAGGGCTGCGCGCGTGGACCATTTCGTCCGCACCCTGCCGGAGGGCTACAATATGGTACTCAACGAAGAGACCACGAACATATCGCAGGGCCAAATGCAACTAATGACCATCGCCCGCGCCTTCCTGGCTGACCCGACCATCCTGATCCTTGACGAAGCCACCAGTTCGGTGGATACCCACACCGAGGTGCTGATCCAAAAGGCCATGGAAACCCTGATGAAGGGCCGCACCAGCTTTATCATCGCCCATCGCCTGTCCACCATCCGCGACGCGGACTGGATCCTGGTGATGAATAACGGCGACATTGTGGAGCAGGGCAAACACGAGAAACTGCTCGCAAAGAAAGGCTTCTACGCCGAACTCTACAACAGCCAGTTCGAGAACGCACAAATGGCGGCTGCGTAGGGGGGTCAGCCATTCTTCCTCAAGGCTTCCAGATCTGGTATTTCCATGGCCGCGTTACGCAGGATTTCGAAACCTTTGTCAACGAGCAACGCCAGCCGCGCCTCGTCCACCTGCCGGCCGGAAGCGATCTCCTCCAGGACTTTCAGCATATTGCCGCGCAGCCCACTGGCGCGGTGCGACCAGGTCGAATCGGCGGAGAGGCGTTCGAGCCGGGAGGCCAGGAGCTGGAGCAGCTCGAGCTGCTGGTTATCAGGGGGCATCCAGGGTGCTTTCGCCGTACGTCAGCACATAGAGACTGCGCGGCCGTTCACCTGTCTGGTCGAAAACGAAATCGGTGACCAGATAGCCAGCCGCAAAGGCCGTCTCGAAAACCTGGCGGGCATAGAAGCGCCAATCGCGCGCCAGGGCCAGGTCAGCCTCTTTCAACGCCAGAAAGTCAACCGGGATCTCGACCAATAACAGGCGTCCGCCCAGGCTGGGAACATCTTCGAGGGGACGCGGCCAGCCCGCAGGGTCCGGAACGGCGGCGCACAGGGAAACGTCCGCAGCCAGGAAATGATCCAGAACGAGGGCCGGCCGCCGGCGACGACCGAGTCTGTGTTCCACCCGGCGCGTGTTCACCCACCAGTCCACCTGGAAACGGTCGGAGGGCAGGCCAACGTTCAGGCCATCGCGCATGTCGCCGTATTCGGAGCGGCGATAGGTGTTGCAGACCGCGCCGAGCCTGGCGATGTTGAGGTAGGCGTTGCGGCTGAGCAGGGGATCGTACGTCCAGGTAATGAGGTCGAGGCCCTGGTGGCGCACCATCTGCCATTGGGCGCGCTTGAGGCCGAAGCCAATGCCGGAATCGCGCCATTCGGGGTGGACGGCCAGGATGTGCGAACAGTGCTTGAGGCGCGGCCCATCCGGCGTGGAATAAAAGCCGGGAAAACCCCAGGCCGCGCCGACCAATTTCTCGTTGACGAACGCGCCCAGCAGCAAACCGCCGTTGTGCACAACGGCCAGCAAGGTGTGGGCGGGGATGACCTCCGTCTCGGGGCCAGGCCAGACCAGGCGTTGAAGCTCCTGGACGGCGTCCATCTCTTCAGGGGTTTCGATCAAGCGGATGATCCACTCAGGCATGGCGGATGAAGAGCGAGCGGAGGAATTCGCGATACCAGTTGACGCCGCGCAGGTAGTCAATGTGCGTGGCGAAGCGCGCCGGCATCAGCCCAAAGATGCGCTGGACAGTATCCACTGCGCAGGTACGGTTGACGGCCAGGTAATCCAGCCAGAAGACAGAGGCGGGGAAGTGCGGGAAAGCCGTTTCCAGGATGACGGTCAGGGCGCGCAGGTAGGGAATCGGCCAGGCCCTCAAGGCGCGGCGTTTCTGGATCACTTCCATGATAAGCTCAGTGATCTGGCTCAAGCTGAAGTATTCGCTCCCGCCGACCTCGAAGGTTTGGTTGATCGTGTCAGGCACATCCAACGCCCAGATCAGGCAGGTGACCATATCCTCGACCCACAGCGGCTGGAGCAGGGTCTTGCCGCGCCCCGGCAGGGGCAGGAAACCTGGCGCAAGGGTCAACAGCATGGCCAGGCCGGTGGTGAAGTTATCCTGCGGGCCAAAGAGGATCGAGGCGCGCAGAATGGTGTGGGGTACGCCGCTCTGGCGGATGGCCTCCTCGGCAATGCCCTTGGCTTTGAGCACGGGGAAAGCCGAAGCGCGGTCGGCATCCAGGTGGCTGAGGTAGAACAGGCGCTGGATGCGGGCATCCGCGGCGGCGCGTACCAGGTTGCGCGTGCCTTCGATGTCCACGGCCATCAGGTTGGCGCGCCCGCCCTGCGCCTCGCCGCCCGCCATGTGATAGACCACGTCCACGCCGCGCATGGCGGCGCGCAGACCACGTTCGTCGCTCAGGCTGGTGACCGCCACTTCCACCGGCACCTTCAGCGGCAGGTTGGGCGTGCGCGGCGAGGGACGCAGGAGTATGCGCACCGGATGCCCCGACTCTGCGAGATGCCGCACCAGGGCGCGGCCAATGAAGCCGGTTCCACCCGTGACAAGGATCATGGGGCAGATTATAGCAGAGACTCATCATTGCCAATTTCGGTTCTGCCCACACCTTGACAGCCCCGCCGTCATCGGTTATTCTCTCTCCACTTAATCGCATCATTTCAGCAGTCGCTTGCTGTTGCACGTTCTGAGCATCGCTCGATCCCCCCAACACCCGTTTGACTTCTGAAGAAAAGGAAACTTTGTGAACTTCAACCAGTTCAACCTGGATCCGCGCCTGTTGGCAGGGATCCACCGCCTCGGCTATACCGAGCCGACGCCTGTTCAAATCGCCGCCATTCCACCGGCCCTGGCCGGGGATGACCTGATCGCCACCGCCCAGACCGGCACCGGCAAAACGGCGGTGTTCGTGTTACCCATTCTGCAAAAGCTGCTGACCGGTCCGCGCAACCGCACCCGTGCCTTGATCGTCACACCCACGCGCGAACTCGCCGAGCAGATCCACGATTCCATCCGGGACCTGGGGACGGGTACGAAAATCCGCAGCGCCACCATCTACGGGGGCGTGGGCGCCGCGCCGCAGGTCAAAGCCTTGCGCGACGGCGTCGAAATTCTCGTCGCCTGTCCTGGCCGCCTGCTGGATCATATCCAGCAAGGCAACGCCCGGCTCGGCAGCGTGGAAATCCTGGTGTTGGACGAAGGCGACCGTATGTTGGACATGGGCTTCCTACCCGACGTGAAGCGCATCCTCAAGCACGTACCTGCCCAACGGCAGACGATGCTGTTCTCGGCCACCTTCCCGCCGGAGATCGAGGGACTGGCGACCCAGACCCTTCGCCACCCGAAGCGCATCGCCATCGGCCTGAGCCGACCGGCGCGCACCGTAGCGCACGCCCTCTTCCCGGTGCCTCAGCAGTTGAAGACCGCGCTGCTGCTGGCGCTGCTCAAGCAGACCGATACCGATTCGGTGTTGATCTTCACCCGCACCAAGCACCGCGCCGAGAAACTGTCCCGGCAGATCGGGCAGGCCGGGTTCCGCGCCACCAGCCTGCACAGCGACCGGACGCAGGGCCAGCGCCAGTCCGCGCTGAACGGCTTCAAGAGCGGCCATTATCAAGTCATGGTTGCCACCGACATCGCCGCGCGCGGCCTGGACGTGGAGGGCATTTCGCACGTCATCAACTACGACATGCCCGCCACCGCCGATGACTACATCCACCGCATCGGACGCACCGGCCGCGCCGAACGTACCGGCGACGCCTTCACCCTGGTCGCGCCGGATGACAAGGATATGGTGCGCACGCTGGAAAAAATCATGGGCCAGCCGCTGGCGCGGCAGACGTTGGCGGACTTCGATTACAACATGCCGGCCTCGCCTATATCATCCCCAAAGGGAAGACCTGCTCCCGCTATCAGGGAGGCGCACCACACCCCGGCCGTGCGGCGAACAAAGCCCATGGGCCTCCGGATGCTGCACGCCAAACCTGGCCGGAGGTCGCGCTAGAAACAAGCGGGCGAAACCCTGGAAATTAGTAACTGCTCAGCCCTACAGAGAATTTACCCAAAGTATGTGATTAGGTTGCGCTCTCTTGCGCAACCGGAGGCGTGAGAGAACGCCCCTTAATCTCAAAAAGGGAAAACTCGGCTGGGAGACAAATTTCAAAGGTCAGGCTGAGCAGTAACTGAAATTAAAAAAAGCGGGAAGCACCAGCAAGAGGCGCTGCCCGCATTTTCTATCGGGCAATTGTGTCGCTGCGAGCCGTCCTGAGCGGAGCGTTCTTCAGCGTAGTCGAAGGATGGCGAAGCAGTCTCCCAGCCTGCGAGGGGATTGCTTCGGCGGAAGAGCACCGCCTCGCAACGACACCCAATTTGGTTGCGGCTGGATGCCGCACTACGCCATGCTGGCGCCGATCTCCTTCAGCGTCTTGACCAGATCCTCCGGTATGAGCGCCGGTGCCACGCCCAGCATCTTGCAGGTCAGGATCTTGTGCGCGGTGACCTCGACCACATCGGTCATGTCGGACGCGCGGCGCAGGCTGCTGCCAGCCACCACCAGTCCGTGATTCTGCATCAGCGCGGCGATGCCGTTGGCGCCCATCGCCGCGGCGACCGCCTCGCCCAGCTCGTCCGTGCCGGGCATGATGAACGGCACGACCGGCACGTCGCCAATGAAGGCCGCTTCGGTGGAGATGGGCAGGAAGTGGGCGCCGGTCAGGGCCATCAGCGTGGCCTGCGGCGCGTGAGTGTGGATGACGGCCGTGATCTCCGGCCTCAGCTTGTAAATGGCGCAGTGGACGCGCCGTTCGCTGGAGGCAGTGTACTCCGTCTCGTTGAGCATCTTGCCATCCAGGTCAATGCGCACCATCATATCGGGGCGCAGGTCGCCTTTGAAGATGGCGCTGGGGGTGATCCAGATTTCGTTCGGGTTATCGTCGCAGCGGGCGCTGACGTTGCCGCCAGTTGGGGTGATCAACCCTTTGGCGTAGAGTTCGTTGGTGACCTGTAGAATCTGGTCGCGTATGTCGCCAGTTTTGACGATGGCGGGGGCAACCTGACCTAACCCCCCCGTCCCCCCTTCCCTGGTAGGGAAGGGGGGGGCAGGGAGGATAGGTACAACACCCAATTTCGTCAAATCGCCCGGGTCGCCGATTTTCTCACGAGCGGCAGTGTACAGCCGCCCCATGTTCCCCTGGATGCGCATGAAGGCCATCGCTTTGCCGGTATCGCCGCTGAAGGAAAGTTTGCCGCTCGTAGCAGCCCGCGTGGCGTTGACGCGCCCGGTGAACATGCCGTCGAGAATGTCGGCGCTCATCTTGAGCTTGACATCCGGGTCGCGCGGTGGAGCCTCCAGCCCGGCCCCGACCTTGCCGCCCACGAAACTCAGGTAAAAGGCCTGGTCAATATCCTTGACAGTGAAGGAGAAGACCACATTCTTGCCTCTGGCGAAGTCGGCCATCGCCTTGTCCGCCGCGATGCGAGCGGTGAACTCCTTCAGGATTTGGATCATCTTTCCACGTGCAGCATTGGGTTCCATAGTTTCTACCTTTCCAGAATGACCTAACCCCCCTTCACCCCCCTTCCCTTGAAGGGAAGGGGGGATGGGGGGGATAGGTCTGGTTTTCTGCGCGGCCACATCCAGGTCGGTCGCGCCCGGACCCGGCGCCTGCGCCAGTTCCTTCAGCCTTTTCTCGTCCCTGGGCCGCGCGCCGCTCCAGGTAAAAGAGTCGAGCGCGGCGGCATTGAGGAGATATTTGGGCTTCCT
>Ga0210042_1002219_pt1 | contig 15063 bp, 18 predicted proteins | sample CryGeymeta201518_FD_183982 | JGI IMG/M metagenome (GOLD analysis project Ga0210042, IMG submission 183982) | Groundwater microbial communities from Crystal Geyser aquifers in Utah, USA - Crystal Geyser metaG 2015-18 (SPAdes) (version 2) | ecosystem: Environmental > Aquatic > Deep subsurface >... | reverse complement strand
AGTTGGGTAGACGCCTCGGCTACCCAGCCACCTTATTAAGTTTACGACGTACTAAGATAGGCAAATTTGATGTCCAAGATGCCAAAAAAATTAAAGATTTTTAAATTTACAAAATATGTAAAGAGCAGTTTTGCAATGGCAAAACCGTTTTTTACTATCGCGATTAATCGCGATAGTAAATCGCAACTGATATTTTGCGTTGTAGGGTAATTTAAATAAAAAAAAGAGCCGGACACGCGTGGCAGTGTGCGTCCGGTCTCCTGCTTGTTGTCGTCTCAGATTTGATTGACACAATGTTCGAAGGGTACTCCGAAAAGTCTAGTCGCCACTCGGAGTCCAGCTTCGTTCATGGTCATTTTCTCAATTTTGAGCCAATGACCTGTGCCGGCCCTTGGGGTGATTTCCACCCGTGACTCATAGATGAACTCAATTAACTCTATAAAAGAACATAACTGACCATTTGAGAGGTGGTCTACCTCCACGGAATAAAGTGATATTCCGCTGGTGGCTGGTGCCCGCCTTGATGTGTTGCGAGGATGCTTAGCCATACTTTGCCTCAGATCGCTCATTATTCTCTCCACCTGTTAACTCCCCCAGGTGTGGCTTGAGCAGATGTATTAAAACATATAAACATTGTTTTGTATATAAAAAAGAACACCAGACCATAAGAGTCAGATGTTCTAGTTTCTATCATTGAATGGAGGCAAGAGAGGAAGCTGTCCTTGCCTGTCGTCAAATCCTTTCTTGATCATGTTCGCCCTGCCTTTCCGGTTGGCATTTATTCCGCGAACATTGGCACTCATTAACATCTCGGCAAGCTTGAACATGAGTGCATAGTCATCGGCGCTTAGGTACCGATTATCACCACCCATTCTTGTTACTCTTCCTTGATAATCTTCGAATTGAATCCGATGACCACCAAAGAAGAAGATTATTTTTCGGGGAGTGATTTCCAACACTCTAAAGTATTCAAGGTCATCGCTCACTTTGCGCATACTTATCGTCAAGCGTGCGCGGTGAACGGTTCTTTGTGATGGATTCATTTTTACCTCCAATCATTTAGCTCAATCACATTAGACTCTCCCTCCATGGCTTTTGCCATCCTTTCATCAGAAATTTTCATCGCCTGCTTTCTGAGTTCATTGCCGCAGTCTGATCTTGTGATCTCACCGCTGGCACATTCAAGCAATTTGCTGATACCTATGTGAATGGCGATAACCTTGCCATTTTCATCAGCATATCCCCAGATATGCCAAGTGCGTCAGAAGTTATCTTCTGGAGCATAAAACATGAAAGTGCCAAGATATTCCGGCATTTGTGCCTCCCTGTTAATTCTTTCCCTTTTATTTTATACAACAAAACAAAATAAAAGTAAATACTGTATACTGTAATCCATTGCACCCTCCGCAACCAAAATAGCTTATTATCAGCTTATTCTGGGAATAATTTGTGAAAGTAATCAATTATGCATGCCTTAATAGAGCCATTTTACAAGATGGGGTGAGAATTACTTTTATGTGTTAAGAATTTTCTACTAAAGTCGGGTTTATTACTTCTCTGATTGATTCCTCTACTAATGATTTCATGTCACCAATAATTTCATCTGTGTCCAGTGGTCGTGGGGCGACTTCACATGGCGTGCCGTCACTAGTGGCAAAACAATCATCGAAACTTTTTAAGATAATTGTATTATGCTCGGTATTAAGTATAAAATGAACTGTTATACCTTTACCTTCGATGGTAATAAGTTTTTTGCCATCCTGAATTTCGCGCGTGTAGAAGAAATCTTTCGGCTTATTTTTGTTGATTTCTTTATCAAGCTCAATTAAATCAAGTGGCATTGCTCTTTCCTGTGCACGCTGTATCGGTAATTCACCAAATAGTCCTGGTTCACTCATATATAAATTATATTAAAATAAACTTTCCACCACCACTTTTACATCACCTCCGTCGGCTTTTCCAGCTAATTCTTTCATTACAGCTCCGACCAGCATTCCCATCTTAGTTTTGTCGGCAATCCCTAGTTCAATTTTTTTGGTTGTAGCAATTGGTAGGATTTGTTCTTTAGTCATAAGAGAGGGGAGATAGGATTCAAGTATGGCCAATTCGGCCTTTTCTGGTTCTGCTAAATCATTTCTGTCAGCCCCTTCATATTGCACGATTGATTCTTTTCGTTGTTTAGCAAGTCGTTTGATGATGGCTAGAGTTTGTTCGTCAGTTAGATGGTCTTGTGGTGTTCTGCCGGTGGCAACTAGTTCATTGGTGCAAGCGGTCATTATACTGCGTATGGTAGATAATTTTATTAAGTCTTTTGATTTCATAGCATTTTTTAATGCTTCTGGCATTGATTCGTGTAGTGACATAATTAGAAAATTTATTTATAGGATAGTAACAGTATTTCTATACTTGGATTACTTTTTAAATTCATAAAGAAGTAACAGCAAGCAATTAAAAATTATTATAGCATATTTGTTGGTACTACTACTGTGCTACAATACCAACCATATGGAACCAATTTCATTTGTTATCGTCTTGTTAATGGCTGTTTTAGGGATAATTTTGTATGTCTTTTTTTTCAGACCAGAAAAGCCCACGCAAGCACCCGAATCACTGCTTCTTATGCAACAACAGCTTCAGGAATTAGCTCGTACTATGCGTGAGCAAATGAGTGAAAGTAATCGGGTGGTGCAACAGGGAAGTCAGATGCAGTTTCGTGAAAGCAAGGAATTAATGCAACAAATTAATAAAGACGTGGCGGAGCAGATTCGCACCATCCAAGAAAGCGTGAATGAAAAATTGATAGGTGTACAGAAAAATGTTTCAGAGGTAAGTGAAAGTAGCAAACAAGTTTTTTTGGTGGCGGAACAGTTACAAAATCTGGAAAAAGTTCTCAAACATCAAAAACAGCGAGGAAATCTGGGTGAGGCATCACTCCAGTTGTCGTTGGAAAATATGTTACCAGCTGGTTCATACAAGATACAGTATCAATTCCCAGGCGGTGAAACAGTTGATGCTGTTGTGGAAACAAAGGACGGCTTAATACCTGTTGATGCCAAGTTCTCGTTAGATAACTACCGCCGTTTGGTTGATGCTACTACTGACACTGAGCGCGAAGCGCTAGAAAAAGAATTCAAAAATGATCTCAAAAAAAGAATTGACGAAACTGCCAAATATATTAGACCGAAAGACGGCACTTTGCCTTTTGCTTTTATGTATATTCCAGCGGAAGCTATTTATTACGACCTACTTATCAATGAGGTTGGCTCGGTTAAAGTGAACACTCGTTCTCTAATTGATTATGCTTATCGCGACAAAAATGTCATTATTGTATCACCGACTACTTTTGCAGCTTATTTACAATCAGTGCTTTATGGTTTTCGCGCTTTTAAAGTAGAAGAAAGTGCCAAGGAAATTCAAAAAAATGTGGAAAAATTAACTCGACATCTTCAGGCCTATAACGAATATTTTAATAAGCTGGGTAATTCACTTGGCACCACTGTTAATCATTTCAATAGTGCCAGCCGGGAATTAGGTAAGATAGATAAAGATGTGGTTAAGATAGCCGGTGAGGGAACTGGTTTTGATGTGTTGGCATTAGATAAACCAGCTGTAGGAGAGGAGTAAATGATGGGGGTGTTACATAGAAATATGACGTGGATTGTTTCGTCCGTTGCAATTGCTCCTTCTCATAAAGCCAGCGACCGAGCTATCGGTAAAGATAATTATGTATTTTTGATAAATATATCCAAAAGATTATAGTGACAAAATTATTCAGGCCACGCAAATCAATGCGTGGCCCATTTTCATAACCTATACAAAGAGCTCAGATATTTGTGTTCGCCCAGACAACATTTGAAATGATTATTTTCTAAAAAATAACTGGCAATTATTTTATCAATTTTATCATCATGTTTAACAGCTGGACTTAAGGACAGATAATAATTTATTTTTTCAGTCTGGCTGTCGATTAAACATAGGATATTGTTCAGAGCATTAAACCTTATTCTGTTTACAGCAACAAATGGTTTTTTTACTAAAATTGGAATAGTTATGTAACGAGGCGATGCCTCGTAGTTAACTTGACAATTAGTGTTAGCAAGATCAGCCAACCTGCCAATAATACGGCAGGTATTCAATTTTATGTGGACCTTTATTTGTTCCGACCTGTTCAAGTCATTTTTCATCACCTGTCCCTTTTTCTAGTTTCCAATTTAAGATTACTGCAAACTATTGCAATTTTCAAGCTTTTCTAGTATTATCTGCGTCATTATGGCTACAACTACAAAAAAACAAGCACCTTTCGCTGTTATTGAAACTGGTGGAAAACAATATATCGTATCAGTCGGGGACGTTCTTGAGGTAGAAATGTTGGGAGATTTTAGTGAGGGTGATGCGATTGAATTTGATACCGTTCTGATGATTGATGATGGTAGTGCAGCCAAAATCGGTACTCCATACACTGGTACCAAAGTTAAAGCTACTTACATGGGAATGAAGAAAGGGCCAAAGATCACCATCCTTCGTTACCAGCCAAAAAGTAACCGCGACCGCAAAATTGGCCACCGTCAAAAGCATTCGCAGATAAAGATTGAGTCAATTACCTAAAGTGCACTAACAAAACAAACCTTTCATTTAAATGAAAGGTTTGTTTTGTTATAAAAGGTCATAAAACAATTTTGTACATAAATAGATAAACCTAGCGATATATCGCCAGGTTTAGGAAATCAGTTTTATATTAATACTAATTAATTTTTTAGTTGGTATTAAAAAACTTCCCGCGGGGAGTTTTGGTCGGCGCCTGTGGCGCCGACCAATCAGTTCATCTTGGTACGTTTTTCCTCAAGCCATGCTTGCAATTCTTTCTTGAAACGAACCCAGTCTTTCGGCTGAGTGTTCCTCGCCATGCGCATTTTCACATTTGAGAAATACTTACGCATGGCAAGAGCGGATTGCCGTCCTTGGTAATGTTTTTCGAACCACATCCTCCGCAAGAAGCGAAAAAGTAGTTTTTCTTCCAGTTCCTCAATGTCCATGGATCATCCTCTATGTTTACAGTTCCAAGAATATATAACAATAAATATAATACGTGTCAACCTCTGTTTTTTAGAGCGTTCTTGATTGTCTCAGGATCGGCATATTCAAGTTCACTACCAGTAGAAAGTCCACGACCGAGTTGTGAGATTTTTGGTGTTTGGGGTAAATTTATAAAAAGAGGGGAAATGATTGATTCAGTAAAACGAGTGGTATTTTCACCATCGGGATTGATAGCAAAAGCGAGGATGATTTCGGAAAGGCCTGCCTTGAGACGGGCCTCCACAGTGGCCTTTAGTGCACCACCGCGCAATTTTTTAGAGTCTTCACTATGAAGTAATGGTACCGTACCTCCTAACACAAAATAAAGTCCATCATACACATTACTACGTTCAATTGCTTGAATATCACTGTCGTGAGCCACCACCATTAATTTTGTTTGGTCGCGATTACTGTCTAAACAAATTGAGCAAAGAGTGGAATGTCCATAATTCTGGGCAAAAAAACGATGACAAGAAGCACACTCAATAACCGAAGATTGAAGATTGCCAATCAATTCGGCTATTTCGGCCACAGCAGTTTGATTAAGGGTTAAAATATGAAAAGCAAATCGCTTGGCTTGACGACTACCAATTCCTGGAAATTTTTCAAAATGGGCAATGAGTTTATCAAGATTGGACATAGCAACTAAAAATCGTCATTATCATCATTATTTATACCAGCATGATGAGTATCTAGGTTAAGAAAACGAACATGTTTGGCATCAAAGTAGAGCTCGGCATTGCCAACTGGACCGTTACGATGCTTTTCCACCAAAATTTCTGCGATATTGGGACGGTCTGATTCTTGGTCTTTATTTTGTTTGTCTTCACGGTGAATAAACATCACCACATCCGCATCTTGTTCAATAGAACCAGAATCACGAAGGTCGGAGAGACGTGGCTTTCCACCACGTTGCTCCACGGCGCGCGAGAGTTGGGAAAGGGCAATAATTGGTACATCCAGTTCACGGGCTAAAATCTTTAGCGAACGAGAAATTTCTGTCACTTGTTGCACCATGGAATCACTGGCTTTAGTAGCGGTTGGCGACATCAGCTGAAGATAATCAACAATTAATAAATCTAGGCCGTACTCATTTTTAAGACGACGTGCTGAAGAACGCATTTTTAATATATTATTACCTGCTTGATCGTCAATATGAATTTGTGCTTCCGAAAGCTTTGTCATGGCTTCTTGAATAGCATTGTATTCTTGGTCAGTAGAAAGTTTTCCAGTACGAAGTTTCCATGAATCAACTCCGGCCTCGGCTGCCAACATACGGTCAACTAACTGTTGGTCACTCATTTCTAGAGAAAAGATACCGACTGAAGCAGAAAATTTCAGAGCAGCATTGCGAGCAATATCAAGGGCTAAAGTGGTCTTTCCCATTGAAGGACGTGCAGCCAAAATTATCAGGTCAGATTTTTGAAAACCAGCAAGCAGATTATCCAGAGCGGTAAAACCTGACTGGACACCTCGTTTTTCGTTTTGGTGAGCGCTTAAATGTTCAAATCTCTCCCACGCTTCGGTTAAGGAGCTTCCGATCGTACGAAATTTTTGAGTAGTGGGAGCGTTAGTAACTTGGAAAATTTTCTTTTCTGCTTGATCCATGGCCTCATCAGTGCTTTCTGGATTAGAATAGGCAATTTCTGCAATATCATCGGCCGCATTAATTAATCCTCGCAAGACCGCCTTACCTTGGACTAATTCTGAATAATAAACAGCATTACCGGCTGCTGGTACGGTTTCTATTAATTCAGTAATATAGGCAACACCACCGACTCTATCCAAAGCTTCATTTGTTTTTAATTTATTTGTTAAGGAAACAATATCAATCGGATCACCCTTAACAAAGATGTGATAAATTGCTTCATAAATTATCCGATGTTTGTCAGCATAAAAACTTTCTGGAAAAACAGTCACGGAGACATCATGCATTACATCGGGCTTCAAAATAATTGCTCCCAACAGAGCTTTTTCCGCTTCTACATTGTGTGGCGGAGTCCGAAGTTGTTTGCTAATTTGTGCGGAGTTAGCCATAAGTGATGCTATTGTATCATGTCTAAAATTATCTCGTGATAAGGAAAATGGGGGAGAGTGATAGTACAATCTGTGGACAAGCTAGTAAAGAACCCCGTCCCAGAGGGACGGGGCATTCGCCAGCGTCCCTCTGGGACGAACCGGGGGTTCTTTTCTGTATAGGTGTCGCCCTCCGGCGACTCATTTTTCAATGTTGCATTCATCCCCAGGGTGAAGAAATGCTGGGAGCATTTCTGCAAGACTTGTTGAGATATTTTGTGAGGTATTGAAACAAAATGTCCAACAAGTAGACAGCACCTGTAAGGTGAACCCTGGGGCATTCTGCAACAATTACAGTAAAGCTCTTTTTCGGTTTGATTTTAAAACACAAACCTAAATCTAGTTAGATTTGGAAATTTTGGTGCCATCTGGTCCGTCCTCCACGGCGTAACCACGGATATTAATTTCAGAGCGCAAACGGTCTGATTCATCCCAATTATGAGCAATACGCGCCGCTTCTCGTTCGTTTACTAATGCTTGAATTTCGGCAGGAATGTCTTCCATTGATAAGACTCCTAGGGAGAATAAAGCGTCATCTAGCTTATCATCTAAGCCAATGCCAAGGACCTTGTCAAAATACTTTATGGTGGCACATTTGACACCATTGGTTAAATTTTTGTCTTTAATAATATCAAATAATAAGGTGATGGCTTTAGGGGTATCCAAATCATTATTGATTGCTTCAGTAAAACGGGTTACATAAGCAGGGTCTGGCATGGTGGCTTTATTTTTATAGTCTTCATAAACAAAACGTTTAAGACGGAAGAGGGCTTGCTTAGCACCTTTAAGAGCTTCAAAACTAAAATTAATTGTCGCCCGATAGTGTGATGTTAGTATCCAATAACGGTAATCATCGGCACTAAAACCCGCGTCTTCGAGATGGCGGAGGGTGAGTGTATTACCAAGCGACTTGGAAATCTTAGTATTGTCAATGGTGATAAATTCATTATGCATCCAATATTGGGAAAATTTTCTACCAGTGGCACATTCAGATTGAGCAATCTCAGCATTATGGTGAATGGGAATATGGTCAATCCCACCGGTATGAATGTCAATTTGTTTACCGAGGGTAGACATCGCCATGGCCGAACATTCAATATGCCAACCGGGAAAACCTTTACCCCAGTGACTGTCCCAACCCAACTCGGCTTTTTTCCAGACTGCAAAATCGGCTGGGTGATGTTTTTCGGTGTTTACTTCAATACGCGCGCCACTTTTCAAAGCCGATACGTTAATATTGCCCAACCGTCCGTACTTGGGGAACTTGGCAATATCAAAATAAACACCATCATTGGTTTCGTAGGTATATCCTTTTTCTTCTAAAGATTTTATAAGTTGAATTTGTTCACTAATAAAGTCACTGGCACGAGAGAATTGAGTGGGTGGTAGAATTCGTAAATCATTGAGGTCATTAATGAAAGCATCAATATAAATATCTGATAACTCGCGCATAGCTTCCAGGGTAACTGGTTTACCTTCACGTTTGAGTCCTTTCATCATCTTATCCTCACCAGCATCGCCATCGTCTGTCAGATGTCCAAAATCAGTCAGGTTGATGGTATTTTTAACTTTATAACCATCGTAGATAAGAGTGCGCTTCAAGATGTCAGAAAAAATATATGACCGTAGGTTGCCGATATGAACATAATCATAGACAGTCGGGCCACAAGAATATATGGTCACCACATTGGGGTGAAGAGGGGTAAAGGTTTCAATCTTTTTCGATTCAGTATTAAAAATCCGTAAAGGAATAGCGTCTTGCACGGCTGGCTTAGTTGAAAAAAAAGAAAACATAAATAGTCCCTCTAGTGTATCAAACTGGTCTGAAAAGGGTAGGGTGATGAAATGGTGAATTTGATAAATAGTTTAATGGTTGCATAGTTGCATGGTTTTGTCATTGCGAATCACGAAATGATAATGAAGTGATATGCCCTGCCTGCGCAGGCAGGGCAGGCAAGGCAATCTACGGTGGTGGGCGACGTTTATTGCTTCGTCACAGATGAACGAATGAGTGTCGCAAAAATAAGACGTAACGTAGTGTAGTTTTATTTTTATGACCGAATGAGTGAAATCTGTATGTTAATACCGGAACTGTTCAGGTTACCGGCTATTCTTCCTAATGTCAGAATAGCAGGCAACCTCTTACGAAGATCCAAATATTCGCTTCGCACGTACGACTCGTAAAGTCACGTAGCCGTTGTTGATTGAAAAGTCGTTATCCTTGCGAGCGCTTTTAGATAGAGAATTTACCAAGACTCAACATTGACATGGTGAATGATTGTATGTATGATTTAATTTATTAATGGACAATGTGTCCATTAAAAAAAGGAGGTGAGAAAATGCGTCGTATCGTTCTTTTTTTGTTTCTGTCAGCAACAATGGCTCATGGAGGTGGTGGGCTTCCTATCATGTTGGTGCCAGTCCCCACCATCACCAATCTGGGCGAAACACCGCGACGCGATCAGGTCAGGGTGAATACCGACCAGAATGTACCAGGGCCAAAATTTCTACACTTTTGGCAATTCACCCTCAACGGAACACCATTGCAGGTGGCACCCTCACTCAGTGATGAGTTGCTGGGAAAAGGCACCTTCAGTGAGAAGGAAGGACTCTCTTTATGGGTCGCTCAGGAGTTGAGGTTAAGAAGGAAGGGAAAACCCCTTCCGGACAGAACCTATCTGAAGCTTGAGATGGAGGGATGTCCGGCAGGATATCTCTGCGGGCGTCTTGTCCCATCAACAAAATAACGAAGGGCGGCGCTAAAATTCTTGCGCCGCCCTTGATACTTTCTATTTCAAATCAGTGGGTCGGACCATACCTATTTTCATACAACCATTCTTATCTTGAGGCGTGCTATGTTGATTATTAAAATTTTCAGGACAAGAAACAGAGCTTTGAGATAATTTTACTCAATCATTAGAAAATTAGACTTAGAATTCAGAGCCATATACATCATCCTGTTTCTAGAGTATGCCGTACTCGGATACCTATTTTTTGAATTTTAGATAAAAAGGTTTATGTATGTACCTTATACCGATTTAGCGACATCATCTAACCCCCCAACCCCTTGTGCATAACCCCACAACCCTCAAACCCTTTTCACGTTATAATTAAAATAATATTATTAATCATATCTTTGTGCTATGAATCTAGATTTAGAAACTGCCATCAGTGGAGAAGATGAAGTCTCCTCACATCGACTACGGTGGTTGTTGTTGATTCTACTGACCAGTATCTTGGTCTTGTCCAGCACCGTTTGGTATCTCACCTCAAGTTCACCAACCACCGAGCAAGCTAAACGTGACCAAGAATTCAATGCCAAAATTCAACAAGTAGTGGAAAAATATAAAAACCAACCTTTTGTCTTTACGCTTGTCCCGGATGCCCTAACCACTATCACCCTGCCTCCACCCCCAGATTCTGACGCCTCAGACTTAGTCAGCTATCAAACGATACAGAAGCAACTAACCCCTGAAATGATTGCTGATATAGACAACGACACGATGTTTAATACCTTTACTCTGCCTGGTTTCAAGTATAGTTACTTATTTGACTCAAACATAAACCAAAATAATGAAAAATTCTATCAACTCCATGACGAAATCCGTTTCTTGGTTTTGAAATTTAATAAACAATACCAACGTCCCCCCCTCTCAAAGCGACTACCAAATGTCCAACACTACGGCACTGAACACCCAGCCGTCCCAGGAAATGATGACGTTCCTTCTACCTATCCTAGTGTCCGAGCCACCGAAGGTTTTGCCGTGGCAGAATTACTCACTCGACTAGATAACGACAACGCTGATTTCTATCAAGAGATGGCTGATGACTATGCCAGACGCGGTATCATGTATGGTTGGTACGGACAAAGTGATGTTGCAGCCGCTCGGTCATTAGTTGACAAATATTTCACCCAATTTGACAAATCTGTGGATATTTCCAGCTTTAACTCCACCTTTAATAATTTTTAATCTGTCGTCACCTAATTAACTCTTATGAAAACCATATTCACACCCTTGAAACACCCTAAAACGATATTAATTGTGATTATTTTCTTCACGCTATTTTTAGTTTTTTCATTGATTGCCCCAGCCCAGACAGCTCTAGGTAAAGGTGATGAGGATTTTGACCCACCTACCGGAAACAGTAGTAGTGGTGGTGGGACATCAAATGATTCCAAATCATCTGATTCCAAATCATCCAGTGGTGGAAGCGGATCAAGTAACAATAATTCACAAAAAGATGAGGATCAAAACCCTAACGCAGGTGGCGGAGGAAGTTCTGGCGGATCTTCAAATAGTAAAGATAAAGGTGAAAAAGATAATTCACAAAGTGGCGGAGGGGGTAGTACGTCGGGCGGATCAAGTAATAACAACAGTCAATCTAATGATAATGACCATAATGATTCTAATGGTGGAAGTCCAGAAGTACATGCAGAAGACTGGAAAGTGACAAATATACCTACTGTTCAAGAAGCTGAGGAACTGGCTAATTTGATAGCCAATAGTAGAAACATAGATTGTAATTGTGATGACTATGTACCTTCAGTGTCTAGAGAAGGACTTTTTAGTGGTGCCTATACTGCCACTGCCACTAAAGTAACTGTAACTGATCGGGATGACAAAGATAATAACAATAATGATAACAACCCTCCTATTGAAGAATGTCATATTAATACTGGTGACGGTTGTTTTTTTACCTACTACCCCCCCACCGCCACCATCTCCGCTACCAATTGTACTATTGCCTCGGGGGCCTCAACTTGTAATGCCAACCTAACTTGGAATATAGAAGACGCCACTAATCCCAATGTCCGTAACACCACTCGCTTAATGACTCTGTCTATTGCAGCTACCGGTGTTTCTGTCCCGCGAGCACTCATCTATGGTCAAAATACTATAGTAGCCAGAGATGGCACGACTGTTTTAGCAACCGCATTCGGGAATGCCACCTGTGCTAGTGGCTCGGTTTGGATTGGTACTAAATGTGGTCCCCAAACAGACCTCAACCCCGTCAGTCCCACCATCGCCCCCCAGTGTGCTGCTACTGACTCACCCTGTCCTGCCAGTACCGTCAGTTTTACTATTTATAACGCTGGGGCACCAATTTCTGCCGGCACTAATGTTCCGTACCGAATTGAATACAAAGAAAATGGTTCCAATGTTTGGCAAACAGCTGTCAATAGAAATTGGAGTGGTGGCCTTGCTTATCCAGGTACCACCACACCAATCAACAACACTTTTCCCCTAGACCTTCCCTATGGAAACCATAAGGTACGGGTAGTAGTTAATCTATCACCAACTAACTCTAGTATCGGTGAAGTAAATTTCTCTAATAATACCAGTAATGAACTTGGTTTATCTAAAAGTCCCGACCCTGTCCAGCTTGAATTCTGGGCTGATAATAATGTTATTAGATATAATGCACAAGCGACCTTAAGATACAAGATCGTCGCCCCATACCCAGCATCCTGCACTGTTACCGGCTCAGTAGAAGGTAGTAAGATTATTAATCATACTCCAGGGGACGATAGTGTTCATAATATTAGTTCAAAAAATCTCACAGCCAAACAAAAGTTTACTATTACTTGTCCCGATGCAGACGTTAACGGCTTTACCGCTCCTGGTGTTAGAAAAGATGTGATTATGGAAGTGGTACCGATAGCGTGGGAGGTTTAGATGGTTAAACCGTGTGATTATTTATGACGTGGACGGGGATTACTTTGTGGCAACTCGCCCCGTTAGAAACATAGTTTCTAACGGGCTCACAATGATGTTGTAACGACAATCGTTATCATGGATCGTTATAAAGTAAACCACACTGCCTTCACACCGCTTTGCAACTTAGTCAATCGCAGTATTAATTACAGCTTATAACACGAAAATTTTGGCACTAATGATAGAATGTGTAATAATAGGAAACATGCAAAACGAAAAATTACCAGAAGCTGCGGGTACTACAAAAAATTTATTGGGAATTGGGCTCGCTATTATTTTAACGGCGGCGGCCTTTTTTTCTGGTTTACAAGTTGGAACCCTTATCCAAACTAAGCAACAACCAGCTAGTTTATTTTCCTTTCTTTCTGGAGCACCAACGATTGCTACTTCCGATAGGGCAGATTTAACAGAATTTTGGAAGGTATGGGATTTGATGAATGAAAAATTTGCCGTAGCGACAAGTTCAACTATATTGACAAGTGAAGAAAAAATGCAAGGAGCAATTTCTGGCTTAGTACATTCCTTTAATGATCCCTATACTACATATTTACCACCGAGTGAGGCAGCTTTTTTTGGGGAAGACATTTCAGGAAATTTTAGTGGTGTAGGAATGGAAGTTGGTATACGAAATAATTTGATTACGATTATTTCACCTTTACCAAGTACCCCAGCCGAAAAATCTGGCCTACAATCCGGTGATATAATCGTGTCCATTAATGGTACTAGTACCGAAGGAATGGCGATTGATACAGCGGTGCGATTAATTCGTGGTGAAGAGGGGACGATAGTTACCTTAAATATTCTGTCAGAAAAAGCGACTAAATTGAAGAAAATTGATGTAGTTAGAGCCAAGATAGAAATTCCAACAGTAAAAACCGAAATAAAAGACGGCGTCTTTATCATTACTCTCTATAGTTTCAATGCAATCTCTGAAACAAAAATGCAGTCTGCCTTACATGAATATGTAAATAGTCATGCCAAGAAATTGATATTGGATATGCGTGGTAATCCCGGTGGTTTCTTGCAAAGTGCCGTAGCAATTGCCAGCTATATTATGCCAGCTGGGGAAATAGTTTTACGCGAAAATTTTGGTGATTCAAGAGATGAACAAGTTTATCGTAGTAATGGAAAAACTATCAAACACTTTGCTCCCAAGGAGATGGTGGTCTTAATTGATGGTGGTTCGGCCTCAGCGGCAGAAATTTTAGCTGGAGCATTAAGTCAGCATAATTATGCCACCCTCATTGGTCAGAATTCCTTTGGTAAAGGATCAGTACAAGAACTAGTTGATCTGAAAAGTGGGGCTGCTCTTAAAGTTACCATCGCTCGTTGGCTTACTCCGAACGGCATTTCAATTTCCAATGGTGGCATTGCACCAGATATTTCAGTCATTCGTACTCCTGAACAGCGTTTAGCCAATGAGGACCCCCAACTTCAAACTGCCCTTGATTTTCTCCACGGAATATACAAAGCACCAACCGCCACTTCTACCACCAATATTTAAGTCTTGGTCTTGATAAATAAACCAAAATAAATTATTCACTTGGCTCAACTTGATAGATTTGTTATGATAGAAAACATATTAGTTAATTTCAGATTTATAGATTATGAAAGTTATTCTGTTGCGCGATGTAGCTAAACTAGGAAAAAGATTTGAGATTTTGCAGGTAGCCGATGGATTTGCCTTAAATAAACTCATTCCACAAGGTTTGGCGGAGGCAGGCACGCCAGAGAATGTGAAAAAAATTATGGCGAGAAAAGATAAGCAGGCAATTGATTCTTCTAGTCAGTTAGAGGAATTTTTGGCTACTTGTGTTGCCCTCAAGGATATTACGATTACTCTAGCAGTGGAAGCAAATGAACAACAACATTTATTCAAGGCAATTAAGGAAGTAGATATTGCTAAAGCTTTAGCTGAAGCTGGTCACCCCATCAATGCGGATTTAATAAAGTTAGTTGAACCAATCAAAGCCCTGGGTCTTTATGAAATCAATCTTCAATTAGCTGATATGACCGAACAGGTAAAATTAGAGGTAGTTAAAAAATAATCAACTTATTTCTATGGCAAACTATCGTAGCATAATAATTTTATTAGTAGTTTGTGTAATCTTGGTGTCTGGACTGGCTTATTGGTCTGGAACAGGAAGTTCAGCTACTTCTAATTCTACTACTAACAAAAATAAGATAACCGCACCGC
>Ga0210042_1002192_pt1 | contig 15165 bp, 25 predicted proteins | sample CryGeymeta201518_FD_183982 | JGI IMG/M metagenome (GOLD analysis project Ga0210042, IMG submission 183982) | Groundwater microbial communities from Crystal Geyser aquifers in Utah, USA - Crystal Geyser metaG 2015-18 (SPAdes) (version 2) | ecosystem: Environmental > Aquatic > Deep subsurface >... | reverse complement strand
TGAAAATAGGGAAGATCAAGAAGAAAATATTTTTGGTGATGTTGAAGCAGATCAAATTCTTATTGTATCTTCCGATAAGGATCATTATCAATTACATAGATATAAAAATGTTCGGCAATGGTCTCCACTTACTAAGAAATTGGTGAAACCAGATGGGAAACCGCAACATGCTTTGATCGAAAAGATTGTCCGCGGTGATGCAGGAGATGGAGTTTGCTCGATTAAGTGCCCAGATAACTGGTTTACTCTTACAGAAAAGAAACGTGCCGCACCTATTACTACAAAGTATTTGCAGACATTTTTTGATGCCAAAAATCCTATTGATGCTTGTTTGACAGAAGAAGAACGTCGAAACTATTCACGGAACGAAATGCTTGTGTCTTATGAACATACACCAAAAGAAATTTACAACGCAACAATTGAGTGTTATAATAATCAAAGGAATAAAAAAGTTGATAAAATGAAATTAATGAACTTCTTTGTAAATCATAAAATGAACGTATTGTATTCTAAAATAGGAGATTTCTTTTGAAAGTAGCAGACCACCAACTTGATGAAATTTTTGAGATGATTAATTCGTCTGCCGATGTAGAAGTTTCTTTACGGCAAACGTGTAAAACCAATCCGATAGTTAAATTCTATGTCCACCTAGCATGTGATGACCGATGGATTGATTTTGATCTTCAAGATTTGGAATATAAATTCTCCGAATTTCACCGATCACTCTGTGGTGCATATTTGATGAGTAAAAGCACCATGAACATGATTACGGAAATTCTTCTTAATCCAAAGATCCCAAAGAAAACTAAATACTTCCAAACAAAGAACTTGATGGAATTGCTTTCTCTTCCTGAGGCAAAAGTATTCGAGGCAATCCTTAAAAAGAATTTGTCATCTCTCTATCCCCATATCACTCACAAAATGATGGTTGGAATTGAATGAACATCAAAGAAATTAAAGCCATTACTAAAGAAGTAATCAATAATGCAGTCATTGAAAGTTCCTCGGACTTCATTATGGTTGCATATGAACTTCATAAAAGGTTTTATGAAGGTATTTCTGAGAAGATGGAATGTGTTCTTCCCATCGAATCATCAAACTATCATGACAACTGGGCCGCAAATTGCGTCTATGTTGAATATCATCTAGACGGTCTGACTTCAGATGAAATGTATCACTGTATGATCGCTTATCGCACATATCTTGATTATTTTCTAAATGATGAAACAATCTCCAAAAAATACTTTATGGATGAAGATGATCATATTGGCTGGCAAATTTACAAAGAGTTAGATACGAAATACAATTGGTGTCGTAAACAGCTTTCAGTTCTTAAATATATTGAAGAGGTAAATTGATGTCTACTAAAATTATTTATAAATATCGTCAAGCCTCAGTGCCAGACATTTATAGTAATGTAAAGGTGATTGAGGGTACGGATGAAATCATTTATGATAAGAAATATGTAACCGCGATTGTAAATAATAATCGTATTGCTAAATTCTTAAAAACATCAATTAAATTCAAATGAAAGAATTTGACTACTCCATTGACAAATCTGTATTTTTGTCTAAATCAAATTTTTCGGAATATATTGAAAATATGATTCTAAAATATCCACATTTGACATATTTTGATGCCATTCTAAAATTTTCAGACGAATCGGATAAAGAACCTATTGAACTAGTTCAATATATGTCCGATGTTTTGTTGGCTAAAGTAAAACAGTCTGCTGTTGAAAGTGATTTGATTCAGTCTAATACACCTACATTTGAAGAATTACTATGACACCAAGAAAAGCATTTTCATATTTTCATGGAATGCATTTACACTTCACAACAGACAAATACTCAATCTTAAAATATGGTGCTCAGACTCAAATTGCTTCCAAAGCATTTGATAAACTTAGCCCAGGTATTAAGTTTAAGTTTGATTGGTTTTCTACTAAATTCCAAACTACAGAAAACATAGTTTATGCATGTATTGGGAATGAACTAAAAGAAACTGATATTAGATTTGCAAACAAGCAAGAAATATTAGACAACTACATTGATTATAAGAAACGCCGTGAATCTATTTCGTATGTACTAGAAAATGAATATGAGAAATATCTAGAAAAGAAAGAATTCAAATTTTATCAGTTGATCTTTAACTATTTGGCATCAGTGTATTCCCCTGAGTTTATATTGTTGATGGATCATGAAACTGATAATTTATCCAAGATTTTAGATGCAGCACAATTTTCATTCGCTCGGCCAAAGCTTCTTAAATTAATCAAATATAAAAGTTTTTTCTCTCCCATCAACTATCTTAAACTAAAGAACCATGAAGAATACATTTCGGCCTAAAGATTCCGAATTCGAAAATGAATCCCACATTTCTAGAAAAAAGAAGGCTACTTCTAAAATCCTAAAGACCAAAACAAAAGAAGATAAAACGCTTGAATATGGTCTCGAGGACGATCGTGAAATTATTGAATATGGAAAATTTATTAAGTAACAAAAGGAAATAACATGAACAAGCCAACATCTCATTTTAAAATGTCTTCAACGACAAAGTATTTACTCTCTACTATCACAAATAATGACACCCGGCACACGTTTCGTCATAACATGATTCAGGCTCAACTTGAATCCGAAAAGAAACCAGTAAAGGAAGATAAAAAGAAATGACTAGGATTTATATTGCTGGCCCAATGAGCGGCTATGAGAACCACAATTTTCCTGCATTTCATGCTAAGGCAACATTTTTAAGAGAAATGGGGTTTGATGTAGTTTCTCCGGCAGAGATTAATCCCAACACAGAAACATCATGGGCAGAGTGTATGCGCGCCGACATTAAAGCTTTGATTAGTTGTGATGCTATTGCTATGCTTCATGGCTGGGAAAACTCTAAAGGCGCAACACTTGAGCATCATATCGCAGAAAGACTTGAGATGAAAATTTATCTTCCAACTGAGATTCTGGGGAACTATGAACTATGATACCAATTACTGATCATGTAAATTCCACGAGTTCACACTTACAAGTTAATCTACAATTTTTTAGAAATGAGTATGAAAGTTCGGAAAATATCATTCAAGAATTACAAGAGCAAATTGCAAGAACACTTGCTCATAAAATAGTTAATCAGAGAAAATTCTTTACTTTGTCATTAGTGGATAACATTGGTGTTATGAAAGCGGATGTTATTGTTTTTACAGAGAAAGAATTAGATGAGAAAATAACAGAAGCCTTTAATAAAGGTGTTAAGCATTCTTTAAGAACATTTTCTGAATATAATAAATTTTTGGACAAATTATGACACAGAATGAATCTTCTTTCTATTCTTAGCTGCTTCCGACATTTTTAGTCTAGATTCAGCAGGAATCGCAAGTTCCGAGGTTGTCATATCTATTTACTTTGATCTATTTTGTGATATAATGGTTTTATTTGAGGAAATTATGGAAGAAACTTGTAAGGGTATTGGTGACATTAACTCAACGGAGAAGGGCACTGGCGCAAGATATAACTCCGGAGATGCTAGTATGATTAACTTTGTTTCTTAACTTTATTAAAACCAAGTTCTCTAAATGTTTTACCTAAAATTTGTTCAAGAGAAAAGTTAGAATTTAAATAATTAGAATTTGCATAGATTGTTTTTGTAATTTTTCTGTCTAGATTAGACATCCACCAAATTAGTTGTGTACTCGTAATTATTGGATCTAATAGATCTGGTCTATCGATCGTGCCGATAGGTGTAATATAATAAAATTTTCTTTGAGCTTTTGATTGATTTAGTTTATGCTCTTCTGTATAGTGAAACGGTTTACCTTTTTTGGCAACTGACATTTTTCTTTTAGATTCTTCTGAATAACATCTACCACGTTGTATTTCTGCTAGATTTGACTTAGTTTGTTCTGTGTGTTTATGTCCAGGTTTACCTTTCTGTCTTTCTGATTGTTTGGATTTAGATTCAGCAGACCTTATTTTTCCTGAGTTTGATTTAGCTATTTTTGCCTTAATTTCTTCTGATCTTGGTTTACCTTTAAATGCCTTTGATAATTTTTCTCTTGCTTCTGCTGAAACTTTTCCACCAGTAAAATTAAAACCTACGGAAGTTTGTTTAACTTTATTGTAGAATTTTTCATTTATACCTACGTTAAACTTGGAGTGCAATTTAACTTCTCTTGCTAATGCTATAATAGCATCACAGAAACTTTGGACTATTTTATATCTATAGTTTTGTGGATTTGATTTTTGATCTAACATAAACATTTTATCTGAACTGGATGAAAAGTATTTCACCCCAAGATCTTCTTTTGGATCACATTTAGAACTTCTCTTACCGTAGTAATGTTTATTTTCTACTAGATTGGTAATTCTATATACATAATGATAAATAGTATTGCTGGTCATATGACTCCTTTGCTGGGTTGATTAGAGGTAATGGAAGTTCCACCTTCGCGATTACCAACTATTTAATAATTATTTACTTTGGTCTATTTTGTGATATAATTATTTTATTTGAGGATTAGTTTATGAATGAACAAGGTATTGGTGATATCAATTCTACAGAAAAGGGTTCGGCTGCTCGATTTAATTCTGGAAAGCCAAAACTTTCTTTGATCCCTATGGTTACCCTGTATGACGAGGCCCGAGTCTGGGAATATGGACAAGCCAAATATAAAGCATGGAATTGGACAAAGGGTCAATCGTGGTCTGTCCCTCTTGAATGTGCTCTGAGACATTTGGCCAGGTGGCAAGCAGGTGAAGAAAATGATGAAGAATCAGGTCTACCACACCTTGCACATGCTATGTGCAATTTAAGAATGCTCACACTTTATGCTCAAACATATAAAGAAGGTGATGATCGTCCCCCAAAGGAATATCTAGAATGTCAGACTCCATTGAAGTAAAAAGTATGAGCCAAGAAACAGAAACTAAGAAATTTGAAAATCTTCTACCCGCGAATCAGATCCAACCAAAAGCATTCCACTACAAAGTTAGCGTTGGGGGATCAATAGAACCGGTATTCGTCACAGTGATCGCATTAAATTCCACTTCGGCAAAGAATGGTTTGAGCCAGCACCCAGCTTTTTGCGGCAAAACTATAAGTTACTATGGCATGTCAGATCATATTATACAAGTAAACTGATAATTTACACATAATGCTTCGCACGTTATAATGAATTCAAAGGAAATTAAGATGGAAATTGTTTTTATTGGTCTTATAGTTATTGCAAATTTTCCTCTGGTTATTGCTATACTATTCTTGATAAATTTTTTTACTTCTGAGAAATAAACATAAGTGTTTACCCTATCCGAAGCTCTAGAAGCAATCAAAGAAAAACCTGAATTCTCTGTGAAGGATAAAGGTGGTTATACCGTTATCGACTACAATTTGAATACAAAATCCACTTTTGTGGGTAAGAATGAATATGAGTCAGGAATTCTTTTGAATCTTCGTGGCACTGCATTCGATAACGACACTGGGAAAATTATCCGTCTTGGATTTCCTAAGTTCTTTAACTACGGTGAATTTCCAGAATCCGATGCAACATTGGATTTTTCTGAACCTCATCTGATCACTCAGAAGATGGATGGTTCATGTATCTTCGCTATTTATAAAAGTACTAAGAATTGGGTTCTTGGGACTCGTGCTGGCGTTACTGACATTTCTCGACTCGCGCAAGAGTTTATTGCCGACAAGCCTGGCTATCATTCGTTCATAGAACATGTATATGATACTTTTAGTGCTACTTCAATTTTTGAATTTTGCTCACGTAAGAACCGAGTTGTAATTGATTACCCAGAAGATATGCTTGTATTAACTGGAGTTCGTTATAATAACAGCGGCATCATGATGGACCGCGCAGATGTAGAAGCGCTTTGTTATCAATATGGGATCCCTTTGGTCAAACAGATTAAATCTATTGATCAAGCAGGTTTTAAATCATTCCAAGAATCTGTAACTAATCTTATTAATGACGAAGGTGTTGTGATCACATTTACCGGAGGAAAGAATGCTGGTCATATGATCAAAATGAAGTCCGAGGAGTATTGTGATCGTCACCATGCAGTCGATTCTCTAAAGTGGGATCATGATTGTGTGAAACTAATCGTGACCGGTCATATTGATGATATAATTCCATTGTTAGAATCAGACCGTGCAGAGTTCATCAAAACATATGCAGAGGGTCTAATGACTGCTCTTGATTTGAAAGTTAAAGCTATTCAGTTGGAATTTGAAAATCTTGCCCACATTAAAGATCGGAAGGAATTTGCGCAAGCAGTACTTCCACTTGATACCAAAGCGTTTATGTTTAAGTTGTTTGTTAATCCAAAATATGACGTACGCACGGCACTACTTGAATATGCAAAGCGTATGACTAATAATCAAGCAAATGTAAAAGAACTCAAGAATTTCTTGGGTTTCTATCAAGAATATCTTTAAAGGAAAATTATGAAAAAGCTTGTTATCGCTTCTCTCATCGCTCTTTCTCTTGTTGGCTGCGGTCAAGTTGAGTCAGTGACTAATTCTGACAAATCTGCTACCGGTTTGTTGGAACGCACAATGACGCTAATGGTAAAGTAATCAAATCTTGGGTCACAAACAATCATATTGAATATGGCGACCCAGTTGCCGGATTCATTGATAAAAATGGAGTTAACGTCCGAGTCTCCGGCACCTTTGTGATTGAAGGAAAATAATTTACATTTATTCAAATATGAATTATAATGATTTTTTAGGCAAATTCCTCAACGAACACAAAGATGGTTTCGTTGAGGAAAATAGACCGAACCTCAAAACTATTGACATATCTGAAGTGACCGATCCGGTTGTTAAATCAGACACAGTTAAAGATTTGAGAGACGTTACCTTTATTCTTGGATTTAGAAAGTTAAATAGACTTTTGTCCATAATGAGTCGTATTATTAAATGAAAACAGAAGTATTTAAAGAACTAACCGATGCGCAACATATGCGGATTCGTCCCGCAATGTACATTGGTTCGGTGTCGACCGAAGAAGTGTCTGGTATGTTCTTCGGAAAATATCAAACACTTCATGTAATTCCTGGCTTGCTTAAAATTATTTCTGAGATCATTGATAATTCAATTGATGAAGCTATAAGAACTGATTTCAAATATGCCAATAAAATCCACATCAACTTTACTCAAGAAGCCAATGGGCTCGAGAATGACATTTGGCGCATCACTGTAGAAGATAACGGCCGCGGTATCCCAGTTGTTAAGCACGGTGAAAATTACCAACCAGTTCTTGCATGGACTCGAGCACGTGCCGGCTCAAACTTTTCCGACGACCGCGAAACAATTGGTGCCAATGGTGTTGGGTCATTTGCAACTGCGGTATTCTCACAAGAGTTTATTGGTGAAACTGCAGACGGTAAAAATTATCTCAAGATGGTCACAGCTGACCATGCAAAAATCAAATCGGTTACCACCAAGGCATCAAGTAAGCAATTTACCAAGGTATCATTCGTACCTGACTTGTCTGCATTCTCTATTTTGGAAATTTCAGCTGATCACATTGATTTTATCAAAGATCGGATTGAAAATCTTGCTGCTTGTTATCCATCTATCACTTTCACCTTCAATGATGAAAAGATCAAGATCAAGAATGCCAAGGAATATGCTTCAAAATATTGTGAGCACTTTGTAATTGGTCAGGATGAAAAGAATACTTTAATCTTTGGCCCATCTGGTGAACAAGAAGAATTCCGGCTTCATTCGTATGTGAACGGTCTGTGGATTAAGAATGGCGGTTCTCATGTAAATTATATTCTTGATCAGATTGTAGTTACTCTTAAAGAACACATTCGGAAAAAACATAAAATCGACGTACTGCCGAATCAAATAAAACAACATCTGATGTTTGTTTCTATTATTCGTGGCTTTGTAAATATGTCTTTCGATAGTCAGACTAAAGAGCGGATTACTAATACTGCCGCGGAAGTTGCAGCACATCTTTCCGGTATTGACTTCGATAAGATTGCCAAGCAAATTCTAAATACACCCGAGATTCTGGATCCAATGATTCAGGCTATCTTGTATAAAAAGGAACAAGCCGAAGCTCGTGAATTGGCTAAAAAACAAAAGTCAACAGCCAAGATTCGAGTGGTGAATCATATTGCGGCTACCGATGCAGACCCAGAGAAAAGAATTCTATACATCGTAGAAGGTCTTTCGGCTATTGGTTGTCATATCTCTGTGCGTAATCCGAAGACGGATGGGGGCTTACCTCTAAAGGGTAAAATTCTAAATGTTCGCGGTATGAAGCCGGTTGATATTATCAAGAATAAAGAAATCCGAGAACTGTTAGCTGTACTTGGTTTGGAATTCGGTAAGCCTGCTATTAATCTAAATTATGGTAAAATAGCTATATTTACCGATTTGGATTATGATGGTTCACACATTTTCGGGTTACTGTTAAATTTGTTTTCTAATTGGCCTGAGCTATTTACAGACGGCAGAGTAAATCGTTGTTTGGCCCCACTGTACTATTGTACAAAGGGCAAAGATGTTAAAACCTTCTACACAAAAGAAGAATTTGAAAAATTTAATCCAAAAGGTTACGATGTGCAATTTTTCAAGGGCTTAGGTAGTATGCCCAAGGAAGTTTATAAACAGTGTCTGCAGAATCCTATGTTTGTACAAGCATCGGCAGATACTGCAGATTACAAAAAATTAGAAATGTTCTTTGGTGATGATGCCGACGGCCGTAAAACTTGGATGATCAACTAAATTTATTATGTCTACAATTATTAAAACTGTATCTGAAATTATTGATTCTGATCTTTTAGATTATTCTATGTATGTTCTGCAGAACAGAGCTATTCCATCTGCAATTGATGGATTCAAAAGTGGTGGTAGAAAACTTGTTTATGCCATGCTTAATGATTACCCAACCAGGAAAGTTAAAGTCGCAGAACTTGCCGGGGCGATTGCTAAATATGGATACCACCACGGAGAATCTTCAGCTGAAGGTGCCGTCGTTACTCTAACTGCAGAATGGAATAATAATTGCCCAGTGTTCACAGGCCATGGCAATTTTGGGTCCAGATTAGTTCCCGCAGCTGCTGCCGCCCGATATATTTTCGTCTCACTTTCACCCGACTTTAAGAAATACTTTATTGATCCTGAAGTAACTCCAAACTCACCTGACCCCGAGAATCCAGAGCCTGCTTATTATCTTCCAACTTTGCCCTGGGTGCTTGTCCCAGGCGTTTCCGGTATCGCCGTAGGGTTTGCTTGTAATATTCTGCCGCGGTCGATTAAAGATCTTACTGTCGCGGTCAAGAAATATCTCAAGGACCCAAAGAAATTTTTGAAAGCACAAGAATCTATTCCCCCAACATTTCCTCATTTTAAAGGCACCGTTGTTCAAGATGAAACAAATTTGTCTACATGGTACACAGAGGGGATTGTAGAATATGTGGGCAAATTCACATACCGTATTTCCGAATTGCCAGTTGGATATGATCGTGAGAAGTATGTAGAGTTTCTCAATGATCTCGTTGATGAAGATAAAATTAGAGACTACGAAGATAATTGTTCGGAAGAAGGTTTCTGCTTTGATATAAAGGTTACTGCAATCGCTCGTGATAAGATTGATCATGATCCAATTAAATTCTTTAAGCTTCGGAAGTCTCATACAGAAAACATTACGACTCTTGGGGTGAACGGAAAATTAAAATTATTTTCATCCGTTGCTAATCTGATTGCATATTTTTGTGATCATCGTATTGAAAAGTTTGGTGAAAAGATTGAATATGAAAAGAAAGAACTAACGGACCAGATCAGTCTCATGACAGACAAGGTTAAGTTTATCAAGATGGTTATTGAACGGAAAATTGATTTTCGACAACTTAACCGGACTCAGTTGCTTGAAGTAATTGAAACCAAAATCACCAAAGCGGAATATGGTAAGAACTTTATCAACATTCAATTGTACGGCTGCACTACTGATGCTGTATCGGCGCTAGAGGAAAAGATCAGCGTGTGTAACACAGAACACAAGGCGCTGTGTAAGACAAATCCGATGGAACGATATCTTAGTGTACTGTAATTTACATATAATGCTTAACGTGTTATAGTAATATTATAGGAAATTATACCCACAGCTAAGGAAATTGAAAATGGGATTCTCATCAGTAACACGGCAAAAACTCGGTAAAAATCTTACCAGGAAGATTTACACCAGAAGTAGTGGTAATACTACTAAAGTAACATCAACTTTAGTAAGTAAACAGAATTTGGGCAATGGTCAAACAATGACTCGGTACACAACAAATTCTCAACCAAAACAGCAGATGTTTGCCAAGAAGACTAAGTCAAGTTCTGGCCGACCTTCTTCAAGAGCTCGGAGTAATGCAGGTAATAATGAGATGGTAGCTGCCTTTGTCTTTACCGCTGGTGTAGCCTGGGTTTTCTACAAACTCTACGGCTGGGTGACCGAGTTGTTCGCTAAGCGGAGAGCTTCGGCTACTTCTGTGGAAACCATCATCCCAGAGGAAGCTAGCGAAGCTAAGCGTGGTTTCCTCGGCTCTGTGTATGATTTCTTTTTCTCACCCATTACATTCAAATAATGTACACACAATTCCTGATGTAGTATAATAATTTATCTTAAACAAAGGATAGATCATGGGCAAATTCGTTACACCGGTTGATGTTGTTGCTGAAACAGCAAAGGTTCTGAAGGCAGTTCATAAGTATCTTAAAACGGTCACATGTAACGTTGGTACTGTTGAACACGATCGCCTCCTTGATAATAAAATCTGTGTGATCATTGATAATGACGGTACCCTGGCTGCAGACATTGGTTCAATGTTGGGCAAAATGAAAGGTGTATCCATCGTTGATACGCTCGAAGTCCGCGGTGTGTATGATTGGAGAGCCGATCGTTACCTCCGCCCTTGTTCGTCCATCCTAATTCAATTCAGCAACAAATAAAAACACCCTTACCGAAGATCAAAAAGATCTATTGATTTGAAGCTGCCGAAGCGCTGCGTTCGTCATGTATGTATCATTTTGAAAAGTACACTGAGTTTAGTACTTCAAATCGAAGTGACTGGACATATGAAGAAAAATGCCGGTATGGCTCAGAGTGCGATTACGAACTGTCCTTGAAACTAGACAAAATAGCCGATGAGTAATTATGGATCTCACACAACATCTCAAAGACCGACATGTAAACTTAGATTCACATCGGTTTTTGCTTGACGAAGAAGCCCAGGTAGCTACGGCACTGCTGTACAATCTATCTGGGCAAATTTGCGGCTACCAGCAGTATCGCCCACTTGTCGGCAAAACTCGTCGAAATGATCCCAAAGAAGGTAGATACTATACCTATAAAACCGAAGGTACTTTGGCAGTATTTGGAGTTGAAAGTCTCCATTTGACTCCACATCTAGTATTTTTGGTTGAAGGTATGTTTGATGCTGCCAGACTATGTTCCCGGGGGTTTTCTGCTCTTGCCGTTCTGTCAAACAATCCAACTCAAGATCTGAAGGGTTGGTTGAAGTGTCTGAATCGGAAAGTCGTTGCTTTGTGTGACGACGATGCACCCGGACTTAAATTGGCCGCATTCGGCCATGAAGCAGTTGTTATGAAATCCCATGATGTGGGAGATTCCACCGAAGCCGAGCTGGACGAACTTCTAAATAAATATTCTTTTTGAAAGAATTCTATGGAATATTTACAAGGCAATCTCATTAATTATGCCAAAGAAGGCAAGTTTGATGTAATAGTTCATGGCTGTAATTGTTTTAATACTATGAACTCGGGTATCGCAAAAGCTATTAAAGAAGCTTATCCCGGTGCATGGACTATTGATCAGGAAACACAAAAAGGTGATCGTAACAAATTGGGTACGTATTCGCTTGTACATTATATGCCGATTGTTGTGAATGCATATACTCAATATGATTATGGCCGGGATGGTAAAGATAGGTTCAAATATGATGCTTTTACTCTTATTCTTCAAAAGTTAAAATTCCAATTCCCATCCAAGCACTTCGGATTCCCTTACATCGGCTGTGGGTTGGCAGGTGGGAATGAAACAAGAATTGTAGAAATGATCAAGAACTTTGACCGTGAATTGTCAGCTTATGGCGGCAAAGTTACTTTGGTGAAATTTTAATTTACACATATTTCTATCATAGTATAATAGTATTATGTCCAATTTACACTTCCAGATGAAAACCGTCTCAGATGAACTCTGGGATACAATTTATTTCTCAACTGGTAAAGTTCCTATTTCCAATAAAAGCGCAGACTCCCGGACACTAACATTGGGTAAGTTCAAAGTACTGATCAAATCATTCAAGTACATTTCTGTAAATGGTGATGTTTGTCGTAGCATCCCTGAAGCGAAATACGTTATTATGAAAGCTCTTTTAGAATGAAAAACCTGAACAAATCGGTTAAAATTGATCCGAAATTCACGGCCGCAGAATGGCAACTTTATTCCTTCCGAGATGATCCGATTAAGGCTGGCGGCGTTCCGTTGGTTGCAATTGCTCTAAACAAAGCTTTGAAAACAGCCGTCAATAAAGCCGGGTCTGACCGTAAATCTGCTTGGAAAGATGTTTACGCTCACCTCGGCAAATATGCAGAATATGGTGCTTCTGATACTGAACCCCGAGACTTTCTGCTTGATATTCTCGGTGAAATTTATGGGCCTTCATTTTAAACTATCATGATTTACGTTCTAACTTATTTGTGCTTGACCGTACTGGCACTGGCGTTTGTCTACTGTGCTTCTGTGTGTTCCGACGATCGAGATCGAGGGTAACATGCCAGCCAACAAAGCTCCACAAAGTCTAGAAGCTGCAGTTTTAACTGTGCTTGAAAGATTTACATTACCATCTACAGTTAGAAAAATCCTGGAAACTGCATATTATGGATCCGATCATTTTAATGAATCTCAGGAGTCTTTATTTAATAAGTCATGTCTAAACAAACTTTCATTCGTCAAAATTATCTAATAAAACCATCAAATAATGGTATTCAGTTCTTTAATCAAGATACTGGAAATCAGAGATTTGTGTGGAATTATTTTCTGGCAAAATCTATGGAACGATATGAGTCAGAAAAGAAATTCTGGTTCTATTATGATATGGCTAAAATGCTACCAGATTTAAAAGATGAATTTGAATTTCTTAAATTAGGTAATTCTCAAGGTCTACAACAAACATTAAGACAATTGGATACTGCACTAAAAGGTTCGTTTAAGTCAACAAAAAATAAAGTTAAAAAAGGTTTCCCAAAGTTTAAGAAGAAATCCGGTACTGGTTCTGTTACTTATCCACAAGGAGTTAAAATCCTTGATGGTAAATTAGAAATACCTAAATTTAAAGAATCTATTAAAATAAAAAATAATGGAATGGGTCTACCTCAGGACTATAACTCAGTCACCATTACAAAGTCTGCAACTGGAAAATTTCATGCTTCTTTTGTAGTTCCATTTATGATTCCAGATAAAGTTCAAATTAATAAAAACTCTTCTGTAGTTGGTATTGATTTGAATTCTAAACACATTGTGGTCTTAGATGATGGTTCTGCTATTATTAACCCAAAACACCTTCTAAAGAAAGAAAAAAGACTCAAGAAATACCAAAAACAGTATTCAAAAAAACAAAAAGGTTCCAGTAACAAAAATAAGGCAAGAATCAAATTAGCCAGACTTCATGAAAAAATAGCTAATGCTAGGAAGGATTTTGTTGAGAAAATAACTCTCGACATAGTTAGAAATAATGATATTATAGTTATTGAAGATTTAAATGTTAAAGGAATGCAAAAATGGAATGGTAGAATGATTCAGTCCGCACCATTTGGTCTAATTCGTTCAAGATTGACTTGGAAAGCCAACAAGTTAGGTAAACATCTAGTTGTCATAGATCGTTATGAACCAACCAGTAAAGTCTGTTCGGATTGTGGTCAGATTCATGATTTTGGATTAAACACTAGATGGTTAAGTTGTGATTGTGGTCTTGAGTTACATCGAGATCATAATGCAGCTATAAATATCCTGCATGCAGGATTAAGGATTCTTGAAGAGAATCCTGATAAGAATTTTGAGGTAGGAACTACCTTTAAAGCTTGTGAAGAAACTAAGTTTCATGATTCTAGTAATGGAATCAGGTGGGTTTCATTGAAGCAAGAAAATACTCGATCTTTAGTCGAGTATTAGTTCATCTACTCGTGAGTGTGAAAAGTGATATCCGGAAATAATTTACACATAATTCTGAGTGTAGTATAATAAACCATCTTCTCCAAATTACAAAGGAATAATCATGTCTGATTCAGTTTTTTATTCTTTGTTGGTTTTGGCTTTGTATCACCTGGTTGTGGGTATGGCCATAACAACAAAGAATTTTAGATCGACTCTAGTTTTCAAAATAATACCAGTTTTGACTGCATTTTTTCTCGGTCTCTTGGCTTTCAAAGTAATTATTTAAGAATAATCATGGAATTCAAACAAGTCGTTCTCTGGCCAGGTACCATCGTTGGTAAAGAAAAAGTGGAAGATTTTGAGAAGTTTATTCTTGAAGAACTTGATACTCATGTTAAGTATATTGAAGAATTCAAGACTTTATCTGACCGAGATGATCCAGAGTCTGGTGGTCGTAATGATGTGTTGTTCTATGTGGCAACCGAAGACATTCCAAAGTTTGCTGTTCCGCGCCTCACCCTCGGCATGCGGTGGATTGAGGATGTTCTAGACAATGAAACTTACCGGCAAGATTATTCAATCTATCCCGAAAGCATGAAGGCCCTTCGCTGCTGGTAATTTGGATTTGCGCCTGAAGCTTAACGGTCAAGCAACGGCCTCATAAGCCGCTGAAAGTGGGTTCAACTCCCACCGGGCGCACCATTAATTTACACATAATTCTGAGTGTAGTATAATAAACCATCTTCTCCAAATTACAAAGGAAATATCATGTTTAAACTCACTCACTCCACTGGTCCCGGGTCGCACCAAGGAACAAGACAAAGTTCAGTATGTTGTGACGGATATTTCCGATGCCAATTTCCCCATCGTTTTGTGGTTCGGTGAATGTGTGGCTTCAAACACACCTGTTCTAAAACGTATTCAGAATGCTGCTCGCAAGGCATTAAAAGAAATCCAACCTGGCGGCGTCTGATCATGAAAACACTTGA
>Ga0210042_1002189_pt1 | contig 15169 bp, 16 predicted proteins | sample CryGeymeta201518_FD_183982 | JGI IMG/M metagenome (GOLD analysis project Ga0210042, IMG submission 183982) | Groundwater microbial communities from Crystal Geyser aquifers in Utah, USA - Crystal Geyser metaG 2015-18 (SPAdes) (version 2) | ecosystem: Environmental > Aquatic > Deep subsurface >... | reverse complement strand
TACCGCCGCCACCGTTGGAATTGTCATCTTTTTAGCTTCTAATTCCCACCTCCATTTTTCAATTTCTCTCCTTTTTTTCATTATTTATCCCTTTTTTATGTTCTAATTTTATCTTACCCCGTTAGAAATTAAAGGTCAATTTCAGTCAGAAGAATTTAAAAAGTCAATTTCTAACGGGGTTTTAACTCTTCAAAACACTTTTTGCAAAAATGGGATTCTAATTTGAAACCTCCTTTATTTAGCCAGCAATGATAAGCTTTTCTTATTGGCTTTTGACATTTAGCGCATCTCATTATCGTTTTCGTACTACTCGCTATTGACAGTTTATTTTAGTTTGCTATAATAGAAAAAAGATGGAGGTGAAAAAATGACCTATGAGAAAGGAAAAGAAATGACTGTGGATGAGCTTCTCTCGTTGTTGAAACAGACCGAATGGGGAAATCTTTCCGGTTCACCACTGAAGTTCAAAGGAAAATCTCTTTTACGACGACATTGCGGACGAAGGCTGTTAAAGTTTGAAGGAACTGAGACGAAAGGTATTATTTATGCTTGGGGATTTATAACAATCCTTGCGTGCCCAAAATGTGGATATATCAGATATGAAAATGTGGGTTATCCAGTGCCGATTACCAAAAAAGGAAATCTATTCAATCTATTGAAATCGAAATCGCTGAGAGCTGTCCACTAGATGTTCTTTCAGGCACCGAACGTCAAAAGACTATTAGGTGCTCTTTTTTTATTTCTATCTCTTCTGCCACTTTAGCGCACCTAAATCCCCTATATTCGGGCTTCTTTTTTATTTTCCACTTTTTGACAATTTTTAAGATTTCATCCTGACTCATCTTTTAAAATTATATCACTATATTAATTAATTTTCCGGGGATAAAGACGACTTTTTTTATTTCTTTGTTCCCTATCCATTTTTTGATTTTTTCACGAGAAATGGCTAATTATTTTGCCTTGAAAAATTTAGTCCTATCTCAATTTTTTCCAAAGATATCCGGTTGAATGGGAAGTGAAATAATTTTTAATTCCATTTGTAATTTTTTGTTTTTCTTCTTTGGTTTTGGTTATCAAAAGAGGAGAAATTTTATTTAAATCTTTCAAAGATTTGAAAGACTCTGACCAAAAAGAGCCTTCCGTTAATTTAACTCCGAATTTTTTCTCTGCCAGTCTCAAAAGAGTTTTAACCTTAAATTTCTTTTTAACTAATAAGAAATACAAATCTATTAAATCTTTTGGGTCATTGCGATCAAAAAAAGCCATAACTTTATTGGCCGCAATGTCCTCCAAAGAATCGATAAAAATTCCCTGCCATTTTTTCCGAGATTTAATTTTTGGATGCTCATAAAAAACAAATTCCATCCTTAATTCTTCCTTATCGTGAAGAAAGAATTCCCAGCGATCAAAAATTTTCTTTTCTTCAATTTCTTTTAATTTAAGTTGTTTTTTTAAATTTCGAACAAAACCAATTATTTGATTATAGCTAAATGGTTTATCATTAAAAAAATCTAAATCTTTCGATTGTCGATGATGTAAATAAAAAAGGGATAACAAAGTACCACCGGTCCAATAAAATTTATCTTTGAGATGAGATTTAGAGAATAAATCTAAAACTTTTTTTTGAAGAGAACTAATTTCAGCCATATTTTTTGAAGAAAAAATCAAGCATCATTCTTTTGCCAGGATCTAGTCTCTTTTTTAATTTTTTGAAATATTTTTTTATTATTTCTTTTTTCAATCCTCGCCAATCATCATAATTAATTTTTCTTTCCAAATACCAAAGCCACTGCCTTTCGGTTTGAGGTCTCCAATTTTTAGGTAAATTATAGTCCCAGAGCTTCATATTTTTTATTTTATCACTAATTTTGAAAAAATAAAAGGAGGTGATGAAAAATCACCCTTTTTGAGTTGGTTCATAAAATGTTTAACATCGGAGGTTAAACATCGCTCTTATATCACTACGAGATTAATTAATTTTCCAGGAACAAAAATTACTTTTTTTATTTTTTTGCCTTTTATCCATTTTTTGATTTTTTCACGAGAAATGGCTAATTCTCTTGCTTTTTCTTCTGAAATATCGGCTTCAACTTCGATTTTATCTCTAACTTTTCCATTAACTTGGATAACTAAAGTGATTATTTCTTCCTTGATTAATTTTGGGTCATATTTTGGCCAAGGCCGACTATGTATAGAAGTTTTGATATTGAATTGTTTATCCTTTGAAGCTTTAGCGAAGGAGGACCAGAGTTCTTCACAAATATGGGGAGCAAAGGGAGCTAAAATTGAAATCAGAGATTTCAAATGCCAAATCCCATAATTTTTTCCTTGAAGTTCATTGACTAAAATCATTAAAGCTGAAATCGCCGTATTAAATCTAAAATTTTCGATATCCTCAGTTATTTTTTTAATTGTCTTGTGGATTAATTTTTCAATTTCTCTATCTTCTTCAACAGAAATTATTGATTTTTCTTTTCCAAAAAGATTCCAAACTTTTTCTAAAAATCTTTTCATCCCAATTAATCCTTTTGTGTTCCAATTTATTGGTTCATCAAAAGGACCCATAAACATTTCATATAATCTAAAGGCATCGGCTCCATATTTTTCAATTAAGGGATCGGGATTAATCACATTCCCCCTTGATTTTGACATCTTTTGTCCATCGGATGCCAAAATTAAACCCTGATTTCTCAATTTCAAAAATGGTTCTTTAAATTTTATCCAGCCGGCGTCGTATAAAACTTCTGTCCAAAACCGAGCATAAAGCAAATGCAAGACGGCGTGTTCTGCTCCACCGACATAAAGTTCAACTGGCAGCCAATATTTAATTTTTTCTTTGTCCCAAAAATATTTTTTATCTTTTTTCAGTAAATAAGCAATAAAGTACCAGCAAGAACCTGCCCACTGAGGCATAGTATTGGTTTCTCTTTTAGCTGGTCCGCCGCATTTTGGACATTTTGTATTAACCCATTTTTCAATTGCTGCCAAAGGCGATTCCCCAGTTCCGGTTGGCTGATATTTTTTTACTTTTGGTAATTTCAAAGGTAAATCTTTCTCGTCCAAAGCAATCCAACCCGGATTTAAAATTTCTCCTTTATTAAAGTTTTTAAGTCCAGAGGTTTTTAAGTTTTTAAGTTTTGCCGCGCAGTTTTGGCAGAAAACAAGCGGAATCGGTTCCCCCCAATATCTTTGTCTGGAAAAAATCCAATCTCTTAATTTAAAATAAACTGCTTTTTTGGCTGAACCCCCCACCACTTCTTGTGGGGTTTGTTTGCCCAAATCTTTTTCTCGAAAAGTGGTGGGGGGTAAATTTTTCTTTGCTAAAAATTGGCCGATGGCTTCTCTTGCCTCTTCAGATTTCATTCCCGTAAAGCGACCCGAATTAATCAAAAATCCCTCGCCCTCATAAGCTTTTTCGAATCTTCCGTTTGAAACTATTAAAGGTGCTTCTTTTGGTAATTTTTTCTCTTCAAAATAAGGTTTTATTACCTCAATCATTGGCAAATTAGATTTCCTGGCAAAATCAAAATCCCTTTGGTCATGACAAGGAACAGCCATCACCGCTCCAGTTCCATAATGGATTAAAACATAATCAGCCACAAAAATTGGAATTTCTCGGTTATTTGCGGGATTTATCGCCTTGATTCCTTTTAATTCTATTCCGGTTTTTTCTTTCGCCTCGCTAATTCTTTCCCTTTCCAATTTCTTTTTTGATTTTTCGATGTATTCTTCAATAGATTTTAGATTTTGGATATTAGATTTTAGTTTTTGAATGATCGGATGTTCTGGAGCCAAAACCAAATAAGTACAACCAAAAAGAGTATCAGCCCGTGTTGTAAACACAGGAATTTCTAATTTTAAATTTTTAATTTCAAATTTAATTTCCCATCCTTCTGATTTTCCAATCCAATTTTTTTGCATTTCTTTTATTTTTTCTGGCCAGTCAAGCAAATCCAAATCTTTCAACAATCTCTCGGCATAGGCAGTGATTTTTAAGACCCACTGCCTCAAATCTTTTTTCCCAACTTCTGCTCCGCATCTCTCGCATTTTCCATCGATCACTTCCTCATTGGCTAATCCAGTTTTACAAGAAGGGCACCAATTTATCGGTAAAACCGCTTCATAAGCCAAACCCATTTTGTAAAGCAAAAGAAAAATTTTTTGAGTTAGTTTATAATATTCGGGGTCGGTGGTGTTTATTTCTCTCAACCAATCATAGCCAAGACCAATCATCCTCATTTGTTCTTTCATTCTTTTGACATTCTTTTTGGTCGTGATTTCGGGATGAATTCCAGTTTTAATGGCATAATTTTCAGTTGGTAAACCAAAGGCATCCCAACCCATTGGATGCAAAACATTAAAATCTCTCCTTCGCATTAAATGAGCATAAATATCAGTGGCAATATATCCTCGGGGATGGCCAACATGCAATCCTTCAGCCGATGGATAAGGAAACATATCCAAAACATAAAATTTTTGCTTTTTGGAAAAATCTTTTGCTTCAAAAATTCCAATCTTTTCCCAAATCCTCTGCCACTTCCGTTCAATTTTTCGCGGGTTATATGTCATATTTTTATCTTATCACAAAAAATATAATTTTCGAATTTTGAAATAAAAAAGTGCCATCGGAATTGGCACCTAAGAAAGAACTAAAAGAGTTAGAAAAAATGTTTATCTTGCCCGTTTCAGAATTCTGGATAGCACGTTTTGATTCTTTGAAAAATCACTGACTAGTTGCCGAAGTGTCAGTCTTTTTTTCTGATTACAAGTACCTGAAAAAGTGCAACGTCTATACTCAATTTTGAATTTTCCTTTTGTCGTTTCTTTTCTTTTAAAATAACAACCTCCTTTCAACAAACAAAGATCAATATTTTTCCTATCTATTTCTCCAAAGGCCATTGACTTCGCCTCTTATTTATTTTTATCAAATTTTTAAATTTTTGTCAAGTTTTTTGCTCTTTTGGTTGCCTCTTTTTTAATTTTTTCTTCTCCTCCGATTTTTCTATCTCGCATTAAGATTTTTCCATTGCAAATGACATCAGAAACGCAATTACCAGTGGCAGAATAAACTAAATCTGAAATTAGCCCCGCACCAGAAACTTCGTTTCGGTACGGGGCAAGATTGTGGCCAGGAATTAAAGAAACTTCATTTAAATCGATTAAAATCAAATCGGCGAATTTTCCTTCAGCAATTTCTCCGGCATTTATTTTTAAAGCTCTTGCTCCATTTTTTGTCGCAATTTCAAAAATTTCTTTTGCTGGGGCTATTGTCGGATCCATTTCTTTTATTTTTTGCAAAAGGGGGGCAAATTTCATTTCCAAAAATATATCCAAAGAATTATTCGAGGCAGGACCATCTGTCCCTAAAGTAATATTGACCCCAGTTTCTTTTAATTTTTTATAAGGGAAAATTCCTGAAGCTAATTTCATATTCGAGCAGGGATTATAAACCACGCTTGATTTGTGTTTTGCCAAAATTTCAATTTCTTTTTCATTTAGCCAAATTGAATGAGCTAAAAGACAATTTTTTCCTAAAAAACCAATTTTATCTAAAAATTCAACTGGCCTTAAATTAGCCAACCTTAAACATCCTTTAACCTCTTCTTCGGTTTCTGACAAATGCATATGTAAAATTAAATTTTCTTTTTTGGCAAAATTTTTTGCCCAGATCAAATTTTCTTTTGAAGTTCCATAAATCGAATGGGGGGCAACTGCTAATTTAATTAAATCCAATTTTTCTGATTTAAAATTCTGATATATTCTTTCGAAATTTTCTTTACTTCCTCTTTTATCAAAGTCAATTATTAAAGGTCCTACTATTGTTCGCAAACCCATTTCTTTTGCCGCTTCAATCACTGCCTCTCCATACCAATACATATCGTTAAAACAGGTCGTTCCAGTTTTTATCATCTCTAAAATCGCTAATTTTGTTCCCCAGTAAACATCATCTTCGTTTATTTTCTTTTCCAATGGCCAAATCTTTTTCAAAAGCCATTCTTTCAAAAGCAAATCATCTCCATATCCCCGAAAAAGAGTCATCGCAGCGTGGGTATGGCAATTGATGAATCCAGGCAAAACTGCCTTTTTTCCTTTCCCATCAATTTTTTCTTCTGCTTTCAAATTCAAACTTTTCCCAATTTTTTTAATTTTATTTCCTTCAATAAAAATATCTTTCTTTTTCCCATCTAAAATTACGTTTTTAATTAAAATACTCATATTTGAAATAGTTCTTTGGCATTTGTTCTTGTGATTTCTGAAACCTTTTCAAAACTTAGATTTTTTATTCTGGCAATTTCTTCGGCAATGTATTTTACATTAATTGGTTCGTTGCGTTCTTCTTGACTTTGGCCGCCTTCGCAAAAGCTCCGGCGAGCCGCTGGCGGAGTCAAATACGGGCAATCGGTTTCAATTAAAATTCTATCTAAGGGAGTATTTTTAATATTTTCTTCAAAATTTATTCCTTCAATTTTCTTGAAAATTATTCCGTTGAATCCGATATAAAATCCCATTTTCAAATATTCTTTAAGTTGATCTATCGTTCCCACGAACCCATGCATCACGCCTCGTATTTGAAAATTGGAAATTGAAAATTGAAAATTCAAGATCTCTATAAGATCTTGGTGGGCCATCCGGCAATGGAAAATAACAGGTAAACCCCCACTACCAAATTTTTGGTGTGGGGGTAAATTCAACTCTTTGGCTAATTCTAATTCTTTTAAAAGTAAATCTTTTTGTTTTTCTTTAAATAATTCAAGTTTTCTTTTTGTTTTTGGTTTCCAATAGTAATCTAACCCAATTTCGCCAATTGCCACGACTTTTTCAGATTTTGCCAAATTTTTGTATTTCTCGTAATCAAATTTCTTTTCAAAATGGCTTCCTTCTTTTTCATCCGTTTTAATTTTTATTAATCCGGTATCCAAATCTATCGGATGAAGCCCGATTGAAGCATAAACGCCCTTTTCATATTTCGTGGTAATTTCTACTGCTTTCTTTGAAGTTTCAAAATTTGTTCCAACATTTATCACCCAAATTTCACTTTCTAAGCATTTCTTTATAATTTCATTTCTATCTTTATCAAAAGCTGGAAAATTCAAATGGGAATGCGTATCTACAAGCATTTTTTTATTTTATTTCATTTTTGAAAATAAAAAAAGCCCAGCAAGGCTGGGCCTATTTGAAAAATTTGATCAACTTTCGGTTTCCTTTTTCTATTCGATTGGGACTTTAGCTGGCGGTTCTCTTCTTTCGTCAAACCAGAAATTTAAGCACTCGTCAATCTCCAACTCTTTTATATCTCTTGCTTCTTTTAATATTCTATCTTTGGCAATATCGCTTAAGTCTCTTAAGAGTAAAGTAATTAACCCTTGGGTTGTTACAGTTGGTTTGAAAATCGCTCTCCGATTCTCAGTAGCAATGATTAGTTTATAACGACCAGCTCCACCTTTTTCTTTAGATAACTCCTTGGGACACATCTTTTTCATTTTATTTATAAATTCCTCACAATCTCCAACTTCCATTATTGGCACTTTATCACCCCCTTTTGAAATGTTCTAAGTTAAGATTAGCAAATTCTATTTTGAAAATCAAATCAATTTAGGGAAGAGGGGCTCAATTTTTTTAATTTTAGTTCCGGGTTTAATGTTAGTCCAACTATCTTTATAGTTTGGGTTTCTCACTAATATTTTTTCTAATCTTAAAGCATTAGCAATTTTTAAGGCAGCATCTGGTAAAAAGATAAAAATTTGCCAAGTAAGTTGATGAATGGCATCCAACAATCCATATAATACCCAATTTAATTCCTCGACTTTCCCCTCTTTTGCTAAATCCCAAGGTTTGTTTTCTTCAATGTATTTATCAGCCTCGGTAATAAATTTCCAAATAGAAGAAAGCGCTTCGTTAAATTGATAAGTATTAGCCAGAGCATTATCTAAATCTTGCCAAGATTTTTTCCAATTATGGATATTTTGATTGATCCTTAATGGATGACTATCCGGATCCTTATCAATTTTAGGTACCTTACCGCCACAATATTTCTCTACCATTGTTAAAACTCTGGCCACTAAATTTCCTAGTCCAGCCGCCAGATCTGAGTTGTATCTTTTTTCAAATTTCTCATAAGTGAAATCGCCATCTTCAGTTGAGGGAATCTCCCGCAAAAGAAAATAGCGAACGCTATCTGTCCCATATTTTTTAACCACCTCAAATGGGTCAATTACATTTCCCAAGCTCTTTGACATTTTTTGTCCCGCCGAGGTTAAATAACCATGAACGAAAATCTTCTCTGGCAATACCAATTTTGCTGAAAGAAGCATCGCTATCCAGTATACGGCGTGGAAACGAATCACCCCCTTCCCTATGACATGGAGATCTGCTGGCCACCATTTTCTAAATTTTTTGGGATTGTCGGGATATCCAACGGCATTAATGTAATTGCTGAGAGCGTCATACCAGGTCCATAAAATTTGAGTTGGGTCTCCTGGCACTGGAATTCCCCATCCTCGACCACGTTCAGCTGAGCGGGAAATACAAATATCTTCAAGGCCAGAATTTATAAAACTTAAAACTTCGTTTTTCCGAGTTTCTGGAATTACTTTCACCTTATCTCTTTCAATAATTTTTTTAAACTGATTTTGATATTTTGAAAGTCGGAAAAAATAATTTTCTTCCCCAACCAATTCAGGTTTAGTTTTATGTTCTGGGCAAAGACCATTGACTAATTCACTCTCTTTATAAAATTCTTCGCAACCAACACAATAGAGCCCTCTATAAGTTTTTTTATAAATATCTTTTTTGCAAGCTAACCAAAGTTTTTGGGCCCCTTTAATATGGCGCTTTTCGGTAGTCCGAATAAAATCATCAAAAGATAAATTTAAGGTTTTTTTTAATTCATAAAATCTTTTAGAGTTTCGATCTACTAATTTTTTTATAGGAATTTTCTCCTCTTCTGCTGCCTGAACATTTTTTAAGGAATTTTCGTCAGTTCCAGTTAAGAAAAAAACTTCTTCGCCTAAAAGTCGGTGATAACGAGCCAAAACATCAGCCTGAATTTTTTCTAAAGCATGACCACAATGCGGTGGAGCATTGACATAGTCAATAGCGGTTGTAATATAAAACCCTTTCGTCTTTGACTCAAGAACTTTGTTTTTCTTCGAAAAATAAAATTTTTTCATCGATATTTTTTAATTTATTGATTTATTTTATTAAAAATTATAACAAACTCGCCTTTTATTTTATCTTTTTCGATTTTTTCCATCACTTCTTCGATTCTCCCTCGATAAATTGTCTCAAATTTTTTTGTTAATTCTCGACAAACCACAATATTGTTCATTGTTCGCTGCTCATTGTTCATTGTATTTCTTAATTCATTTAAAGTTTTAATGATCCGATACGGAGATTCGTAAAAAATTACGGGATATTTTGATTTTACTACTTCTTCAAAAAACTTTTTCCTCTTTCTCTTGTTCGGTGGAAATCCAAAAAATAAAAATTTATCCATCGGAAATCCCGAAATTGAAGCCGCCGCCGTGACAGCACTCGCCCCTGGTATTGGAACGATTTCTACCGTTTCTACTTTTTCTACAATTTCGTTTATCAACTTATTGCCCGGGTCGGAAATTCCGGGAGTTCCGGCATCAGAAACTAAAGCCAAATTCCCCGCACCAGAAACTTTGTTTCGGTGCGGGACTAGTCCAGCACCGAGATTTGCTCTGGTGCTGGGCTTACCTTTTTTTAAAAGTTCTAAAATATAATCTATTTTCTGCAATTTCGAATGTTGATGATAACTCAGGGTTGAAGTTCGAATTCCATAACGGTCTAATAATTTCTTTGTTACCCTCGTATCTTCGCACAAAATCAAATCAACTTCCTTCAAAATTCTTAAAGCTCGCGAGGTAATATCTTCTAAATTGCCGATTGGGGTGGCAACGATATAGAGAGTGGGCATAATAAGTAATAATTAATAATACATAATTAAAAATGCGAGAAATACTATTTGAGTTCATTGTGTTCTATTATTTTGACTATTGCTTTTTGCTTTGAAAAAATTCTTTGGCAAATTCAAATAAAATCCCAAAAAATGGAATTGCTAAAATTGCTCCCCAAAATCCCCATAAAATTCCTCCGACGGCCAAAGCAAACAAAACGATAACCGGAGGGAGACCAACGAATCTTTTGGCCAAGGCTGGCAATAAAATGTTGTTTTCGATTTGCTGAATCAAAATGAAAGCGAGCAAAACGAAAATGGCTTTCCAAAAATTAGTCAAAACAACGACTAAGAAAATGATTGCCCCAGTCAAAATTGGTCCGACAATTGGTAAAAAGTCCAATATGCCAGCCAAGATTGCCAAAACCAAAGGATATTTAATGTCGAAAATAAAAAAGGAAATGTAACTCAAAATCCCAACAAAAAAACAACCCAAAATTCTTGAAAAAAACCAACCCGAAACTTGATTTTTGCATCTTGCCCAAATTTCCAAAAGAGTTTCTTCGTATTTTTTTGGGAAAATTAGATGTAAGGTTCTTTCAATTGGTTTTTCTCCCAAAGAAAGGAAAATCGAGAATGAAAAGATCGTGAAGGTTGCCAAAACTCCGCCAAAAATAGCCGCGATGGCATTGAAGATGGTTTGAGCCATCTTCTCTAAGTTTTTACTTATCAAATCGGTGAAGGCCTGAATAGTTTCAAGAGCCTGAAAACCGAGAGCTTTCAAGGGAGGAGAAATTTTTTCGAAATATTGAGGTAAAATTTTGACAAATTCTCGAATTTCTGAACTCAAAAGAGGGATAGTGAAATAAATAAAAAGAGAAAAAAGAAAAAAAATAACGAAATAAACAAAAATGACAGCAATGAACTTTGGGATTCTTCTTTTCATCAAAAAGTTAATCAAAGGTTCCAGCAAAATTGAAATAATAATGGCAAAAATAAACCAAACTAAAATATTTCTAATTGAATAGATAAGATAAAAACAAACCAAAGCGACGAAAATTTTAAAAATTGTTTCCCAAGAAATGTCAAGTATACGATCTGAATTCATAATATGCGAATTACCATTCGAATTATATGCGAATTGTATTCGAATAAAATTCGTATTAAATTCGGATTAAAATTCGAATAATAATTTTTCAAATCTCATTTTATTTTTAAAGGGACCGATCAAAGCCAAATTCAATTTTTCCGGTCTAAAAATCTCTTTTGCTACCCTTAAAACATCTTGCCGGCTCACCCTATCGATTTTTTCAAAAATTTCTTCCGGGGTTAAAATTTTCTTTTCTAACAACTCTTGAGCGGCATAAAAACTCGCCATCGCATCCGAAGATTCCAACAAAAGAGTTGTTTTCCCTTTCAAATAATCTTTGGCTTTTTTTAATTCCAAAGTGGGAACTTTTTTTTCTGAGATTTTTTTATATTCTTTCAAAATAGTTAAAATTCCCTTTTCCACATTTTTATTATCAAGGCCGGTCTGAGTAAAAAGAAAACCGGTATCGGGGTTCATTTCGCTGTTGGTATTAATATAATAAGCGATTCCCAATTTTGCTCTCACTTCGATAAACAATCTCGAACTCATCATTCCGCCCAAAATCACAGTTAATAAATCCAAAGCATATCTTTGAGGATGAAAAAGATTAAAAGACCTTGTCCCCAAACACAAATGGGTTTGATCGGTTTGGCGAGAATTCAGCAAAACTTCGGGGTTTTCTTGTTTTTCTATTACTTTCGGTTTTTCAATCGGTTTTTTTGTTTTTATTTTTGAAAAATATTTTTTTACCTTTTGAATTGCCAATTTCTCATTAAAATTTCCTGCTATTGAAACTATTGTATTTTTGGCCACATATTGCCTATTCATATAATCAATTAATTTTTCTCTGGTCATTTTGGAAACCGTTTCTTTTTTACCGGCAATATCCCAGCCAGCCGGTTGATCTCCATATAATAATTTTGTCCACAAAGTTTGGACATAGCTCATTGGGTGATCATAAATCATATTAATTTCTTCAATAATCACACCCTTTTCCTTTTCAATTTCCTCTTTTGGCAAAATTGAATTCAAAAAAATATCAGAAACCCAATCTAAAGCCAATTCAAAATGGTGAGCGGCCACTTTGGCAAAATATCCTGTATATTCTTCACCAGTGAAAGCATTGTAAATTCCTCCTACTTTATCTAGGGTCTCGGCAATGGCTGTTGTCGAAGGCCTCTTTCTTGTCCCTTTAAAATACATGTGTTCTAAAAAATGGGAAATACCGTTAATTTCCTTTTTTTCATACTTTGAACCAGTTCCAACCAAAACCAAAACCGTCACCGCCTCAGTATTTTTTCGCGGAATAGTAACAATCCTTAAGCCATTTTTGAGAGTAGTTTTTTTGAACATGATTTATTGATTATACATAAATTTTTGAATAAAACAAAGCGCGCCAGCTGGGGGCGACGCGCAGCAAATGCACAAATATTATAATTTCTTACGGTTTATTAATTTTTCTTTTTTAATTTTTTTCCATTTCTACTAATCGATGTTTCCACCATTTCGGAATAACTTTATATTTAAAGATAAATTTCTTTCCAATTAATTTTCCTAAATCATTTAATAAATTTTGAACTTTTTTGGGTGTAAAATATTTTATATCTTCATAAACAGTCCAACTTTTATCTTTTTCCTGAATAAAAATTCTTTTGGGAAAAGACTCCTTATCTTCACCAACATCCTCTGGTAAAAAACCGTCTTCCTTCGCCATCTCCATTGTTGCTATGGTCAAGAAAAATTTTCCTTTCTCATCAAAAAAGTCATCCCAATTAACTTTTCCTTTATGATAATTCCAATCCGTGATGGAATAAATATTTACAATTTTCTCTTTATTTTTCCTCAGATCCATTTTTAAATCTTAAGGTTTTCTAACTATTACAAGTTTTTTGCCTTTCTCCAACTGTTCTTTATCTAAAGTAATCAGCTCTAAATTATAATTATAAGCTAAAGCGACATAAATTGCATCGGCACTTTTAAGGCCAGTTTTACAAATTACCCACGAGGCGAGATTAGCCAGTCTACTATCTACGGTGACAAAGGAAAAATTAGGAACACTACGGAAGGATAAAGCTAATTCCTGGGCAATTTTTGAATCACCTATTGCTCGAAGTAAACCCGAAGTTATTTCTGGAATTATTATTTCAGGAAGAAATACTTTTAAATTTCTTTCTCGAATTTGAGTTAAAAAATCCTTACTCTTAGAAAAGTAAGGTTCTTTAGGGCTGACAGCACTAATAATTACACTGGCATCGATGCAAAGCATAAATTATTCACGTTCTTCTCTTAGAATCTCAAAACCGCTTTTTTTTGTCTTCCAAAGCCGACTTACCTTTTTTAGCAATTTTTCGAAATTCCGCCAGGCGGCTCTATATTCTTTTTTGTTCACTTTAGGATATTTTATCTTCAATTCCCGATATTCCTTTTTTGGAACGGTTATAATATTCTTCATACATTTTCATTATATTCTTCTATAAAATTGTGTCAAATTCAAAAAATTCCCGATCGTAAGAATTCTGAAATTTTAATTCTCCAATTTTTCTTTTAAAACTTTCACCAAATCTTTAATTTTAACTCGTGCCTGTTTCATTGTATCGCGATCCCGGACGGTTAGATCTTCTTGTTTTAAACTTTCAAAATCAATAGTCAGGGCAAATGGAACACCTGTCTCATCAATTCTTCGATATCTTCTGCCGATTGAACCTAATTCATCGTATTGACAGACAAAATAGGGTTTTAAAATTTTATAAACTTCTTTGGCTTTTTTAACTAATTCTGGTTTGTTTCTAACCAAGGGCAACACCGCTACTTTAATTGGGGCTAATTTTTTGTCAAGTTTTAATAAAATTTCAATTTCTTTTGTTGCTTTTGTTGTCTTTGTTCTTCCGCCTTTTATTTCTTCATAGGCATCGATTAAAAAAACCAGAAAACTTCGATCAACCCCGCCTGAGGTTTCAATAATATAAGGAATGTATTTTTCTTTGGTCTCTTCGTCAAAATAACTTAAGTCCTGACCTGAAAATTTTGAATGATTCTTTAAATCCCAATCGCCTCGATTATGAATTCCTTCAATTTCTCTCCAGCCAAAAGGAAATTTATATTCAATGTCAGCTCCGGCTACGGCATAATGAGAAAGTTCTTCTTTTTTGTGCTCCCTGATTCTTAAATTTTCTTTTTTGATTCCCAATTTCAAATACCAATTAAATCTTTCTTCTTTCCAATAATCGAACCACTCGTCTAACGTCCAATTTTCTATTCGTGATTTATTCGTGAGCGAGCCCCGCGAAGCGGAGCGAGCTAAATTCGTGTTAATTCGTGATGGTTTACAAAACCATTGCATCTCCATTTGCTCAAATTCTCTGGTTCTGTAAATAAAATCGCCTGGCGTAATTTCGTTTCGAAAAGATTTTCCAATCTGACAAATGCCAAAAGGGATTTTCAATCTCATTGAATTCAAAACATTTTGAAAATTGACATAGATTCCCTGACAGGTTTCCGCTCTCAAATAAGTTACGGCTGCTTCATCTTCAACCGGTCCGACAAAAGTCTTCATCATCAAATTAAATTTTCTTGGCTCGGTTAATTCTCCCCCGCACTCCGGACACTTAGGGACTGTCCCTCTCCTGTCCCTCCCCTGTCCCTCGATTTCGTCGACGCGAAATCTTTTATGACAAGATTTACATTCAACTAACGTATCGGCAAATCCTGCAGTTAGATGGCCCGAAGCTTCCCATACTTTTGGACTCATCAAAATTGCTGCATCCAATCCAACAATATTGTCGTGATTTTTTGTCATTTCATCCCACCAGGCCCGCTTAATATTGTTTTTCATTTCCACTCCCAAAGGCCCAAAATCATAACAAGAAGAAAATCCGCCATAAATTTCCGAAGATTGAAAAATGAATCCCCGGCGTTTAGCTAAAGATATTATTTTTTTCATTAAATCCTCCATTGTTTTATTTTACCCCGTTAGAAATATAAATCAATTATTTGTTTAATTTGTTCAGTTTTAAAAGAAATTTCTAACGGGGTTTTATCTTTTTTTACGAAAAATAAAAAGGCCTGTTGATATGGCCTTGTTTTAACAACAAACACTAAGAATTTAATCAAGCTTCTCAAGTAAAGGTTTCGGGCAAACAAAAGTTATCCCATCACAA
>Ga0210042_1002187_pt1 | contig 15181 bp, 9 predicted proteins | sample CryGeymeta201518_FD_183982 | JGI IMG/M metagenome (GOLD analysis project Ga0210042, IMG submission 183982) | Groundwater microbial communities from Crystal Geyser aquifers in Utah, USA - Crystal Geyser metaG 2015-18 (SPAdes) (version 2) | ecosystem: Environmental > Aquatic > Deep subsurface >... | reverse complement strand
ATCTCGTGAATCGTATCTCGAAGTATAGTGGATAGTGTTTAGCGGAAAGGGTAAATAGTGAAGAGTAATGTGTAATAAGTGATAAGTTTTAGTTGCAAGCGTTAAGTAGGGGTTCGATTCATCGAACCCGTTAGAAAAGATTAATAAGATAACTCGGGTCGGATAAATCCGACCCCTACAAAAACTAAATAAAACATAGGATAAGAACATTGTCTGCTATTCTTACTTTCCTCCTTTGAGGGAGGAGGATTAAGGTGGGGGTGAAAAATTGAAAGGAGAAGTAATAATGCAAAAAATTAAACGATTTTTACTGATAGGAATAATAATCTCGATTTTATTTTCTAGCTTAATGGTCATTACTGCCGAAGAAATGACTGCTGAGGAGATAATTAACCAGAGAGATAATAATGAATATATTGAATCAATTAAAGCAGAAGCAGAAATGATCATCGTCAGTGGAGGTCGAAGAATAACTAAAACTATGCTTATTTTGAGTGACAAAAAGAGCGCTTTAATTGAGTTTACTAACCCCGGAGATAGGGGAACAAAATTTCTAAAAAGAGAGGATAATTTGTATATGTTTTTTCCTGATGCTGAAGAAACAATTGAAGCGTCCCCTCATATGTTAAACCAGGGGATGATGGGGAGTGATTTTTCCTTTCAAGATATCATGGAATCAGATAAATTAACCGATCTATACGATTTTAAAATTATTGGTGAAGAAGAAATTGATGGCCGTCCCTGTTATGTATTAGAAGGGATAGCTAAAGAAGGGGTTAAAGTATCTTATTATCGTCGAGTGAGTTGGGTAGATAAGGAGAGATTTATCGGATTGAAAGAAGAATTGTATGCCCAAAGTGATCGCCTAATAAAAGAGACTAAAATAAACGAAATAAATAAAATAGAAGAACGTTGGATCCCCATTGATTCAGTTATGGAAAATAAATTAAGAAAAGATACCTTTACCGAATTTAAAATTACCCAGATAGATTTCAATCCGGAAATACCTGAAGAGACATTTAGTTTACAAAGCTTGAAATAACTTCAAGAAAGATAAGCACCGGGTGTTTCTTAAATAAACCAATTTAAAAATTGTAGGGGCTCGATTCCTGTCTGCCGTGCCGGCACAGGCAGGCATCGAGCCCGTAAAGACCCGGGGCGGATGAATCCGCCCCCTACTAAAATACCAAAAAAATAGTTTTGAATTTTAAATTAATTAAGGAAATCAAATTAATTATGAAAAAATATTTTAATATTACCATTCTATTTATAATTATTTTTTTGTTAGTCTTAATTCCAGTTTCTGCTAAGATTGATATTGGTGGAGAAGTTAACACTTCTCTGGTAGGCATATTAGATAACCAAGGGAACATTTCCGGTTATCTTCAGGAAAGTTTGGATTTAGAATTATTCTTACCCTCTTTTGACGATACTCAGGCAAAATATGAAATATACCTTTATAACCATCCTCTTAGCGGTGGATTTGATTACCTGCTTAAAAAACTTTATCTTAAACATAAATTTGAAAAATTTCACCTGACCGTAGGTCGTCAGCCCATATCCTGGTCTTTCGGCTCCATGCTTAACCCGGTTGATTTTAGTCTGGGGGCGATGGTAATGGACGAAGAGACCGGTTCAAAATATCAGAATGCAATAGAAGCCTATTACCCCATAAATTGGAATTCAAGTATTACCGCAATTGCTGCGTTTCCCAATGGTTTTGAAAATATGAAGTGGGGATTAAGAGGACGGACGATGTTGGAGGGATACGATCTTACCCTGAATTATGTCCGGGAACCAGAAGAAAATAGCGCAGAAACAATGATTCCGGTCAGCCAAAGAATAGGTATTAGTGCCAAAGGAGACCTGGGTCCTTTCGGGATATATGGAGCCCTGGGATATTATTTTAAAGATAATGATGATGGTGATTTAGCTTATCTAATCGGGGGTGATTATAGTTATTTCTTCGAAGCGGGAAATAAGATATATTTTCAGTTAGAATATTTATCTATAAAAAAAGATAATCTGTTTTCTATTTTGGGCTCTTTTTTTTCAGGGAATATTACCAATAATTTGGATAACCAGGTAGGATTACTTTTAGGATTGTTAAATTATGAAATTAATGAATTTTCTCAGGTTAGCTTAATGGCTATTTCCAGCTTAAATGACGGTAGTATGATTATTATGCCGGGGTATCATAATCAATTGAACAATAATCTAAGTTTTAATCTTAATATAGCCATTTATTCAGGGAAGGAAGGTACTCTTTTTGGTTCAACTGTATCAGAAGTAGCTCAGCAAATGCCTAAAGGAATGATTGAGGTAGGTTTAAGTTATTCTTTTTAAAATAAATTATTGTATTTAATTGACTTTCAAACCCCCTTCAGGAATGACCTTAAAACGCACAAAAAGTGCCTTTTTTAATTTCCGTCATTGCGAACGCAGGGAGCGCGCGGTAATCTCATACTTCTCCCCTCTGAAATTTAATTGTTCAATTAATCATTCGGCGAATTATAAACCCTTGCACCTTTTAATTTATTTTTATAAAAAAGCAGGATCCCCTCAAGCTTTTATCGTAGTATTGTTGTTTAACTATATCTATAAGTAATTAACGCATGATTTTTAATGAGCAAAATTGCGATAATAGTAAATTATAAAGGATTTGAAAAATTTTGCATGTACTGATAAAATGATTTCATGAAAGAAAAAAATAAGGAAAATATTTTAGAAAATGTTATATCTAAATTTAGATTCCCTCTTAATATGAAAAGAATTGGGATAGATATTGGTTCTGATAATTTAAAAGCAGTGGTGATAGATGGAAAAGATATCACCACTTATATAAAAAAGATCAATGGAAAACCAATATATGCTTTAAAAGAAACATTAGATGAAATTATAACAAAAAACGGTAATGAGGCTTATCTTGGTGTAACCGGGGTAAATTCAATTTCTTTATCAGATGTTCTAAATGAAAAACAAGTGCTAAGTGAATCAATTACAACTAAAGGGGGCATTGCTTTTCTTGATTTAGACATTAAGGAAAATGAAGAATTTGCAGTAATTGATATTGGAGCCTCCAATCAGAGATATTATGAATTTGGAAAAGATAAAAATAGTGGAAAATTAATTTTAGAACATAATTGTTTACAGGATAAATGTGGTGCTGGTTCAGGTTTATTGCTTGAGCATATGGCTAAAAGATTTGAATATGGTTCAATAGAGGAGCTGTCTAATGTTGCTAATCAAACTGAAAAAACCATAAAGCTCTCTGCTAAATGTGGTGTTTTTCGTGAATCTGATGTGGTGCACCAGCAACAAAAGGGAACACCAAAAGAGGTATTGGCTGCTTCACTTTATAGAGCCTCTGCAGATAGTTTTAAAACCATTCTCTCCAATGGAATGATACCTGAAGGAAGGATTATTCTTATTGGTGGTCTCTCACTTAGTAAAGCCTTTGTTAAACATCTAATAGATGTTTGCAAGATCTCTTCTGAAAGAGTTATTATTCCAAAACAAGGATTACATATAGTTGCAATTGGTGCAGCAATCTATGGTCAACAGGTTTATTTAAATAATATAATAAAAAAATTAGAGCAAAAATTGACCAAACCCTTTAACTATGAATCACAGGGTCCTCTAATCCTCAAAAAATCCATAATTATGAAGCCAAAAGAAGATTGGCCTTATGGTGCAGATGTTCCTTTAGCTGGCTTAGGAATTGACATAGGCTCTGTTAGTACAAAGGCTGCATTAATAGCAAAAATTAATGGTAAGTTTAGATTGCTTGCTTATCACTACAGGAGAACAGAGATAGACCCTGTTGGGGCTGCAATAGATGTGATAAACAAAGTATATAATCAGGTTATAGAAAGGGGCTATAAAATTGAGAAAGTTGTTGCAGGAACAACTGGGAGTGGAAGGCAGCTTACTGGTTTCATAGTTGGGGCTTCTAAAGAACATATTGTTGATGAAATCACTGCACAGGCTGCAGGCATAACAACAGTCTATCCTCAAAAAGAGTTTAGTATTATTGAGTTTGGTGGTCAGGATTCAAAATTTATTAATATCAGCCAGGGCGTGGTTGTTGATTTTGCAATGAATAATGCATGTGCTGCTGGGACCGGAGCATTGCTTGAAAAATATGCCATGCGCAGAGGCATTAAAATAGAGGATTTTGGAGATATTGCATTAAGAGCAAAGAATCCCCCTGATATAGATAGCACTTGTGCGGTTTTATCAGAGCAATCAATAATGAAATATGAGCAAAACAATGTATCTTTAGAGGATTTATGTGCTGCCATTACCTTGGCAACTGCAAGAAACTATTTAGCCAAGGTAGTTAGCGGCAGTGAAATAAAAGAAAAGGTTGTTTTTCAGGGTGCAACTGCATTTAATCTTGGACAGGTTGCTGCTCTTGAAACTGTTCTTGGAAAAGGAATAATTGTACCTCCTTGGCCGCATATAACTGGAGCAATAGGTGCAGCAAAATATGCCTATGATACCTCTAATTTAGGTGGTTTTAGGGAATTTAAAAAAATATTAAATCTAAAATACAATGTAGGGCCTTATGAATGTATAAATAAAGGGTGTGGAAATGACTGCAACATAACCATGGCTAAAATCGGAGATGAAGAGTTTTATATAGGTGACAGATGCCAGAGATATAGTGCAAAAAAAGATGAGAAAAAAATAAAGCCACCCAATTTATTTAAAGAGAGGCAGAAAATAATGGAGGATGCATGCCAATGAAAGTTGGAATTCCAAGGGGCTTATTATTTAATGATTTCTCGCCCTTGTTTATTCCTTTTTTTAAGTATTTAGGAATAAAAACTGTTATTTCAGATGAAACTAATAGGAAGATAATAAATCGTGGTCTAGAGATAGTACCAGCAGAATATTGTTTTCCAACAAAGGTTGCCTATGGTCATGTTGACAATCTACTAAAAAAACTAAAAAAAGATGATTTTATTTTTATTCCCCATATTGCAAGTACAGGAGAACCAACTGGCAGCTATAAGTATTCTGTTACCTGTCCATGGACACAATCTGCACCAGATCTCATGAAATCTGCACTAAAGCTTACTAAAGAAGGCCTTAATCTAGAAAACCTTGTTTCTCCTTCACTGTTTTTTGATTGGGGATTAAATCACATTGAGGATCAGATGAAGAAAGCTGTAGCAAAGATGGGTTATAGCACGAAAAATGTTAGGGCTGCACTTCAAGAAGGATTAGTAAACAAAAAAAAGTTTGATAAGAAAATTGAGGAAAAAACAAAAGAAGTCTTTGATTCTATTAAAAAATATAAAAAAAACGAACCTGCTTTTTTGGTGATGGCAAGACCATACACAGCTTATGATGCAAATGTTAATAATAATATTGTCAATAAAATTTTAGATGCTGGTTATCTTGCTATACCCCTTGAATTTGCTCCCATAGGATCAATAGATATTTCTAAACAAATGCCAAAAATGTACTGGATACAGGGCCAAAAGAAGTTGGCTGCAATAGAATTATTAAATAAAAATAAAAACCTGTTTGGAATTGATATAACCTATTTTGCCTGCGGTCCTGATACCCAGATAAACCAGCAAATGAGATGCAGAACACAAAAGCCATTTTTAACAGTGGAAATGGATGAACATACTGGAGATGCTGGAATTGATACTAGATTGCAGGCATTCTTCAATACAGTTAAATCTTACTTAGGGATAGAAGCAAAGCAAACCGGTAAGGTTTTTAGTGTCAAACTAAAAGGTCTTGATAAGATTAAAGACAAAAAAATTCTTGTTTTTCCTCCAATGTCAAAACATAATTATGCATTATCTGCTGTTTTCAATGCCTATAGAATTCAGTCAAGGGTTTTAGAAGTAAGCCCTGATGAAACCATGGAAAGAGCGAGAAGCTGTACCTACGGCTTAGTATGCACACCCTATCTACATACTACCGAGGCTATGCTTAATTTTATGCAAAAACCAGGGTTTGACCAGGAGAAATTTGCCTTTTTTCAGGCAACATCCGATTGTGGCCCATGTAGACTGGGGCAGTATGCAAGCCTGGAATCTCTTTTATTCCAGAAAAAGGGAATAGATGTTGATATAATAACCGGGGGTGAAGTAGGAAGTGAATTTAGTCTTGGCATGCCCTTATTAATCAAGGCATGGTCTGGTATAACTGCAGTTGACCAGCTTGAAAAAATGAGAATGCACACCAGACCCTATGAGGTTAATAAAGGAACCTCAGATCAGATTTATGAGAAATATATGAAAAGGCTTCTTGATCATTTAGCAGACCCAAAAACTAATCTTGGAAAAATGAAAACCTATTTAACTATTGGGAAGGTATTTTTCTCTAATTTATTTGATGGAAACTCATCCCCTATTGAAGAAATCCTAAGAAAAGCTCAAGGTGAATTTTCTCAGGTTAAAAGAACTAGTGAAGAAAAACCAAAGATAGGCATGATTGGTGAGTTCTTTGTAAGACTTCATGAGCCAGCAAACCAAAACATTCTAAGAAAGCTTGAGGAAAAGGGAGCAGAAACTTGGTTAGCTTCAGCAGCAGAATACCTTACTTATTCTTATTATCTTAGTTCTGTTTTTGCAAGAGAAAAATTCAGCTTAAACAGAAAAAAAGAGAATTTAAGGGAATGGATCTTGAAATCAATATTATATAGATTTATGATTGGTTATGAGCATATGTTGTTTAAAGCAACCCTACCATATATGCAAGGCTTTGATGATATATCTGCACAAGAAATAGTTTCAAATGGTGAGAAATATATTAGACATTATATTGGCGGAGAGGCCATAGTAAGCATGGGAAAGGCAGTAGATTATGTAAAAAGGGGCTTGGATGGCATTATTAGTGTTATTCCATTTAACTGCATGCCAGGACTGACTGTAGCTGGTTTTATTCCTAAATTCAGAAAAGATAATAATAATATTCCCTTTGTGTCTATAGAGTATGATGGTTTTCAGGATAGTACCAGAGAAATGAGAATTGATACCTTTGTTGCACAAGTAAAAGAGAGATATGAGAATAAAAAATATACAAAATTTCATTAAAAACAAAAAAATTTAAATTTAAAACACCCTACAAAAATATCTAAACAAAATGAAAGGTTCATTAAATCATATTTAAAAAGATACCATTAGCACAAATATTTATTTAAATATACTAAATATCAGCAACAATTTTAATTCTTTTCTCATAACAGGTAAAATGTCTTTTTGTTTTAATTATATTTAATTAAGGAGCGAATGAGACTATGGTTCTAAAAGTAGTGGGAATGGTAAGTAGTCCCAGGAAAGAGATGAACACTGATACTTTTGTAACGAAAGCTCTGGTGCAAATATTTTGCCAATGTTGAGTTAGTAGATACTTTAGTTATTACGGACTCTGACCGTGGAAAAGGTGCCAGAAAGCGAGAAGAACTGCTCCACAAAGCTTTTGAACTCGGGATATCATTGGGACGAGGATAGAATCATAAAAATTAAAAAGATAATACGTTCAAAGAGAAAAAGCATTGCTATGTATATAAATGAAGACGCTGCATTAATAGTAAATGCACCTTTTAATACCAGTGAAGAAGTTATAAATAAAGTTGTATTAAAATATATGGATCGATTGCAGAAAACGCAAAAAGAAATACAATTAAGAAATTTAAAATTTAAGAAAAAAGAATTTATAAATGGAGAAAGATTTCTTTATCTGGGTAATTATTACAATTTAAAGTTAGTGGATAATCGAGAAATTTTACTGGATTTTAAAGATGAATTTTTACTTTCAAAAAAATATTTATCCTACGCGAAGAATATTTTTATTTATGGCACCTTTACCTATCGTAGATTCCGTCGTTGTTCATGAGCTCACCCACCTGGAAGTGAAAAATCATTCAAAAGCATTTTGGAATGAAGTGGGAATCTTGGACCCCAAATATAAAGAACATAAAGATTGGCTAAAAAATAATGCTTATTTATTGAAGTTAGAATAAGAAGAAAATGAGGTTAGGAATGCCCTTTAAACGCACGTAGAGTGTCTTTTTTGTATAAGATGGGGACAGACTTCTTTTTATCTTCCCGCATTTATTGTCAAATAAAAAGTAAAGCCTGTCCCCATCTTATTAGATAATTACGACCCCTGTTTAAAGTTTTTTTAAAAAGAAGGATTTCATAAGACTTTTGTTGTATTATAAAAAGGATAGCATAAACCAGATCTTCCACTTTAAAAATGATTAAAAGGGATTAATTAATATGCCAAAAGAAGCCAAAGCGCGTATACGAATAAATAAACTTCTTGAAGAAGCAGGATGGAGATTTTTCGATACCGCTGAAGGAAGAGCAAATATATGCCTTGAAACTAACCTAAAAATTACTGAACAAAAATTAAATGATCTTGGAGAAGATTTTGAAAAGACTAAAAACGGTTATGTTGATTTTTTACTGCTCGATGAACAAGGATTCCCTCTGGTTGTTTTAGAAGCAAAGAAGGAAGGTAGAAATCCTTTAGATGGAAAAGAGCAAGCTCGTAAATACGCCAGGGCCCTTAATGTTCGATTTGTAATTCTGTCCAATGGCAATCTCCATTATTTTTGGGATATTGAATTTGGTAATCCAAACCTTATTATAACATTCCCCACAAGTGGTTCTATAAAGTACAAAAAATCTTTCAAACCAAATCCAAATAGTTTGATTAATGAACCTATCGAATCAGGGTACATTGCTATTTCTCAAAAACCTGATTATAAAAATGATCCCAGTTGGATTTATGAACAAACAAGAAATTCATTTATCAAAGAAAATAAGCTAAAATTTTTGCGAGATTACCAAATAAGAGCCATACAGTCTTTGCAAGATGCAGTTAAAGAAGGTAAAAGCAGATTTTTATTTGAAATGGCAACCGGTACCGGAAAAACCTTGGTTGCAGCAGGAATCATTAAACTTTTTATAAGAACGGGTAATGCCAAAAGAGTTCTTTTTCTTGTAGATAGATTAGAATTAGAAGATCAAGCACAAAAAAATTTTGTGATATATTTAAAGAACGATTATAAGTGTGTGATTTATAAAGAAAATAAGGATGACTGGAAACATGCAGAAATCGTAGTTTCAACAGTCCAAACCCTCCTCTTTAATAATAAATACAAAGACTTATTTTCACCTACCGATTTTGATTTAGTCATATCCGATGAGGCACACCGATCTATCAATGGTAACAGTCGTGCGGTATTTGAATATTTTACCGGTTATAAATTGGGGCTCACCGCAACACCAAAAGATTATTTGAAAAAAATTGATGAAAAAGAATTAGCAGAAAAAGACCCACGTAAATTAGAAAGACGTCAATTACTGGATACCTATATTACTTTTGGCTGTGAATCGAGTAATCCCACCTTTCGATATACCCTTTTAGAAGGGGTAAGGGATGGTTTTCTGGTCAATCCCATTGTGATAGATGCTAGAACAGAGATCACCACAGAACTTCTATCAGATATGGGCTATTCTGTAATTATAGAGAATGAAGAAGGCGAAGAAGAAAAAAAGACATACTTTCAAAGGGATTTTGAAAGAAAATTTTACTCAGAAAAAACGAATATAACCTTATGTAAGACTTTTTTTGAAAATGCCTTAAAAGATCCTCTTACTGGGGAAATTGGAAAAAGTATTGTCTTTTGTGTTAGTCAGAAACATGCCTCTAAAGTAGCACAAATCTTAAATGAATTTGCTCATAGATTTTATCCCGGCAAATATAATTCCGATTTTGCGGTCCAAATTACTTCCAATGTTTCTGATGCTCAGCAAATGACCATTAATTTTGCAAATAATAATCTTAACGGACATACCTCCTTTAAAGAAGGTTACAAATCCAGCAAAACGAGAGTATGTGTTACTGTAGGAATGATGACCACCGGATATGATTGTGAGGATATTTTAAATTTATGCTTGATGAGACCTATATTTTCACCATCCTACTTTGTTCAAATGAAAGGTAGAGGGACGCGTAATTATGAGTTTGTGTATAAAGAAAAAAATGAATTAAGCGGTATAGAAAAAACTACTGCTCAGAAGAAAAATTTCAAGCTTTTTGATTTTTTTGCTGTCTGCGAATATTTTGAAGAAAAATTTAATTATGATGAAGTAATCCCATTACCACCGGGAACCGGTAAAGATGGAGGAGGGGACACTCCACCCACCGTCCTAAAAGATTATGAGAGTATAATTCCTGATCCTCTCAAGGGTATTGCAGAAACTGCAATCGGCTTTGAAGGAATGAAAATCGATCGTAAGCTTTTTGAGAGATTTGAGGAAACAGTCAAAGCTGATGATTATATAAAACAAAAGATAGATGAGGGTAGATTTAATGAAGTTGAGGAGCATATAAAGCAAGCAATTTTTAACAAACCGGAAGATTACTTCGATCTTGATAAATTAAGAAAATCTTTAAAACTTGATCGTCGATTGAGTTTGCGGGAAATATTAGAGAAAATATTTGGGAAAATAAAGAAATTTAAAACCAAAGATGAACTTCTGGAAGAAGAAGTAAATAAATTTATTTCTATTTACCATCCAGAAAATAAATTCATCTATATTATAAGGGAATTTATAAAAGCCTATATTTTAGATACAGAATTAAGAAAAATTATTGATTCTAAAGAATTTGCAAGTCTTGCTACTAACCCAAGATTCAATATAAAAGATTTAAAAGAATTAGATGGCTGGAAAGACCCGGTTGTTGAATATGTCAGAGATTATGTTCCTCTAAATACTTTTGCCGCCTAAAGGAGATTAAAATATGTTGGATACTCTTACTAAAAGAAGAATAGATACCGCAAGAGATATTCTCGTCGGAAAATTACCCGACCCCAAATCACAGGTGGAACAGATTACCATTGCCTTGATTTACAAATTTATGGATGATATGGACAAGCAATCGGAAGAATTAGGGGGTAAAACAAAATTCTTTACCGGTGAATATGAAAAATATTCCTGGAGCAAAATCTTTGATCCTCGTGTGAGCGGATATGAACTTGTCGGTTTATACGGAGAAGCTATCCAGAAAATGAATCATAACCCCAATATCCCTCAGTTATTTAGGAATATTTTTAAAAATGCCTATTTGCCCTATCGTGATCCGGAAACATTAAAAATGTTTCTTAAAGTTATAGGAGAATTTGAATACGATTACAGCGAAAAATTAGGAGACGCTTTTGAATATCTGCTTTCTATTATGGGCTCCCAGGGTGATGCGGGTCAGTTTAGGACACCAAGACATATTATTGATTTTATGGTGAAAGTTGTTGACCCATCTAAAAACGAAACCATCTTAGATCCTGCCTGTGGAACGGCCGGATTTTTAATTTCTTCATTTAATCATATCCAGAATAAAAATAAAAAAGACGGTAGAATTAATTTAACGCCTGACGAAAGGGCGAGATTGATAGAAAATCTTTCTGGCTACGATATTTCTCCCGATATGGTGAGATTGTCTTTAGTTAATATGTATCTGCATGGATTCCAAAGTCCAAAAATTTACGAATATGATACCTTGGCCTCGGAAGAAAAATGGAATGAGTTCTATGACATCATTCTAGCCAATCCTCCCTTTATGTCACCAAAGGGTGGAATTAAACCCCATAAGAGATTTAGTGTACAGGCAAACCGCTCTGAAGTCCTTTTTGTTGATTACATCGAAGAACATTTGAATCCCAATGGTCGGGCAGGTGTGATTGTGCCGGAAGGTATTATTTTTAAATCTGAAATTGCTTATAAAAAACTTCGAAAAATGTTGATAGAAAATTCACTTTATGCAGTGGTTTCTTTGCCTGCCGGGGTCTTTAATCCTTATGCCGGCGTGAAAACATCCATACTATTTTTAAATAAAAATTTGGCCAAAAAAACCGATAAAATTTTATTTGTAAAAGTAGATAACGATGGATTTGGTTTAGGTGCCCAACGAAGAGAAATCAAAGAAAATGACTTACCGATGGCATTGGAAATTATTAAAAAATATAAACAGTGCATCATGGAAGAGAAAGAAATAGAATTTAATTTAACTGAAACAAAACTTGCACATTTAGTGAAAAAAGAAAAGATTGCCGAGAGCGGTGATTATAACTTGAGTGGCGATAGATATAAAGAAGCAGTTACTTATAATGGAAAATGGGATTTTGTAGAACTTGGAGAAGTTTGTGAAATCGTTAAGGACAAACCTTCTTCGTTTGAGGGGGTAAAAAGATATTTTTCAACAGGAGCAATTTCTTATAAATATCACATTGAAGATTATGAAATGGTTACTTTTGAAAAAAAACCAAGTCGGGCAGATATATTTCCTTCAATAAATGATATTGGTTTTGCCGTAATGAAAAACACGAATAAAGTAGTTTTTATTGATGATTATTATTACGACTCTATTTTTTCGACAGGATTTACTTTTTTAAGATGTAAAAAACAAGTTAATTTTAAATATTTATATTATTTGATTAAAGATGATTTATTTCAAAGTATAAAAGATAGAGAAGCAGTTGATGGAATAATGGGTGGGATTAGAAAATCTGATGTATTAAAAATTAAAATCCCTCTTCTCCCTCTTGAAATACAGGAGCAGATTGTTTCTGAATTGGACAGCTATCAAAAAATAATCGATGGTGCAAAACAAGTTGTGGAAAATTACAAACCAACCTTCAAAATTGACCCTGAATGGGAAATTATAGAATTAGATAAGATATGCAAACTTGAATATGGATATTCAGAATCAGCAAAAAACAATGGCGAATATCGGTATATTCGTATAACAGATATTTCTGAGGATGGGTTGTTGAAATATGACGAAATTAAATATGTAAATCTTAACGAAAAATCAAAGAAATATATTTTAAAAAAGGGTGATGTTTTAGTTGCTCGAACGGGTGCTACATATGGAAAGACTTTATATTTCGATGAAGAGATTAAAGCTATTTTTGCAGGATATTTAATAAGGCTTAATTTTAGAAAAGAACAAATTAATAGTAAATTTTATTGGATTTTTTCACAAAGCTCAAATTATAGGAAGCAAAAAAATGAATTGGTACAAGGAGGAGGGCAACCTCAATTTAATGCAAATGTTATTAAACATATTAAAGTTCCTCTTCCTTCTCTCGAAATACAAGAGAAAATTGTTTTTAAAATTATAAAAGAACAAAAAGTTATTAATGCCAACAAAGAATTAATTACGATTTTTGAAAATAAAATTAAAGATAAAATCGCAGAAGTATGGGGGTAAATAAAAAAGGAGATGCCTTTTAAATATTTGATTACCTGTGATAACTAGATAAATTTAGTCAGGTGAGAAAGAGTTTTGCCTTAATAAAAAATCAAAAAATAAAAGAGGTTTATAGAGAAATTATAATGCAAAATTTTATAAAATATATTATTAAAAATATTTTAAAAATTACTTCTATTTTACTTCTATCAATATTTTTTGTATTTCTGATTTTTCCTGTATTATTTCAATTAAACTTTATTGATGGTTTATTAAACAAACCCTTAACAAATCATTTAATAGCAATTACTGCTCTTATTCTATTTTTTCTTATACTTTCATGGAAAAGAATTCAAGAACTATTTCAGAGGTATAAAAATACTTATAATTTAAAAGAAACTTCCTTGATTTGGGTAGATTATATAGTTTTGTTTATTTTTTTTAGTATTTTATTGATTATCTTATTTCAAAATAAATACACCACCAATGTTTCATATAAATTTTGTATTTTTCTATTAGTTAATTTATTTTTCGTACTAATTTGGATTTTATCAAGCTATTATTGGAAAGATAAAAGAGAAAAACAAACTATATTAAATAAAGATAAATATTCACTCTTTGATGAGCCTATTCAATTTATGGAACAGGATTTATTGGGTAGAGAAAAATTTATTGAAGATTTAGAGAAAGAGATTAAAAGTCTTCCTTTTGAAAATTCTTTTATTTTTGGACTTTATGGAAGTTGGGGAGAGGGTAAAACTTCAGTTATTAATTTATTAAAAAATAAATTTAAGGAGAGCAAGGATTATCTAATTGTAAATTTTGACCCTTGGAATTTCAAAGGCGAAGAAGCAATTTTAACTGCCTTTTATAATAAAATAGAACAATCTCTCAGTCAAAAGTTTATTTTTCCTGGGTTTAAAAAAACATTTCTGAAGTATCGAAATCTCATTTCTATGGGACTATCTCAAACAGGAATTACAATAAATTTTTCGGATACTAAAGAGTCTATAGAAGAAATTAGACAAAGAATCGAATCATATATAGCACAGACCAAAAAGAAAATTATCATCTTTATAGATGATATTGACAGACTTCAACCAAATGAGATTTTACTTGTTTTTAAACTAGTGTAGTGCGTCATAAATAACTTGACATTTAAAAGGATATATGTTATGCTTATTTCAAATGAACATATCAGAACGTATTATTTTAGATCCTCAAGAACAGGCAACCATCCGACTCTGGGCTCACGGGAAAAGCTTCCCCCTGCGATTGGTACAACGCGCCCAAATCATCCAGATGGCAGCCGATGGAATCTTCAGCCACGACATAGCTTGTCGCCTGGGGATTTCCCGTCCTACGGTTCAACTCTGGCGGCAGCGTTTTTTGTCCCTCCGCTGCGCCGGGTTGGAAAAGGATGCGCCCCGTTCCGGTCGTATCCCCAAAATTTCGAAAGCGAAAATCAAAGCGGTGGTCGAAGCCACTCTAGAGACCACGCCTCCCCAGGCGACGCACTGGAGTACGCGAACCATGGCCAAAGCTCAGGACTTAAGCGAAGCAACCATACGTCGGATATGGAAGCAACACCACCTGAAGCCACATCTGGTCAAAACCTTCAAACTCAGCCGCGACAAGCACTTTGTCGAAAAGTTGTACGACATCGTTGGATTGTATCTGAATCCTCCGGACAAATCGCTGGTTCTCTGCGTGGACGAAAAGAGTCAAATCCAGGCCCTGGACAGGACCCAGCCGGGTCTGCCGCTAAAGAAAGGCCGCTGCGGAACGATGACTCACGATTACCAACGCCACGGCACGACCACCTTGTTTGCGGCCTTAAGTATGCTGGACGGCAAAGTTATCGGCGACTGCATGCCGCGTCATCGACACCAGGAGTTTATCCGTTTCCTCAAGCAAATAGATGGAGAAACCCCCTTCGGACTGGATC
>Ga0210042_1002164_pt1 | contig 15296 bp, 17 predicted proteins | sample CryGeymeta201518_FD_183982 | JGI IMG/M metagenome (GOLD analysis project Ga0210042, IMG submission 183982) | Groundwater microbial communities from Crystal Geyser aquifers in Utah, USA - Crystal Geyser metaG 2015-18 (SPAdes) (version 2) | ecosystem: Environmental > Aquatic > Deep subsurface >... | reverse complement strand
CGTTGGCGTGCGATGCAGGGGTTCGGGACGACGTTGCGGGATTGATGCCTGACGAATCGGTGTGTTTGATTCGCTTGTTACATCGAGATCGCGTTCGTCTTCCTTAAGCTGATTTATGTTCAGCCATATACGTTTTACGCGATCTATTGCGACCCCACCTTCTGTGACCATAATAACCGGATCTGGGAGATCAGGTATGTTACCGTCTGTACGAAGCTGAGGAACTACAAGTGATGTAGTTGCAGCGGGCGCTGCTGTGGTGGCAGGTTGTGTTACGGGGGATGGTGCAGAAGATGTTACAGGTTGTGACTCCAGATGATCTTCTATAGCGCTAATGCGCTCTTCATGATCATCTGTGACAACCTTTAATTCTTTAGCAGCCTTGCCAGCGGATTGTGCTGCATTTGCAGCTTTCGTGGCCTCATCATGAGCTACTTTTGCGGCCTCACCAGCGGATTGTGCGGTATTTGCAGCTGCTGTAGCTTCCTGATGTGCTATTCTCGCTGCTTTTCCTGCTGATTCTGCTGCCTGTGCGACCTTTTTGAGGTCGTCTGCCATCTTAATTCACCCGCCTTCCTGTAATCTCTGAAATGGCCTGGAGGTCAGCATCAAGCTGAGCCCATATCGTGGCATTGACTATTTGCTCGGGCTGGGCGGTGTAGGCATGAACCAGACTAATTGTATCGGACTGGATCTTGTCCAACCGATCAAGAATGGCTTCATTACTAATTTCGATCGCTTCTGCAACATCTTCTTTAGTTGCATAGCGATCGTCGGCAGCTTTGCGAGCTTTTTTAGCTTCATGAGCCGCCTTCTGTTCCGCTATTGCCTTCCCGCGCTCGTCTCTGTGCATAACACACAATTTTGAGTCGCGCTTTGAGCCTGACTGCGAACGAACTGAAAGTTCGTCGCAACCCTCTACTTGGCACTTTTCGCCTTCATAGCAGTTCTGGACTTGGTGCTTTGCAGCACTTTCACATGCACAAGCTTCTGATGATGCTGTGCTGCTGCCGATAACACCATCTAGAGGATCTCTAGTGGTATTGGCGGCATTTTTGACTTCGCGAGACTTCACCCGAAATAGCTCTTTAGGTGCTATTTCGGGGACTTCAAATCCAGCTTGCTGAAAAGCACGCTGCATCGAAGTCATTAATCGGGTTTCCGTTCCGGCCATAATAAACACCTCCATAAACTGGGCCGGTCTCCTACATTACATCTATATATACCAAATGGGTAATAAAAAATTAATAACTTCTTTAACGTATTTTTATCCAGCACTAACTTTTACTTGTTTTTCGCTATATAATTTATTTATGTATTATGTATATTTCCTTCAAAATGAAAATAATGAGCTTTATTATGGTTCTACAAATAATCTAAAGCGTCGTTTGCAAGAACATAATTCTGGTAGAGCCTACTATACAAAGGGGAGATATTGGAAGCTAATTTATTATGAAGCATATCTTTCTGAAAAAGACGCTAGAAATCGCGAAAAACAATTGAAGTTGCATGGTCAAGCTTTTGCACAGACTAAACGACGTATTAAGAATAGCCTATCTACCAACCTAGATAATTAAATTTGAGCAAAAGTTAGTGCTGGATGAATTTTCAAAGTTCTTTCCGACCATTTTATTTATAAAATCACCGGAATATACTCTACTATTTTTTGATAAAAAAGTAGCTCTGTATCTTAACAAATTTAAGCTAATAAGTCAAGGGGTTTTTCTATCGGGTAGTTTATACTTTCTCATTACAGAAAGCACCAAAGATCATTCTGTCACTTTTGTATCGGCAAAAGTGACCAAAACCTCGCAACTGACTCAAAAAAGCTAGAAATTCTTCAAGTTTCAATCTTCCGAATCTGAACTCACCGACTAAGAAGTCGGATCGGTTTCGCTCGGAGATGCTCACGCTCTCCTTGCTTAACTAGGCAGATTCTCGTCTTAATAAGGATTAAAACTGTTTGAAACTTTTGAATTTCCTAGACGCTTTTTTGAAATGTTGCATTTAAAATTATTATCTTGTCCGCATTTTGAAAAAGTGTTAAAAAAATAAACTCAAAAAGAGCGGTTCTAATTCTTATTAGAACGAGAACCTGCACAACCCGAGCAAAGAGAGTGATAATATCTCTTTGCGAGGGCGATCCTTCTTAGGATCGTTCAGGTTCGAAAACTCTGTTGAGTAATATTTTTAGCTTTTTCAAACGAGCGAACGACTTTGCGCCACTTTCTAGAAAGTGGCAAGAAAAATATTTTGATTACTTTTAAGAAAAGTAGAGACAATACCCTGTACTAATTTTGCAACTTAACAAGAAAAGCAAGGCGCTTCGCCCATAGAGGAAATGGCCTATTCGGCCACGCGCTTTGTTAATTATTTACAACATCAAACCTATCTTAAAAATTAAACATAATCTAAATGGCAAAAATTAGCACAGGGTTATTTTTCTTTTTATTTTATAACAAAATAACTGTAGAAAAATAAAAAAGACGCTTGTTGTGTTTTATGATTATTTAAAATCTTAAACGAGTGCTACAAGCGCCAAAAACACTCTATTTTTATATTTGAATACATTCGCCAACCCTTACCGGCAATATTAATCGACGATTACGTTCGATCAATTCATTTTGAAACACTGCTATTGCTTCATAGGTGGCGTGAGATAGGTAAACTGGAATTTTTGGAAATGCTGATAAAATCAACCTTAAGCCATCTTTCGCCTCGTGTCCGGAAACATGCGTTCTAGCAAATTTAAGCCTATCAAAAAGAGCTAGATCTCCTGGCAATCTACCCTTAATATCCTCATTTATCCAAACATTGGCATGATGATTAAGGCACCCTCTAACAACATTAAAGAATGAATTTTCATTACCTGGAATCGGATCAGAAGATATAATTACAGTATCATCTTTTTGTAAATAAGATTGCGGCTGCCGTATATTACTATCCTGATCCCACATCGCCATACGATATAGCTGACTTCCTGGCTCGCCTTGGCAACCGGTAACAAACAGACATTCCCTCGCAGGATCAATAAGCTCATCAAACTCCAATTGTTGAGGAGTATTTTTTATCTCTATATAGCCTAATTTATTAGCTATACCGAAAGACGTTTCCATCCCTCTGCCATAAGGTAAGGCATATCTGTCTCTTTCTTCCGCTTCTCTTATGAAAGATTTTATTCTATCTAAATTAGTAGAGAATAAAGAGATAATTACCCTACCAGGCGACTGGTCAATTATCTTACCAATGCTGTTTACTATTTCTTCGTGAGGCCGGGATATACCAGGCCTAGAAGCACCGATCGCATCAAGCACAAGAGTATCTATTCTTTCTTGCTTTGCTATCTGTTTTAATTTATTTATTGTCTCTTCACGACTTTTAATAGTCTCGCAGGTAAGCTTAAAGTCTGTTAAAACTAAAATCTTTACATTACCAGTTTCTACAATAAACCCGCATGATTCTGGTGTTGAATGAGGTAGTTCAAAGCTTCTTACCTTAAAACTCTCTGTAACTATCTCTTGGCCTGGTTTAAAGGTATATATATTCGGTATTGGTTTACCAGCTATATCACATTCATACTTTATACATTCAGCTGGCCAAGGGGTTAAATATATAGGAAGTTTAGAATCTATAACTTCCCGTGGAAAATACCTCATGGCACCAATATGATCCTCGTGTCTATGAGAACCTATTATACCTTCGTATCTATGGATATGCCTGATTAAGAAATCCTCGCACGGAAGTTGAAAAGGGTTGATATGCTCATCTAACCCTTCAAGAACTTTTGGATCATGAGATTCAATTCTCAAACCCCAATCTATACCTAAAATTCTATCCTTTTCTCTATTCCAGAATGCTAAAGCACTTCCTCCGCGACCTGGCATACCTCCGAGATGAACTAAATCAACTTGGGTTTTTATCCTACGTTTAAATAATCCACCATGTCTTAATGGTTTGTTCTTTTTAATCTCGCTGGGCGGAATATGAGCTATGTAAAATGACTTTTTTTCTTTATCTCTAGGTGTTATTTTCTGTAACCGAACCTTTGTGTAGTCTCTTTGTCTTAGTTTTGGGGGGATCTTTTTCCCAGAGGGTAACATTTTCACAAAAAATACCCCTTTACAGTCAGGACAATTGGGGTTAATACATACCTTAACTTCCAATCCCTGATAATGAGATATTGGTTTTCTTGTTTTTGAATCTTCCCAAAACTTTAACAATAATACATCTGGGTTCGGCTTTTCCTGCTTTTTCCTTTCAGGAGCAAGCATTAGCCTCACCTTCTCTCTTTAATTTTCAAGTTACAATCATTTTTACAAAAACTGAGCAATTATACTAGCAAAATACGAACATCGCGTCAATACCATTTTTATGTATTTCCTCGATCCATTATCCAAAATTACCTTAAAATATGTTATTAAGTAAAATATTCCCTGTAGCAGAAACAAAGCTTTTTAATTATAATAAATAAAGATAATATGGAAATTTAATGGATAAAATAGGTTTAAAGTTCCTACTTAAAAATGGCACATACTACTCTGACGTTATTAATACTAATATCTTAAAGATTGTTAAGCTAATCAAAAGCAAAAAAGCCAGATTCATTACTGCAACATGCTTCCAGAATGCCGATCAGTTTTTGATTTATTACCATTTTGAAGCTAGCAAACAGATCTATACCCTAAAAACAGTTATAAAAAACGATAAAGCTAAATCTATCTCATCTGTTTATCCTACAGCTTCATGGATTGAACGGGAAATAACAGATTTATACGGAATAGAATTCCAAGGAAAAGAATATAAACCGCTCCTATTAACTCCTGAATTTAATCATCCATTTAGGGAGAATTAATTATGACTAGAGAAGAAGCATTTAAAATAGTTGAAGAAAATCTTGGCAATAAAAACTTGATCAAGCACAGTTTGGCAGTAGAAGCTGTAATGAAAGCATTTGGTGAATATTTTAACGAAAATTCTGAAAAATGGGCTCTAGCAGGACTGTTGCATGATATAGATTACGAACAAACCGCTAATGATCCCCAAAGCCATACCTTGATTACGGCCAAAATATTAGAAGAAAAAGAAGTTGATAAAGAAATAATCGACATAATTAAGGCCCATAATCATATGCTTGATATCCCAAGAGACAGTAAAGCACGAAAACTTATCATCTCAATTGATCCTATTACCGGATTAATCGTAGCTTGCGCCTTAATTCATCCTGACAAAAAATTAGCTTCAATAGATACTCAATTCGTTTTAAACCGCTTTAAAGAAAAGAGTTTTGCAGCAGGTGCAAATAGGGAAGATATCAAAAAATGTGAGGAGTTAGATATTAGTTTGGACAAATTCGTCGAAATATCACTTAAATCAATGCAAAATATAAGTCAGGAATTAGGTCTATAGAGGGATCATAACCAAAATGAGCAAAAACAACCCCCCAAAAGCAATAAAAACCATAAAAGTAGGCCCAAAAGACATATCTTTTGAAGAACCATTCATTGTACACTTAACAACAGCTAATAATAAGATAAAAGATGCAGAAATTGAGCTTGGCTTCCTTCATAGAGGTATAGAAAAGATTGCTACGAGGAAAAATTACTATCAGAATTTAGGCTTAGTAGAGCGTATTTGTGGTTATTGCTCGTTCACACACTCGTTAGCCTATGTTCAGGCAGTAGAAAATGCCACGGAGATCAAAGTCCCTGATCGTGCACGCTATATTAGAACAATCGTAGCAGAGCTAGAAAGGCTTCATTCCCATTTATTATGGGCTGATTTGGTTACCGATAGACTCGGCTTTGAACCATTTTCATCTCATTTGTCTCACATCAGAGAAGGTATTTTGGACATTTTAATGCACGTTACGGGTGGCAGAATAATGTACGAAATAAATACTATGGGCGGTATCCTAAAAGATGTAGGCGACATACAACCAATTCTTAAACAAATTGATTATTTAGACGACATCATAAAAGATGTCCTTAATATTTTTGAAAAAAATAAAGAGGTTAAAGAAAACACTAAAGGATTAGGAATTTTACCAAGAGAAAAAGCTGTATATTTAGGCGTTGTAGGTCCTACGGCAAGAGCCTCCGGAGTTAAAATGGACGTTCGTAAAGATACTCCATACGCTGCTTATGCTGAGACACAGAGCAAAAATTACATTATTTCAAATGATTGCGATAGCTATGCAAGAATTTATATAAGATTTTTAGAACTGCAGGAAAGCCTAGATATAATAAAAAAAGCTTGCATTGATTTACCTAAAGGTCCGATATCCTCTCAAGAAGGCAGAATTTTCCCACAAATCGGCGAAGGCATCGGCCGAGTTGAAGCTCCCCGCGGTGAACTTTTCCATTATATAATTACAGGCTCCGGAGACACTCCAAAAAGGCTTAAAGTTAAACCACCAACATATTCAAACCTACCAGCCTTAAAAGAAATGTTAATTGGAGAAGATAAAAACAAGGCACAATTGATAATAGCTTCAATAGATCCTTGCTTCTCCTGTACAGAAAGGTAAATTATGCATGAATTGTATATAGCCGAAAAATTAATAAAAGAAGTAGAAAAAATTGCAGAAGGAAGCAAATCAGAAAAAGTATTAGAAGTTAACGTAGCCATACCCGAAGATGAACATTTTACCGAAAAAGAATTCACCGATATATTAAAAGTACAATCCGAAGGAACATCAATAAATGATGCTAAATTTAATGTAGTTACAGAAAAAACTAGCAAGGTTTATGTAAAGGACATAAAAGTCTTATGAAAAAACCAAAGGAGCTAAATGTCTATTATCTTAATGTAGGAAGCTGCAATGGTTGTGATATTGAATTGGCGGCTGGCGTACTTTTAAATGAGTCAAAAGATATAGTAAAAGCTGTTTTAGATCCTAAAAAGGCAGATATTACCATTTTCACAGGAATTTTAACTAAAAAAATAAAACCTTATTTCTTAAATGTTTTAAAAAAACTACCTCCTAAAGCTAAGAAGGTTGCTTTTGGAAGTTGTGCAATCTCCGGTAATGCTTTTTCATCCGCTTATACATTTGCCGGACCCGTTGATAGTCATACAAAAATAGATTTATATATAAACGGTTGTCCTCCGAAAGGTGATGAATATCTAAGAGGAGTCTTAGAAAAATTAGGTCTTTATCCAAAAAAGAAAGTTGACGGACAAAACCTTAATTACTGGAGGGGCGAATTAAAATTCTTTCCAGAAAAATGTATCGGCTGCATGACTTGCGTATATTATTGTCCAGCTCAAACCATCAAAGTTAATCCTGCGAAAAAAGGCTTTTCCGCCCAAGGCGGACCAGCCTTGGGCTGGGAATTGTCTTATAACTTTGAAAAGTGCTTTTTCTGTTCCATGTGCCAAAGAAAATGCCCAACTGGAGCGATTACTTTAACTCATAATCCTTTAATGATAAAAAATAAAAAAGACTTTGTTACCAAGGGAGATGTTACAAAAGGAAGAGTAAGCGCAAAAATAGATCCGACCAAAATTTAATCGCATAAAAGCAATTAAAAGAAGATGTAGTATAATTATATGTACATCTTTTTTAAATTCTTAATTAGCGGGATTAGTATAGTGGCAGTACATGACCTTCCCAAGGTTAGGGCGCCAGTTCGATCCTGGTATCCCGCTCCATAATTTATAATCATTAATCAAATGAAATCAATAAAATCATCAACAACTATTCTTGGAGCTGGCTTCATTATTATAAGCATTATTTATCTTACATATTCTCAAACTAAAAAAGTGCCGATGTAGCTCAGTGGCAGAGCAACTCTTTCGTAAAGAGTAGGTCGTCGGTTCAATCCCGACCATCGGCTCCATTTATAAAATCTGGTACAATAAGAACATGAATCTAAAAGATTTTTACGCTGTGAAATTAATAAAGTATGTTTATCGAAGGTTTTTTGAAAAAAATCCTTTGATTCTTTTTTTTATTTTCGCTGTAATATTTAATTTGATTACTTGGGGCATAGCTTCTATAAAAGGACGACCGGAAAACTATCTTATCCCTTTGCATTACCTGCCGATCAAAGGAATAGATAAAACCGGACCATGGTATTACATTTACGGAATCCCTTTGTCAGGAACAATTATACTAATCATTAATTCTTTAATTATTTTCATGATGAGTAAAAGAAATCTTATTAATGTTTCCTATTTATTAGCTTCAGCTACTATATTCATAGAAATGTTTTTCATTATAGCAATTAATTTCCTTGTTTTCAAAGTACAAATATGAAAAAAATAACAGACATTACTAACCCTGGCGAATATCACCTAAGAAGAATGTGGGAAATTATACCAGGTCTTTTAACTTGGTCTGCATTATTTGCTCCAGTTATCCTTTCGCTAATTGCACCCTCTATCGTTGCATTTTTTGTAATATGTTTTGACTTATTTTGGCTTTTTAGAGCTTTTTATATGTCCAGAAATTTATTATATGCCTATAACCGCTTGAACATGGAACAAAATATTGACTGGCTTTCAAGACTAGAGGAAACACAAAATCTATATAAAACCCAGGAACAGGTTAAAAAAGAAATAATAAAACTCCAAAAAAAAACTTGGCTTTTATTTCCTTTTAATATACCTCTTAGAATTTCTGCAAAACTTAGAAAAAAAATCTTTTATCTAAATTTCTTAAAAAATTTTTATCAGGAAATAAAAAATATTCCTCAAGAAAAAATACTAAACTATAGAGAAATCTACCAATTAGTAATACTGGCTACATATAAGGAAGATATAAACATACTAAGACAATCTATACAGGCAATTGTAGACAGTAATTTTCCCAATGGAAAAATACTGTTCGTGTTAGCCACTGAAGAAAGAGACAAAACAAATGCCACAATAAATGCTTTGACGTTAGAAAAAGAATTCAAAGATAAATTCGGATTATTCATGTGGACAATGCATCCTAAGGATACGCCCGGGGAAATTGTAGGTAAGGGAGGAAATATTACTCATGCTGCAAGACAGGTTAAAAAAGTTATAGATGAAAGAAATATACCCTATGAAAATATCATAACAACAACCCTAGATGCTGATAATAAAGTTCATCCTCAATATTTTCCCTCTTTAACTTATAAATATATTATTAATCCCAAAAGAACCAGAAGAAGTTTCCAACCTGTACCAATATTTAATAACAATATTTGGGATGTACCGGCTCCAACCAGAGTTGTTGCGATGGGAAATTCATTTTGGCAATTAATGGAATCAACTAGACCTGAGCGCTTAAGAAATTTTTCCAGTCATGCTCAAAGTTTTAAAACTCTTGTCGATACTGATTTTTGGTCTGTAACTACCATCGTAGAGGATGGACATCAATTCTGGAGAACGTTTTTCACTTACGAAGGCGATCATGCTGTTATCCCGGTTTTCCTACCTGTCTATCAAGACGCAGTATTAGGTAAAAATTACTGGGATACTTTAAAAGCACAATATATCCAATTACGACGTTGGGCATGGGGAGCATCTGATCTTGCCTATGTAGTATTAAATTTTCAAAATAACAAAAAAATTTCCTTAACGAAAAAAGTAGTTTCTATATACAGAATCATTGAAGGATACTTTCTTTGGGCGACAGCTCCCCTGTTTATTACATTTACGGCTTGGCTACCTGGCTTATTAAACCCTCAGTTTAAATACTCAGTGCTTGCACATAATCTACCTATAATTACTAGCAGGATTCTTACTGTAGCTATGATAGGTTTTTTTGTTAACGTCCTTATTGCCAGTCTTCTTTTGCCAAAAAGACCTGCCCGTTATACAAAATTCAGGCACATCGCAATGTTAGCTCAATGGATACTACTACCCATTGTAACAATTTTCTTTAGTTCTATCCCGGCTATTGATTCCCAAACAAGATTAATGATAGGAAAACGCTTAGACTGGCAGGTTACAAAAAAAATTAGAAGAGAATGACCAAATCCCAATGACCAATAATATATTCCAATTATCAAAAGATAAATTGTTCATTGGACATTGGTCATTAAGAAATTATTAGTTGGTCATTGGTTATTAGGAATTGGTCATTATTTTGCTATACTTTAATTGATGGAAAATTACTTATCAATTTTTATAATAACTGCGATTTTATCTTTGGCCCTTACTTTTTTCTTTAAGTGGCTTGCTTTTAAAATAGGGGCGGTTGATCAACCAAATGAACGAAAAGTTCACAAACACCCTATTGCCAGATTAGGCGGTGTAGCTATATTTATTTCTTTTTTTTCAGTAATACTTTCAACTACACCACTTAATAAACATATTCTTGGAATTTTTATCGGCGGGATTATTTTATTAGTTTTTGGAATTGCAGATGATATTTGGGGCATTAATCCTTTTATTAAGCTTTCAGGACAAGCCTTGGCTACGCTTGTAATTATTGCGTCAGGAATCGGAATTGATTTTATCACTAACCCCTTTGGCGGACTTATCCAATTAGATATGCTTAAAATACCTGTGAATATCCTAGGAACCACTTACCATATTGTTTTTTGGGCAGACCTTTTTACTTTTTTTTGGATACTGATTCTAATTAATGCTATCAATTTTTTGGATGGGCTTGATGGATTAGCCTCAGGAGTCTCAGGTATATCTGCAATAATACTATTCATACTTTCATTATCGCCCGATGTTTCCCAACCAATTACCGCATTACTTGCCATAGCTTTAGCGGGCGCAGTTTTAGGCTTTTTACCCTTAAACTTTCATCCTGCCAAAATATTTATGGGTGATTCGGGAAGCATGTTTTTAGGTTTTTTACTTGCTATATTGGCTATATTTTCTGGCGGTAAAATAGCAACAGCATTATTAATTTTAGGATTGCCAATCTTAGACGTGGCTTGGGCTATAATAAGAAGAGTTTCTGCGGGACATTCGCCTTTTAAGCCGGATAAGCATCATCTCCATCATGAATTATTAAAAAGGGGACTTTCACAACAAAAAGTTGTTCTATTTATGTATTCAGTAACCATTATTTGCGGATTATTGGCTTTAAGCGCTAAGGCTTTTAATAAATTAATTGCATTAATCCTTTTATTTGCTTTTACCGTATTTTTAATATCATTCTTATACTTTATAAATAGAGAACATTCACATTGACAAATCAGCTATTTTAAGGTATAATTTACTTAGAGTTAGAAAGGGGATCAATGAATAATCATCAATTAGAAGAACTCATTAAAAATATACAATCCATGATAAAATGCCCTAGCTGTGGTAGTTCTTATAAAAAAGAAAATGTCCAGCTGATGGGACAATTAGGACAAGCAGTATTAGTTCAATTAAGTTGTTATATATGCAAAATGCCTGTTATGGCAACAATTGTTGTTTCCGGTCCTAACGCAGGTAAACCATCCTTTGAAAAAGACAGTATCGAAAAAATATTAGATAATAATCCGATTGAACCTATCAAAGAAAAAACCGAAAACCCTGTTTCCAGCAATGAAATTCTAGAAATGCATGAATTTTTAGACGGGTTTGACGGTAACTTTGAATCTTTGTTTAATAAATAATTACCCTTGACCTGTATTCATTAGTTAGTTAGAATAGCCAACATAGTATTGGAGAATTAATTATGGAAAATTTCACGCTTAATGCACAAGAAAGAAATATTTCAGGAAAACAAGTCAGTCAACTAAGACAGAAAGATCTTATTCCTGCAATTGTTTATGGCAAAGATGAAAAAAATGAATCTATAACGGTTGATAAAAAAGAATTTCAAAAAATTTATAAATCTGTTGGAGAGAATACTTTAATTGATTTAAAGATTGAAAATAAAATTAAAAAGACTTTAATTTCAGATATGCAAATTGACCCTATAACAATGGAACCAATCCATATTGATTTTCATCAAGTTAAATTAACAGAAAAAGTCCACGCGGAAGTTCCGTTAGAGTTTATCAAAGAAGAAGAAGCACCGGCGATTAGAGAGTTAGAAGGTACTCTTGTAAAAAGTAAGGATGAAGTAGAGGTAGAAAGCTTGCCTTCTGATATTCCTCATTCAATAGAGGTTGATATTTCTAGTCTAAAAACTTTTGATGATATAATACATATTTCCGATTTAGTTGTTCCACAAAATATCAAAATCATTGATGACCCGGAAGACGTAGTTGTACTTGTTGAGGTGCCTAGATCAGAAGAAGAGTTAAAAGAATTAGAACAAAAGGTTGTAGAGGACGTAGAAAAAGTCCACGCAGTAGAGGAGAAAAAAGAAGAGGAAGCAGGGGAAAAACCAACCGAAGAAGCTAAGTAAGATATTATTTAACTTTTGGTTTCTTTTTTGATATATTAAAAGCAATGAAGAAATTAGAACAACTTTTTGGTTCAAAAACCCGAGTTAAAATATTAGCATTATTTCTCTTAAATTCAGAGCGCTCATTTTTTGTTCGTGAAATTACAAGAAAGTTAAATACCAGAATAAATGCCGTAAGACGAGAATTACAAATCCTAACAAATTTAGGATTTTTAAAGAAAAAAAGTGAAGGTAAAAAAATATTTTATTCAGCCAGCAAAGGATTTGTATTTTTTGACGAGCTGTTAGGCATAATTGAAAAAACAAGCAAATCAGATGACAAGATATCTGATGAAGTAAAAAGTTTGGGAGATGTTAATTTTGCTTGTCTCTCCGGACTATTTACAGGGAACAAAAATACAAAAGTCGATATGCTTTTAGTTGGTAATGTTAAAAGAGATAAGCTGAACAAATTTGTTAAAAAGCTGGAAAAAGAAGTGGGGGCAGAAATAAATTATACAGTCCTTACTAATAAAGAATACAACTATAGACAAAAATGCAAAGATCGTTTCCTTTTAGATATATTATCTAATCATTCTCTGATAATCGATAAATTAAATGGATAAATTTACCTTATCTATCATTTTAGGAATTGTAGCCGGCGCAGCAAGCCTTTTCGGCTCTCTATTTGTTCTTACAAAAAGAAAGATATCAAAAGAATCTTTATTTTATTTTATAGCAGCAGGCGCGGGATTTATTCTTGCGGCTGCTCTTTTAGAAATGTTGCCGGAAGCTATGAAAATTACGCCAAATGCAATGCTGTATATTATTTTAGGATTTTTTCTAATCCATTTTTTTGAACATATAATATCTTCCCATTTCCATTTTGGAGAAGAAACACACAAAGAAGAAATTCATAAATCAACTGCATGGTCTATATTATTAGCTTTAACCATCCATACTTTTTTAGACGGTGTTTCAATCTCAGCAGGATTTAATATTAATCTTCTATTAGGAATTACTATTTTCAGCGCAGTCATTCTCCACAAGATTCCGGACGGATTTACAATCGCCTCTGTAATGCTAGCATCAGGCCGAGAGAAAAAAGGCGCCTTGGCCGCTTCCCTTGTTATAAGCTTTTCTACTATAGCTGGGAGCTTCTGGGCAGCAACATTTACAAATTATACCCCTATACTGTTGGCGGTATCAGCAGGAGCATTTTTGCATATTGCCACAACAGACTTAATACCAGAAATTGTGAAACAGAAAAAAACTACCTATTCCCTTGCAATATTTGGAGGAGTTTTGTTATACTATCTGACTAAACTTCTATTAAATAGTGTAGTAATTTAAGCAATGAATAATAATAAAACAATTATAGAATTATCTTTTTCCTCAATATTTAAGTTTTTTGCGGTGCTTATTTTATTTATTTTTCTTTATCTTATCAGAGATGTGCTCACTATATTTCTAGTAGCATTAATATTTGTAGCGGCACTAAGGCCAACTGTTAGATATCTAAAAAAAACTGGGATACCTGCAAGTATATCTGTCCTTTCTATTTATATTATTGTTTTTGGTATTATTGGATTATTGATTTCTATTATAGTGCCTCAATTATCATCTCAAATTAAAGAACTATCATCAGATATTCCTAGATTTATTGAAAGAATAAATAATACCTTCGGTAAAATTCCAGAACATGAACGAATAGCTCAAAGCATTCAGCAAAGCCTTAGTAATATATCGGAAAATATGACTGGCTTTGCAATCAATATGCTATCAGCAGTTTCTAGATTTTTTGGCGGACTTATAAGCTTCTTTGTTATCCTTGTATTGGTTTTTTATATGTCAATTGCTGAAGATGAAACAATAAATTATATTAAATCGTTATTTCCAAAAAAGTATGAAGAAAAAGCTAGTATTATTGTTGAAAAAATCCATAAAAAAATTGGAAGTTGGACAAGAGGAGAAGTAATATTACTTTTCACAATAGGTATTCTAAGTTTTATTGGGTTAAAAATTTTAGGAATTAAATTCGCTTTAACTTTAGCGATAATTGCGGGTATCTTTGAATTAATTCCTGTTATCGGTCCGGTAATCTCAGCTATTCCGGCTATTTTTATAGCTTTCACACAAGAACCAGTTTTAGGACTAGCCGTTCTTATTCTATACATAGGAATACAGCAAGCTGAAAATCATATATTGGTTCCTGTAGTTATGAAAAAGGCAACAGGATTATCACCGATTGTTATAATACTTTCTTTATTAATTGGAGCAAAACTATTAGGCTTTATCGGGGTATTAATATCTGTACCTACGGCTGTAATATTATCGGTATTTCTAGAAGAATTAGTTACTGGAGACATTAAAGAAAAAGATATCCCAAAATTATAAATTCTTATTTTGATCTTTCTGCACACCTTTTGAAAAGGCGCATAAAAAACAGGTTTTTTGAAAGCGGTTCCAATTTCATAGTTGGAATCAGAACCTGCTCAACCTGAAACAAAGAGAGTAATAACATCTCTTTGTAAAGGCGGCCTCTTCTTAGAGACCGTTCAGGTTCGAAAGCTTGAAAAATACTTGTTTTTCGGCTTTTCAAGGTAGTGGGCGATTTTACGCAACTTTTCTAAAAAGTTGCAAAAAGATATTTTGGGTACTTTTAAAAAATATCTGATTATAGAAACACAAAAAAAGACACCATTTTGATGTCAATCACTATTCTCAAGCTCTACTAATTATGTTTAACTCATTTTTCAAGGTAACATATAAAGACTTGTAATTAAAATGGCGGGGACGACCGGGCTCGAACCGGCGACCTTCTGCGTGACAGGCAGACGCTCTAACCAACTGAGCTACGCCCCCAAAATAATAAGTTATTTTAAAGTCTACAGATGTAAATTCTAATATAAAAGTAAGTTTTATTCAACATATTGTACGCGTCACGCACATTTGAGACTCCGGAACAGTTTTTATTAAATAATCAATGGGTGAAATATTACCCAAAGATTGGTGTATTCTCTTTGTATTGTACCAT
>Ga0210042_1002139_pt1 | contig 15418 bp, 15 predicted proteins | sample CryGeymeta201518_FD_183982 | JGI IMG/M metagenome (GOLD analysis project Ga0210042, IMG submission 183982) | Groundwater microbial communities from Crystal Geyser aquifers in Utah, USA - Crystal Geyser metaG 2015-18 (SPAdes) (version 2) | ecosystem: Environmental > Aquatic > Deep subsurface >... | reverse complement strand
TCTCGATATTTCTGCCGATTTGCAGGCCCTGGCCGATACGCCGATGATCGTGGTCTGCGCGGGGGCAAAGGCCATCCTCGATCTGCCCGCCACGCTCGAATACCTGGAAACGATGGGGGTGCCGGTCATCGGCTACCAGACCGACGAATTTCCCGCCTTCTATTCGCGCGAAAGCGGACTGCCGGTCAGCGCGCGGCTGGATACGCCCCAGGAAGTGGTCGCTTTTGCAAAGGCGCACTGGGAGCTGGGCATGGAAAGCGCGGTGCTGGTCTGCCAGCCACCCCCGGCCATCACCGCCCTGCCGCGTCAGGCTGTGGAAGGGGCCATCCAGCAAGCCAGGCAGGAAGCGCGCCAGAGGAATATCCACGGACAGGCGCTCACGCCATTCCTGCTCCAACGCCTGAATGAATTGACTGACGGCGCTACGTTACGCGCCAATTTGGATTTGCTGCTCAACAACGCCCGCCTGGGCGCGCAAATCGCCTGCGCCTACAGCGCGGGGCTCCGTCAGCGGGTTGCATAAGGTTGCTGTTGGGTATTTTTAACGCGAATGCCGCGAATGAACGAATTTCGTGAATTCTTTTTTTTAAATTCGCGTCATTTGCCCACATCGTACCCGGAGGGTATTTGCGAAATTCGCGTTGAAACATTTGCAGCACAGAGTTATTTTCGAAGCAGTTCTTCGATCATCCGCTCCGGCACCTGAACGGCAACCACCTCCCCACGCACCGTAATTTCCCTCTTGGCAACAATCCATTCTTCGATCACCACCTTGCGACCCTTGACCTCTTTCACCCGGCCGCGCACTTCCAACGTCACGCCCAGGGGTGTGGGTTTCAGGTAATCCACGTGCAGCGAAGCGGTCAGAAAGCGGAACGCCGGCTCAGTGTCCATGGCGCGCTTCTCGGCGCGGTAGGCGGCCGCAGCCGCCGTCCCCGTGCCGTGACAATCAATCAGCGAGGCGAGCAATCCACCATAAACGTAGCCGGGGATGGCAATGTGATAGGGCTTCGGCTCGAAGTGACAGACTGACTCCTCACCCTCCCAATAGCTTTTGATCTGGTGGCCGAACTCGTTCAACCTGCCACAGCCGTAGCAGTGGGCAAGGGTATCGGGATAGTAATCTTGAAAGGCTTTTTTATCCATAGCGCGGCCTCCGACCGCAACCATAAGGATTCACCCTCGAAGAACGGGGGCAGGCCGCGAAGGCGCGAAGACCGCGAAGTTTTATCTTCCTTCGCGAAGGTAAATCTCGCTTCGCGCACTTCGTGACTTCGCGGTTCCAATTCATTGCGTCGGGGTTTGAGAAGGCCAGCGGGTGTCGGTGGGACGCGGCGTACTCGAAGGAATCATCGTCCAGGTGGGTGTGGGGGTTTTCGAGGGTGACGGGGTCCGGCTTGGGGTACGCGTCAGCGTTGGCGTTGGCGACAGGCTGGGAGTCAAGGAAGGCGTCGAGGTGGACGGTCCGCCCCGGACGATGAACTGGCCGATCACCTTCCAGTCCACGCCGACGAATATCTGCACTTCATAAGTCCCCGGCAGCCATTCCTCTGGAGCCGGATTCCAATCGGTAAAGCCATAGCCGCCGATCTCGCCATCCCAGGGTTTGGTCTCGAAATGAACCAGTGCACCATCCCGGTACCAAAGCGCCGTCCACTGCGCGCCGGGCAGCATCTTGTCGTAGGTAAAAGCTGCGTACATGTGTTGGACCGGATTTTGGAAGACGGCAGAGGGGTTGACCGGCTGTCCATCTGAGATGCGATAGGTAAACTGCAACGGGCTGAAGATCGCATCCGGGTTGGGCGTGACAGTGCTCTGGAACCCGGCTTCGATAGCCAGCGGCAGGAAGGGGGTCGGCGTTGGCGTAGGCGTATCGCTGATGGCAGGCGTGAGCGTGATGGTCGGCGTGAGGCTGATGGTCGGGGTGAGCGTGATGGTCGGCGTCAGGGTGATCGTCGCGGTACGCGTCGAGGTGGCTGTAGGCGGGAAGAAACGGTAGACCACCGGCTCTGTGTAGCGTCCCAAGAAGAATGCGATCACGCCCAAAAAGATGGCGGTCAATATCGTCCACCAGCCGCTCAGGATGCGCTGGCGGCGGATGCGAAAGAACGGGATGCGATGCCCGGCGCGGATGGCGCGTATCCCCAGCCAAAATCCGAGGAGCGTGCCAATCAGGGTGATAATAAAAGCGGTTTGGACGGCAGTGTGAACGTCAAGTTTCATGAATTTCCCTCGGCGGGGCGACGCTCAAATTATGGTAGCCTGGAGCTACCATTATAGCACAGCCCTTCTTGACGACAGCCGTAGAACGTGCTACAGTTTTGGGCATGACGAAGCTCACCTTCCTGAAGCTCGGCGGATCGCTGATCACCGATAAGACGCGACCCTATACTCCTCGTTTGGATAAACTGGCCGAACTGGCGGCCCAAATCGCCTCCGCAACGCGCCTCGACCCGGACCTGCGTCTGGTCCTGGGACATGGTTCCGGCTCCTTCGGTCACGCTGCCGCCAGCCAGCACTGGCCGGTCAACGTAGAATGGACGCGTGCAGACTGGCGCGGCTTCGCCGAAGTCTGGTACCAGGCCTCGGCCTTGAACCGCCTGGTCGTAGAGGCGCTGCATAACGCCGGAATCCCGGCCATCAGCTTTCCCCCTTCGGCGACCTGTCAGGCGAACGAGGGCGCAATCGTAGACTGGTACCTGCCGCCGCTCCAGGAGGCGCTCGAAACGGGTATCATGCCCCTGATCCAGGGCGACGTTGCCTTCGACGCCTCTCTCAACGGTGTGATCCTTTCCACGGAAGATTTGTTTTTCGCGCTCGCGCAGCGGCTCCACCCGCAGCGCATCCTGCTGGCCGGATTGGAAAAAGGCGTCTGGGCCGACTTCCCGGCGCGGACCCGGCTGGTCGAAGCAATCACGCCGGAGAGTTTCGAGGCCGTGGCCAGGGGTCTGGGAGGCGCGGCGGGCATGGACGTGACGGGCGGGATGCGGGACAAAGTCGAGCAAATGGTCAGGCTGGTGGAGCAGGCGCCGGGTCTGGAAGTGCGCGTCTTCTCCGGCGAAGAGGCGGGCAACGTCCAACGCGCCCTGCTCGGTGAAGCAGTCGGCAGCCTCATCCGGCGTTGACATCCCTCCCTGCATAGATTAGACTTGCGCTATGGAAAACGATATCTACTTGACCGCTGAGGGGGCTAGCAAATTGAAAGCCGAACTGGAAGAGCTAAAAGGGCCGGCCCGCGAGGCGTTAGCCAAACGCCTGCGCGCCGCCATCCAAATGGGCGATCTCTCCGAGAACGCCGATTACCACAAAGCCAAAGAGGATCAGGGCTTTCTCGAAGGCCGCATCCAGGAACTCGAATACACCCTGCGCAATGCGATCATCGTGGAAGAGGGTTCTGTGGCGAAAGATGTGGTATCTGTGGGGACGCGGGTAACAGTTCAAGAAGAAGATTTCCCGGCCGAGACTTATCACTTGGTCGGCGCGAAGGAAGCCGATCCGCGCAACGGAAAAATCTCTTACGAATCCCCCATCGGCCGCGCCCTGCTCGATCACCGCGTCGGCGAGGTGGTCGAGGCCGAGACGCCGGGTGGGAAGATCGAGTTGAAAATCCTGAAAATCGAATAGATAAAGTCACCCACTTTTTTACTGTTCTGGCGCCGTTACCTTCGGCCAGATGGCCAGCTCCAGCGTGACGCGCTCGAAATAACTGCTGTCGGGAAGCGCGCCCTGGCCGTATTCGACGTCCGAAACCTTCGCCATCAGTTGCAGCGCGGCCGTTTCCAGCACGAGCTGCTTGCCTGCCTCGACCAGGATCGGCTCGCCTTTGGCTTCCAATCGTTGTAAAGTAGCGACGTCGTTGTAGGCATGTGAACTCATCAAGACCTTGGTCACGGTCTGGATGTCATTCTTGTCGAACAGCCAGACCTCGAAGGCGGTCACTTTCTTGGGATCGCCAACGCCAATGGTCTCGGAGATGCCGACGCCGCACTCGCCCAGGAACTCGCCAGAAGGAGAGTCAATGCCAAAGGAGTCGTCGAACAGATCGTCGCCGAGCACGTAGGTGGTGACAAACTGGGCGATGGGAGCTTCTTCACCTCTGCTGGCATAATCTGTAAGCTCGGTCTGCTTGTTCAGGCGGTGAGCTTGCTGCGCCGGGGTCGCTTCGCCGCCGCGGCGGCCTAACAACTTCGGGCCCAGGTACTTGAACAGCGCAAAACCCACGCCTGCCACAGCCAGTATCGCAAAAACGATGATCCCGTAACTTACGAGCCGGCTGCTTGTACCTGGCGCGGCCGGTGTTCCGCTGGGAGTCGGAGTGCTAATAGCGCTTACAGGCTGCACGATGTTAGAAAAACTCATGATCGTGAACGGGTTCTGCGTTCCGGAATTGGTTTGAATGGTCAACAGGAGCGCAGGCCCGGCTGACCCAAGTTCCTGATAGCGTTGGATGGCAAGCTGCGAATCGCCGTTGACGCCGAACGAATCGATCGCCATGCGCAGGTATGTTTCCTGAGAGGCGGCGTTCAGTAAAGACGGCGGCGCATCCTTCCATTGCACAGGCTGGATCACCCACCCCCAGATCAGCCCCAGAAGTATCCCCCCCACACCAGCAAGCACTGCCGCAATGACCGGTTTCTTTAGATACTCGAGAGTTTTCATCAGGTGACCTCCATCACAATTGCGAACCAGTGTCAATTATTATACAAGCAATATGGAAATAAGCCAACACTTTTAGCTATCTCTTTCCATCAAATAAAACCAGCGTTCCGAAAATGGAACATCGTTCCTCCTTAGTATTACAGCGCAAAGTTGCTTTTTTCTGTGTCATTCTCCCGAAGGACATCGGGACGATGTGAGCGCCCCGACGCTCTTTCGGGGCGCGAAGCCTGCCTTGAGCCAGGCCGAAGGGAATCTCCCGTTTGCAGAGCGGAGACCCTTCGGGCGCACACCGTCCTGCGTTCGGTGCAGGGAAGAGCGCGCCCTCAGGGTGACACCCCGGAGAAGATTTCGTGAACCTTGCGCTGTAATATTAGAGCCTCTTACAGTTATTACGTTTCACGTTTTACCCATCGCGTCACGCTGTCTCTTGCATGACATCTTCCAACGCGAAGGTTTCCTCGCAATTCAGACACTGCGCCTCACGCTTGTTGGCGATCACCAGCATACCCTGGCAATGCGGACACGGTTTCGGCAGGGGACGCTTCCAGGAGGTGAAATCACAATCCGGGTACCGGTTGCAGCCGTAAAAGATGCGCCCTTTGCGAGTCTTGCGCTCGACGATATCTCCGCCGTCTTTCGGGCAAGTCACGCCGATTTTTTGCAGCCAGGGCTCCCTATGGCGACAATCCGGGAAACCAGAGCAGGAAATGAACTTGCCGTAACGACCATAGCAGATGACCAACTCCTTGCCGCAATCCGGGCAGGCGCGGCCAATCGGCTCCGGGTCGCTCTTGGTCACCGGCATCTCAGCCTGGGCGATCTTGACCTTCACCTCGAAGGGCGTATAGAACGCGTGCATTACTTTGACCCACTTGGCGCGGCCTTTCGCGATCTCGTCCAGGTCCTCCTCCATACGAGCAGTGAACTGGTAGTCCACGATTTCGGGGAAGTACTTCACTATCAAGTCGTTGACTAGGATGCCTGTCTCGGTCGGGAAGAGGCGGCGGTCCACCCGCTCGACGTAACCGCGCTGCTGGATAGTCGAGATCGTAGGTGCGTACGTGGACGGGCGTCCGATGCCATGCTCTTCCAGGGTCTGCACCAGGCTGGCTTCCGAGTAGCGCGGCGGCGGCTGGGTGAAGTGCTGTTCATGGATGAGCCGCACCAGTTCCTGTTTTTGGCCTTCCAACACCGAAGCTGGGATGTAGACGTTCATCTCCTCTTCTTCTTCGGACTGCTTGTCCTCGTCTTTGGCCTCCTCGTAGACAATCAGGAAGCCGGGAAACTTAACCGCCGAACCGGCGACGCGCAGCGTGTAAACGTGTTCGGACCCCTTACCTGTCACCTCGACCGAGAGCGTATCAAACACTGCGGCTTCCATCTGGCAGGCTACGAAGCGCCTCCAGATGAGCTGGTACAGCTTGAACATGGCCGGCTCTTTTTTGAGGAAAGGCTTGACCTTCTCCGGATCGCGCAGAACGGAAGTCGGGCGGATGGCCTCGTGGGCTTCCTGCGCGCCTTTGGCCTTGGTCTTGTACTCGACCGGTTTTTTGGGTAGGAAATCGCTGCCATAACGCTGGACAATGTAACCGCGCGCCTCGCTGCGCGCCACTTCGGCGATGTTGGTCGAATCGGTACGCATGTAGGTGATGAGGCCGGTCGTGCCGCCCTCGCCCACATCCTGGCCTTCGTAGAGACCCTGCGCCAGGCCCATCGTCCGCTTGGCAGTGAAGCCCAGCTTGCGCGAGGCCTCCTGCTGGAGCGTGGATGTGATGAACGGCGCGGACGGCTTGCGCCGCCGTTCCCAGCGCTTGACGCGCGTGACGATGTAACCAGCCTTCTCCATATCCTCCAAGATCGGCACGACGATTTCTGCGCTACCCAGTTCGGGGTCTTCATCGTCAATCTTCGCCAGTTTAGTAACGAAACTCTGTTTCTCGCCTTCCGGGCAAAGTTCCGCTTCAATAGACCAGTACTCTACCGGCACGAAGGCGTCAATCTCGCGCTCACGTTCCACGACAAGCCGCAGCGCCACCGACTGGACACGCCCGGCGGTCAGCCGGCTGCGCACCTTTTCCCACAGGATCGGGCTGATGCTGTAACCCACCAGGCGATCCAGGATACGGCGCGCCTGCTGGGCATTGACCAGGTCCATGTTGATGGCGCGCGGGTGAGAAAAAGCCTCGTTGATCGCGCCTTCGGTAATTTCGTGGAAAACCACACGGTGAGCCAGCTTATGTTCAATGGCAGCCGCTTCGATCAAATGCCAGGCAATAGCTTCACCCTCACGATCCGGGTCGGTAGCCAGATAAATTTCGGCGGCTCCCTTCGCCAGTTGCTTCAGTTCTTTGACGACTGTCTTTTTCTCGTTCGGGACGCGGTACTTCGGCGTAAAGTCGTTCTCCACGTCCACGGATAGCTGCGAACGCAAAAGATCGCGCACATGCCCAACCGAAGCCCGGACAGTGTACCCCTTGCCGAGGAAGCGGCCCACCGTCCGGGCTTTGGCCGGCGATTCGACAATGACCAGCTTGCCGCTGCGCGAGGCGTTCTTCTCCGGCGGCGTCATCCCCTCGTGAGCCGGCGTCTTGCCGATGCGGTACAAGGCTGTACCGCACACGCCGCAAGTCCCGCGCGTGACGGCTGCCCTCGCCGCGTTGAACGCCGGCTGGGGAGTCTGGATTTCTCGCTTCGTCTTACATTTCACGCAATAGGCTTCCAAAGGATACCTCCATTACAAATATTCGTTCTTACCCATCTTTTTCAAATTCTCGATCACCTGGCGCACCTGCTGCGCCTGGTCGCGGTGACAAACCAGCAGCGCATCGCCGGAGTCGATCACGATCAGATCGTCCACGCCAATTGTGGCGACGAGTTTCTTTTCGGCGGAATAAACCAATGTGTTGTGCCTCTCCAGCAGCATGTGCTCACTGTTGACGATCACATTCCCATCCTGGTCTGGCAGGAGAACGTCGAACAGAGAATCCCACGAGCCGACGTCGCTCCACTCCAGGCCGCCAGCGGGGAGAACAGCCACGTTTTCGGCGTGTTCCATGATACCGTAATCCACCGTGACCGGTTCCAGCCGCGGCCACTCGGCGCGGAGAACTGGCTGCTCTTCAGGCGTGTCCCAGGCTACCCCGATTTTTTCGAGGGCAGCTCTCAGGTCCGGCATCAGGCGCGCAACCTCCTCCAGGATGCGATCCACGCGCCAGATGAACATCCCGGAGTTCCACGAGTGGTCGCCGCGCGCCAGCATCTCGCGCGCTTTCTCTTCGTCCGGCTTTTCGGTGAAATGTAGCACGCGGTAAACGGGGTAATCGTATTTTTCGGGCAGATGCTCGCCGCGCTGAATGTACCCGTAGCCAGTGGCCGGAAAGGTGGGCGTAATCCCCAACGTAACCAGGTAGCCCTTGCGCGCCACTTGCACGGCTGCGCGCATCACCAGATGGAACAGGTCGCGGTTGCCGATGTAATGGTCGGAGGGGAGAACCAGCATGACCGCCTGCGGATCACGCTTCGCCAGCACCGCCGCCGCCAGCCCAACAACGGAGGCGGTGCCGCGCGGTTCGGGTTCGATCAGGAAATTTCTGGCGGGAACGCCGGGCGCCTGCTTCTTGAGTTCTTCTGCCTGCCCTTCGGCCGTGACGACCAGGATTTGGTCAAGCGGGACGAGTTCCTCCAGCCGCGCCAGCGTGGACTGGAACAATGTGTCCGCGCCAAGCAAGGGCAGGATGTGCTTGGGATGCTTTTTGCGGGAGACCGGCCAGAGACGAGTCCCGCCGCCGCCAGCCATGATGACTGCATAAGTGTGGTTCATTGCATTCTTTCTGCTTCTTACGTTTCACGTTTCACGTTTCACGTTTCAGGTCTCACGTCTCACGTTTCACGCATTACGACAACGTAAAGATCAGGTTCGATATTCCACTTGCTCTTCCCTCACCGCGACGTAATTCATGCCGCCGACCTGGCGCACCATGCCCTTGAGTTCCATCATCACCAGAGTCGCGGAAACGCGCTCGATGGGCAGGCCGGTCTGGTTGCGGATCTCGTCCACGTGCAAGGGTTCACGGGCCAATACGTTTAATACTTGTGTTTCCACCTCATCGGCAGGTAATGCTCTCCGTACCAGGCGCTGTTCGCTAACGCGCGTCAGGTTCAAGGCTTCGAGCACGTCACGGGCGGAGAGCAGCGGATGCGCGCCCTGCTGGATCAAGCGGTTCGTCCCTTTGCTCTGCGGGGCCAGGATGTTGCCCGGCACCGCAAAGACTTCGCGCCCCTGGTCAACCGCGAATTGGGCAGTGATCAACGCGCCGCTGGTTTCTCCAGCCTCGACCACCACCACCGCCAGCGACAACCCGGAGATGAGACGATTGCGGGGCGGGAAGTTGGCGCCTTCAGGCGGCGTGCCAGGGGCGTAATCGCTGAGCAGCGCGCCGCTCGCCAGGATTTGTTCAGCCAGGGCGCGATGTTCAGGCGGGTAGATGCGATCCACGCCGTTGCCCATGACGGCCAGTGTGCGGCCTCCGGCTTTCAGCGCGGCCTGGTGGGCAATGGCGTCCACGCCGCGCGCCAGCCCACTGACCACGGTCACACCGTTTTGCGCCAGGTAGGAGGCCAACTCCTCGGTCACCTGGCGGCCATAGGCTGTGACCCGTCGCGTGCCGACCACGGCCACCGCCCAGGAATCTTCGATTGTTAATTCGCCGCGCAAATAAAGAATGGGCGGCGGCTGGTCAATCTCCTTCAAGCAGGCGGGGTAAGCCTCATCCTCCCACGTCAGCACCTGGATGCCTTGCGCGGCGATCTGCTCCATGAAGCCATCCAGGTCCACACTGGCGCGCGCCTGGATGACTCGTTCGGCGATCTTCTGGCTCAGTCCTGCGGCTTGCAAGGCATCCAGTGGCGCCTGCCAGGCCAGCGACAGGTCGCCGAAGTGTTCGCGCAAAGCTCGCAGCCGGACCGCGCCGATGCCCTTGACCAGATTGAAGCCCACCCAGTAACGCTTATCCATTTTCGATTTACGATTGACGATTGACGAGTGATAAGTGATGAGTGATGATTTGTCACTCTTCACTCGTCACCTGTCACTCGTCCCTTCTTCTACCAGGCCCGGTAACAGGTGAACGCGCATCGTTTTGCGCGGCAGGTCTACGTCCAGAATGACATCGGAAATGGCCGGGAGCAGAAGCTCAGTCCCACCTGCCCCCGTCCTCGTGTACCCGTTCTTTGGGTATTGGGGGTCATCACGCGTCACCACGTACACATCGTTTGCGCCGGTTTCCAGGATTTCGGCCAGTTTGCCCAATTCCTGTCCATTCTCGTCCACTACGCTCAGACCAAGGATTTGATGATGGTAATACTCCCCTTCCGGCAATGGATGGCGCTCCGCAGCAGGGATGTACAACAACTGATTGCGAAGAAGTCCCACTTGCTCTGGGGTGGTGATGTCTTCGAATGTGAGCAGCAGCCCATCCTTGTGCGGCCGGCGCTTGCGGATCGTCAGCGGCTGATGCGCCGGGCCGACAAACACACGCGTTTCCGGAGCCAGGCGTTCGGGAAAATCCGTATAGATTTCCACCAGGGCTTCACCCGCCACGCCGTGTGGACGCCGGATTTTTCCTACTACTAAGAGGGCAGGCTCGCCAGCAGATGGCGAGCCTGCCGGCCTTTCACTGGCAGCGGACATTCGATCAAGGCTAGGGTTCAATGACATCCAGCGTGACTTGCAAGCCTTCGCGCTCGGCGGTCACGCGCAGCAAATTACGGATGGCGTTTGCCACGCGGCCGCCTTTGCCGATCACGCGCCCCATGTCATCTTTGGCGACTTGCAGCTCCAGCGTGACGCGGCCGCCGTGCCGGTACTCGCGCACGTCCACTTCATCCGGGTGTTCGACCAGGGATCGAGCGATGTATTCCGTCAGGGATTTCATACCATTCCAGGATTCTAGCGGCGGGTCTTGGGATTGGTGACGCGCGCGGCGCGGGCTTTTTCGGCCTCTTCGAGCAGCACCTCGACCTTTTCGCCAGTTTTGAAACGCTCGAAACGGTCGAGCACGCCCGCAGTCTTGAAAAGCTGGGCCACAGACTCGCTCGGTTGCGCGCCTTTGCTCATCCAATCATAGACGCGGTCTTCTTTGACGTTCATGGTGGCCGGTTCAGTTCGGGGATTGTAATCGCCCAGGATTTCCAGGAAACGCCCATCGCGCGGGCTTTCCTTGTCCGCCACGACAATGCGATAGCTGGGCTGGCCCCTTGAACCGGTACGGCGTAAGCGAATACGAACCATCGGAAAGTATCTCCTTGAATTTTTAGATTAGTCTGCCTAACCGAACAGACGCGATAGGCCGCGGTCTCCGCTGAGCCTGCCGAAGCGTCCGCCAGTTTTTTGTAAGGTTTTGAACAGACGCTGCATCTCGCGGAACTGCTTCATCAGGCGGTTCACTTCCTGGACCTGGGTGCCTGATCCGCCGGCGATGCGCCTGCGGCGTCTGGCGTTCAGGATTTCGGGATCGCGCCGCTCGGCGATGGTCATTGAGCTGATGATCGCCTCGGTGGTCTTGAACTGCCGTTCCACGTCTTGCGGCGAGAGGTTGCGCGCCGCCTGTCCCATGTTGCCGGGCAGCATCTCCAGCATCTGGCTCATCGGACCCATCTTCTTCGATGAGCGCATCATCTCAGCCAAGTCTTCGAGCGTGAACTCTCCCGAAGACAACTTCCTGGCTTGATCTCTGGCGGCTTTTTCATCGAAAGCAGCCTCTGCTTTTTCGATCAGACCAAGCACGTCACCCATGCCCAGGATGCGGGAGGCTAGACGCTCTGGATTATACACCTCCAAGGCGTCCAGTTTCTCGCCTGTGCCGAGGAACTTGATCGGCACACCCGTAACCGAGCGGATCGAGATGGCCGCGCCGCCGCGCGCATCCCCATCCATTTTCGACAGCACCAAACCGGTCAGCGGGACGGCATCCCGGAAACCTTCGGCCACGTGCAGGGCTTCCTGACCGATCATGGCGTCCACGACGAGCAATGTCTCCGCCGGCGGGACTTTCGCGACAATGGCTCGCAGCTCGTTCATCAGCTCGTCATCCAACTGGGAACGGCCGGCCGTGTCCACGATCACGACGCCAAAGCCGCCGTTTTGCGCCTTCGCCATCGCCCGGACAGTCAGCTCAGGCGGCTTGACCCCATTTTCGGTGTGCACCGGAACGTCCAGTCGCTGGCCCAGCGTCTGCAATTGCTGGATGGCTGCCGGCCGGTACGGGTCGCCGGCGACGAGCATCACCCGCTCCCCGCGCGAGCGCAGCAGTTGCGCCAACTTCCCGGCGACGGTGGTCTTGCCCGATCCCTGCAGCCCGACCAATAGAAGCAGGCGCGGGCGCGGCCCGCTCAGGTTCAGCGGCGCGGGTTCACCCAGGGTGGCGATCAATTCCTCGTTGACGATTTTAACGACCTGTTGGCCCGGGTTGAGCGCCTTCGAGACCTCTACACCGACAGCCCGCTCACGCACGCGGGACACGAATTCCTTGACGACACTGTAGTGAACATCCGCTTCCAGCAGGGCCAGGCGGACTTCGCGCATGGCCGCATCCACGTCCGCGACGGAGAGTTTCCCGCGCCGCCGCAACTGGTCAAAAACCTGGTTTAGCCGTCCAGTGAGTGTTTCAAACACGAGCTTTCTTCATTATTTAGTAGAGTTTAGGTTCTCTGGGAATCGCCGTGATAGATCACCGCATATGCTGGTAGGCGTAGGACAAATTGGCAATTTGTCCCACATTTGCTGCTGCATCACGGCAAATCCCAATGAGACAGAGTTTATCAAAGCCGCCAGATTTTAGCTTAGAAAGGGCAGGTGGTCAAGGAAAACTTCAAAAGCCTTCAATCACTTGCGCGACTTTTTCCTCGTAAACGGGTTTATATTACTTGTAACGTTCGAATCTAATCGCAAGGAGGAGTTATGTCCAAAGTTGCTGTTGTAACCGATAGTACGGCCTACATCCCAGATGAGTTGCTGAAGCAATACAATATCACTGTCGCCCCGCAGATCTTGATCTGGGGAGATGAAACATTCCAGGATGGGTGGATATTCAGCCCAACGAATTCTATCGTCGCCTATCCACCGCCAAAGTCATGCCGACCACCTCGCAGGTATCCCCTGCCACCCTGAAGACCATCTTTGAGAAATTACTCGAAGATGGCTATGATGTGCTGGGCATTTTTATTTCAGCCAAGCTGTCGGGCACCATCTCGTCTGCTGAACAGGCCCTAGCTATGCTCCCCAAAGCCAAAGACAAGATCGCGATCTTCGACTCGAACTCCACAGCCATGGCAATGGGCTTTATGGTTTTGACGGCCGCGCGCGCAGTTCAGGCTGGCGAAAAGTTGGCCGAATGCGCCAAACTAGCCAAAGAAGCCTACGCACATACCGGCGTCTTCTTTGCAGTAGAAACACTCGAATTCCTGCGCCGCGGTGGACGTATCGGCGGCGCACAGGCTCTGCTCGGCACAGCACTGAATATCAAGCCGGTATTGGAACTGCGCGATGGACGAGTCGAATCGATCGAAAAGGTTCGCACGAAAAGCAAGGCCCTGGATCGGATCATCGAGCTGGTCGTCGAGAAGGTCGCGGGCCGGACCCCCGTCCGGCTGGCCACGCTCCATGCCAACGCCGAAGCCGAGGCCAGGACTACGCTGGAAAAAATCAGCGCTCAATTGCAGCCCATCGAAAGCGTCTTCGCTGGCGTAAGCCCGGTCATCGGCAACCACGCTGGGCCTGGCACAGTCGGCCTGGCCTTTATGGCTGGAATGTAATTCCAAGTCGAAGCCATCAAACGGGTTCAGTGCAAACTGAACCCGTTTTCTATTTGTGCGGGGCGCGGCGACTGTTCAAGCTGTCATGCTGAGGCGCTCTTTGCCGAAGCATCTCCTAGACAGCGAGGAGACCCTTCGTTCGCTGGAGAACGCTCTCTCAGGGTGACACGCCTGGGGCGCGGCGAATTCGATTTGACGGTTTCTCCCTAAGCAGGTATAATCCGCCTTCGGCATTATTCAAGACTATTGGAGATAGCGTTATGGAACCTGTGACTGATATCGCGCAAGAAGGATCGGTTAAACCAAAGGAACATTTCTCAGGAAAGATTACAAAAACAACCCTGGCGGGGGCAATCGTAGACATCGGTCAAAACATTCCGGGTGTGGTGCACATCTCACAATTGCGCGCAGAACCTGTAAACCGGGTCGAGGATGTCGTCCAAGCGGGCCAGACGGTGGATGTTTGGGTGCGGCGCGTACGAGACGACCGTATCGAGCTGACCATGATCGAGCCAATGGCGCTGGAATGGCGCGAGATCAAGCCCGACATGATCGTCAAAGGCAAGGTCGCCCGACTGGAATCCTATGGCGCCTTCGTAGACATTGGAGCTGAACGCCCCGGCCTGGTGCACGTCAGCGAGATCGCCTATGGGTTCGTAAAAACACCTGGCGAAATCCTGCACGAGGGCGATGAGGTCGAAACCAAAGTGCTGGAAGTGAATCGGCGTAAGAAGCAAATCCGCTTGAGCATCAAAGCCACCCAGCCTAAACCTGAGGATGCACCGGCAGAGGCCAAAATTGAACCCAAGAAGCGGCGCGGCAAGAAAGGTAAAAGCGCTAAGAAAGAAGCAGTAGCTGCTGAAGCGCAAGCCTCTGCACTTGAACCGACCGTCATGGAAATCGCCTGGCAAGAGGCCATGGCGCGCGCTGAAAGCAAGCAGGCCGCAAGAAACAAGAAGAGCAAGATACCTGCCGCATCCAAAGAACAGGAAGATATTCTTAGCCGCACATTGGAAAACCGCCTGCCGACCGGCTAAGCGCCTATCCGATTAACCCCGGAACGCGGACTTTAGTCCGCAGCGCAAGGCAGACTGAAGTCTGCACTCCGTTATTCAGATAGGCTAACACATAAACATAAAAAACAGTCCCCGCTTTGCGAGGGCTGTTTGTTATCTGAAGAACGGATACTCAAAACACCTGTCCTGTTTTCTGCATCTCAGCCAGGAATTTTTCGCGGTTCGCGGAACGGGCTGTCTTGCCGCTGGAAGTCTTGACCAGCCAGTGCTTGCCGACGATGTGAACGTAACGCAGCGCCACCGCCGAGCCGCGCGTCACCACCTGGCGGATCTGGTCAGCAATGCGCTGATGCTCATCGGCATCCTCTTCATCCACTTCAGTCACCATGACCACATCTTCGGTGCCTGTGGTCTCGTTGAAGATACCAAAGGCCACCACCCGCCCCGGATGGACGCCCGCAACGTCCATCGCCAACTGCTCCAGGTCTTGGGGATATATATTCTTGCCGCCGACGATGATCAGGTCTTTCTTGCGGCCCGTCACGTAGACTTCGCCATCGGCGAGGTAACCAAAATCGCCGGTCAGGTACCAGCCATCCAGGAAAGCCTTCTTCGTGGCATCCGGGCGGTGATAATACTCACTCAACATACAATCACTTTTTATCGCGATTTCGCCAATGTGGCGTTCGGTCACATCCTTGCCGTGACCGTCCACCGCGCGGACAGCCACATTGTGGATCGGCCTGCCAGCCGAGAGCATTTTTATGGTCGCCTTACCGTTGACCGGAGGTCGCGCAATGCGATCTATTTGCAAGCTATCGCGGTCCACCTCATCCACAACTACCTGACTGTCAATCCCGCCCTGGGTAACGGCGAAAACGTTCTCGGCCATGGCGTAGCACGTGGCCAGGGTTTCGTAGCGCAGGCCAAAG
>Ga0210042_1002122_pt1 | contig 15483 bp, 19 predicted proteins | sample CryGeymeta201518_FD_183982 | JGI IMG/M metagenome (GOLD analysis project Ga0210042, IMG submission 183982) | Groundwater microbial communities from Crystal Geyser aquifers in Utah, USA - Crystal Geyser metaG 2015-18 (SPAdes) (version 2) | ecosystem: Environmental > Aquatic > Deep subsurface >... | reverse complement strand
GAGGGATGTTTACATCAACAAGATGCCACCAAAAGAGAAAAGTATTTAAAAACGCATTATGGCAAAATGTACATAAAGAAAAGGCTCAAGTCTTATTTGACAGGATGAATAATTACACAGACCATTTGGGCAACATACGCTTGAGCTACACCCAAGACCCACAAACAGGCGCGTTAGCCATACTAGAAGAGCAACACTATTACCCATTTGGCCTACAACACAAAAACTATAGGGCGGAGCGTCAAAAAACAGCCCGGTGGGCTGTTTTAGCGAACGTGCCAGCCTGCCGCGCTGACATTACCAAAATAGACCTACTACCCCAGCAAAACAATGAAAAAGGACTAAAAGAAGCTGCCCCACCAAGCGTGCCGCTGCAGAATCCGGGGTATATGTATAAGTACAACGGCAAGGAGTTGCAAACCGAGTTTGGTGTGGAGATGTATGACTTTGGGGCTCGTAATTACGATCCTGCTTTGGGTAGGTGGATGAATATAGACCCGCTCGCAGAGAAAATGCGCCGTCATAGCCCATACAACTACGCCTTTAATAATCCTATATATTTTATTGACCCTGATGGGATGGAGGTAATTCAAAACGAGGGTGCTAGTTTTGGTGGTGGTTCCTGGGCTGCAATTGCTGAACTAAGCAGTGGAGGTTCTATTCTTGATGCTCAAAATCAAAAGGCTGAGACTAGTTTTATACCTCTTGATAAAAATATACCTGATAGTCCTTCTCATAAAGCTTCCACAGTTGTAGATGACACTGGAAGAATTATTGATTATAAGGATGATGGAGACACAAACATATACTTGAATGAAAGAACTCCCGACAATATAATTGGAAATGAGCGTGACGGTGTGGAGTATAATGTTGGAAGTTATTTAGTATCTGATGATTTAAATAAAGAAGCCAAATTGCCTGAAGGGTTTATGGTGCGTTTGGATATGGATAATATTAACAATCAGTTAGATGCAGTTTTATGGGGAACAGAGTACTTAAGTGGTTTAGGGTTTAAGAAAATTTTAAATTTATTAAAATCACTAAGGGGAAGTAAATTATATAGTGAAGCTACATTCAAAGCTTTTCAAAGGCAGTTAAAACAACATGGTAAGGAGACGGTTCTAAAATCTCAGAAAAACATCCAAAGGAGATTAAATGAACATCTAAAGAAATTAGATGAAATAAGAAAGGCAAAGGGGAATACTAGCTCCGTTGAAAGAGAGATAAGAACATTTAAATCACAAATACAAGCGATTAAAGATTTACTAAAATAAATATTATGGAATATTCAGAGAAGCTAAAAATGCTTGCACAAAATTTGAGAAAGTCTGAAAAAGTCAATTCTTTTGACAGTTTAGAAGAACGGGAATCGGAAACTTTAGCTCATTCTATTTTGGATATAGAAGAATCCTGTAAAACACTTTTAAATAATCTTTTCCCTAAACTTGAACCAACTACTTTATCACAAGACGAAATTAATGAACTTCTTTTTGATATTGGAGAAGAGTTGCGTCATATTTTATACCATATCAATGATCCAAAATTTTATGATTACTTAAAAGAGTAAAATTAATAAAAGAAAGAAATTAATATGTCATTAGATGTTTGTTAATGTTAACTTTTGGAGTTATTAGAAAAATAAATATTTAAAAATGTATAACGGTAGGTTAAAAACAAGTTGCAACTGCTCCTTTACTTTCAGGAGAACCTTTGGCCTACAACACAAAAACTACAATAGTGACATTACCAAAATAGACCTACTACCCGAGCAAAACAATGAAAAAGGACTAAAAGAAGCCGCCCCACCTACTGTGCCTTTGCAAAATCCGGGGTATATGTATAAGTACAATGGCAAGGAATTACAAAACGAGTTTGGCGTGGAGATGTACGATTTTGGGGCGAGGAATTATGATCCGGCAATAGGGCGATGGATGAATGTTGATCCCCTCGCTGAAAAAATGCGCCGCCACTCCCCTTACAACTACGCCTTTAACAACCCCATTTATTTTATAGATCCTGATGGGATGGAGGCGTTACCTTCCAATAGTACCAGTGCTTCTAGTGGTGGAGGTGGTGGTCAAACAACATATTCTTTAAACGCCGCCAGTTCTACAATGGAAACGCACAATGTTACAACAACTACTAATCAATCATTTGAAAAAGTTAGTAGTGATGGAAATAATAAAACCGTTGATTCTTATACAACAACTACCAGTACAAATATAGTCAAACAAAAAGATGGTGACAATACGATTGTTGATTCACATACATCTCAAAGTTTAGATAGAACAACAGAATCCTTTTCAAAAAATAGCGACGGTGAGTGGGTTAGTAATAATAATTCTGAAACAGTAAATTTAGCTCAAACAACTTCAGCCGAAACAACTTCAAAAGAAGGTCTTATAAATGGAAATGGAAATTACAATGATATGGAAAAGGGCAATTTTGTTGCTGATGTTAATGGCGTTAGCCATGATCATTATGCAAGCGAAGTGAAAACATTTGCTGGTAACACCACTGATTTTGGAAGTGCATACACTTCTCAAGCCGCAACAATTATTAATGAATCACTTGCTACTGGTGGAGGTGTAATTTCTCTTATAGGTGAGTTTTTAGGAAAAAAAGTGCTTTCAAGAGTTGCTGGGGTGGTTTCAGTAGCAGCATTAACAAATGAAGCACTTGACTCATTCAATAAAAATGTTAGTAATAAGCAATTACAAGCCTATGAATAATTTAAATCCAATAAATTTTTTATACCTCATAATAATTAGTTATATCCCTTTTGTATTAAGGGGATATGGGCAATTTTATATTGAGAATTTTTGGCTAGGTTTATCAGCAAATGTTGTCTCACTTGTCTTAATTTTTTCAACATATATCATTTTAAGTTCTAATTTAAAGAAAGATAAAAGCAAAGATATGAATATAACAACATTGATATTTTCTATTTTTTCAATATTTATTGTATTATATACTTCTATCGGGCTTTTTACTGACAATGTTGTTTTTGTTGGAGGCAAATATTTTTCATTCGCAATTTATAGCTATTTAATTTATTCATTTCTATTTTTACAGTTTTTGGTGATTTTTGTGTTACGATTTTATAATCTAATAAAAAATAAGTAAATGTACAAGTTCGGCGGGAAGGAACTGCAAAGCGAGTTTGGGGTGAACGTGTATGATTTTGGGGCGAGAAATTATGATCCTGCATTGGGTAGATGGATGAACATCGACCCGCTGGCAGAAAAGATGAGAAGGCACAGTCCATACAACTACGCCTTTAACAACCCCATCTATTTTATTGATCCTGATGGGATGGAGGGTATGGGCGCAGCTATGATGGGTTCTGGGCAAATAACCCAAGAAATGGTGGGTAATAGCGCGTTTGGTAGTAGTCAAATTGGTTCTTCTGCTATTTCTGGGGGCTTGGGGAGTATGGGGGGAAGTGATGACAAAATAAAACCAACTTTTTCATCAGAAGAGGCTAAAACAAAAACAAATAATGTGGTTAAAGAAGCAACCGGCGGTGCTTATCAAACCAAAAATACTGGTGAAGGTAATTTGGAGTTAGAGCGAACTAATATTCAAGGTCCTCTTACAAAAGAGCAGCAAGCATTTGTCGATAATTTTAATGAAGCTGTAGATTCTCCTGAAATAGTTGAAATAAACATAACTGAAAGCTCTTCGAGTGCTGCTGTAGGCGATTTTGTAACAGGAGAAATCGATATAAATGATGTCTTGAAATATGGAAATGGTCCATATGAAACTGCTGCGGGTGCTTTTTCTGTTGAAATTAATGAGCAATTTAATAGGCAAGTAAATGATGTTACTAATCATCAAACAGCACATAGATTAGCTAGATTAAATGTAAAAAATGCCGTAAATGGAAGACTAGATGGTGGAATAGTTAAATATAGTGGTAATAATACTAAGGGAGGAGTAATTACCACAGTTTCTTTTGATAAAAATGGGAAAAATCCAAAATATATTAACACAACAGTATTAAATAATAACATTATAAAAGTAGATCAATAATGAAATACTCAATATTTATTATAGTTTCTTTTTGGTTATTTTATGGTTGTATTAATTCAATATCTAAAAAACCGAATAACTTAATCTCTACCCAAAAGACAAAAGATAAAACGGCAGCAGAGTTATATAGAAATTCCTTAAATATCCTAGATAGTATAACAATGTTTAGTAAATCGAATGATGATTTTTCTAGTATACAAGCAGTAAAAATTTTAGCTGAAATATCTGGCTATGAAGGCGAAGGAAATCATAATTATTTTGGAACATTTGGTTTTAAAGAAAAGGATTTAAATTATTGGAAAGAATGGTTTAATAACAATAAAGAATCCTTGAATTATTTATACGAATCACAATCTCCACTAAGTGATGCATTAAACATTGAACGGTATCAAGTTACTAAAGTTGATACCCTAGAGAATAGCTACCTAGTTTACACAAGAAAAAATGATTCAATACTTAAAATTTTATCTTTTCGAAAAGAAAACTTTAAAAATTGTGAAAACATTAAAGTTGGTGCTTATTATGATTTTATATTAAAACCATTTTTTCAAAGCACGTCTAATAAGAAATCAAAACAAATAAATAGATTTATATTTGAAGAACCAAATATTAGTTTTAAATTAGATACTAATAGGATTATTTTTTTATCTGAAAATTTAAAAGGATTATGCTATTTAAAATAATAACCGTTGCAGAATCCGGGGTATATGTACAAGTTCGGCGGGATGGAGTACCAGGAGGAATTTGGAATAGGTATGTACGACTTTGGTGCTCGTAATTACGACCCGGCCATTGGCAGGTGGATGAATATTGACCCGCTGGCTGAAAAAATGAGAAGACATAGCCCCTACAACTACTCCTTTAACAACCCCATCTATTTTATTGATCCGGATGGGATGTTTGCAACACCGCCGCCTGATGTGATTATTAAAGGTGACATGGCAGGTAAAGCAGTTGAACAATTAAATTCGTCCTCTGATTTGGAAATTACTAGAGATTCTGGAACTGGAAAATTAGATGCTACAGGTAAAGCTAAAACAAAATCAGACAAAGCTTTATTACGTGCCATAAAAGATGAAAATGTTACGGTTAACGTTAATGCAACAAGTAGTAATACTACAAATGTTAGCGGTGAAACTAAAGACCTTTTAATAGGTGCTTATGGTGGTAATAAGGTAAATGAAGATGGAACGGTTACGGCAACAACAGATGTTAACCCTAATCAAACTGAGATTGCAGGCGACTTTTATGGAATTGACGCAGGAGTATATGTAAACCACGAAATATTAGAATCGTATAACTCAGCCATAGATTCCCCAGGTGCACAACCAGCTTCTTTCCAAGATATACAGAATAAGACTCCTGATGCAAAGTCATATTTGAATGCGCATAATAAATCTATTAGGCAAGATGGTCGTTTTGTAGAACCAACTATTATAGGTGATAATTCAAATGGAACAGGTGTTTATAAACTTCAAAAAATGAAAAATGTGCCAGGTGTTACAATACCGTTACCTTTTGAAGTTGAATTATATAAGAAACAAAAGTAATTATGAAGAATTTTTCTATGACTTTTATAGTAGTATTTTTATTTATTTTAAATGCAATAGGTCAAAACAATAAAAGAGAAGTTAAAATTATTAAAATAGATTCTACAGAATCAAACTACTTCATCAGGGCTAAATTTAAGTGTAAACCAAAAGGTAAGTTCATGATAGTGTCTAAAAGAGATACAACTGTGACGGCACAATATAGAATTAAAGAAAAAAATACTTATAATTTAGAATTGGAAAACTATTTGAGCGAGAAAGAAATAAATAGATTGCCAGTCAAAAAGCCTGGAACCTTAAAATTAAGGGAAGATGGTTTTATTATTTGGGACGGAAAGTCTAATCTACCCTTAAAATCGCCTAATATAAAATCTATATTTTATAAAGATAATTAAAGACAAGAACCACCAAATGGGTAGTAGGTAAAATTAGGGGTTCGATACCCCTATAAGTACAACGGTAAGGAATTACAAAACGAGTTTGGTGTTGAGATGTATGATTTTGGGGCTAGGAATTATGACCCTGCTTTGGGTAGGTGGATGAATGTTGACCCGCTGGCAGAGAAAATGCGTAGGCACTCTCCTTATAATTATGCTTTTAATAATCCCATTTATTTTATTGACCCTGATGGGATGGAGGGTATGGGAGCAGCTATGATGGGTTCTGGGCAAATAACCCAAGAGATGGTGCAGAATAGTGCTTTTGGGAGTAGTCAGATTGGAACAACCGCTATTTCTGGAGGCGTTAAAATAACAGGAGTAGATGCAGATGAAGCAACAAAAGATTTAGATAAATCCTCAAGTCTAGATATAAAAAGAAATAGAAACACAGAATATTTGGAAATAAAAAAAGGCAGTACAGCAGATACAAAGTATGACCAAGAATTAGCGAATGCTATGGATAGTAATTCAAAAGCTATAGTAGAATTGAAAACCACACAAGCTGAAAATTTAGCAGTTTGTGGAGTATTAATCCCTTTATATGTAGGAGATTATGGGGGAACAAGAAAAGGAACAGAATCTGAAGGAGGTAAAATTATGGGTACTCAATTTCTCAATTTAAACCACTCGCGTACTTTAGCAAGAAATGGAGGAGTAAGTAGTGGTCATACAATTGGACATGAAATTCTGGAATCTTTTTTTGCTACACAGTTAAACAATGGCATTAATTTACCGGGAAATACACCTGCCTATCAAGCAGCTCATAATAGGGCTGCTAATTTAAAAGGAGCTCAATTTAGGGAGAGTCAATCAATACATATGGGTGGCAATAATAAAGGAGTGCGTTATGAAGACACAGGAACATATCACACAATTTCTGGTAATTTTGATTTTAGTCAATTTAATCCTAAACAATAAATGAAATCAATAATAAAAATATTTTTTTATAATTTTATTTGGTTATTGTCTTTTTCAAGTTTTTCACAAGAACCTATCGAAAATTACTTAAAAATTAAAGTAACTGAAATTGAAGAAATTTCTGATTACTATGTTTATAAAGTGGTAAAATTTGAGGAAAACATAAAGGATACCATAATATTACTTAATGATAAATTAAAAATCAAAAATGAACAAGTTGGGTTACTTAAATTAAATTCATATTATGAAGTTAATTATGAAGAAAAAGTAGTAAATAGTTTGCCCATACTAGGAGGAGGTGCTGTATTTGATATTGTTGACAATGTTAGAATTGCAGAATTATATACTAGTCCTAAGATTATAACTAAAGCTAAAATATTACATTTTTTAAATGAAAATAATTCTGCAAATCTTAATAAAGACCCTTATAATAATTTTGAGGATTTTTTAAATAAATTTATTAATGACGATAAATTTAGATTCTCTAGGCTCCTATTTTCAAATACTTTAGGAATGAATAAAAAAGAAAATAAAAGGAATAAAAAGATTTTTAAAAATTGGGGTGAATTTGAAAGTATATTAATAAGATATAAAATAAAAAACTATAAAAGGGATAAAATATATATGGAGAATTCTTCTACTATTTTTTTTAGAATATATGCCGAAACACTAAATAATGAATTTTGGTATTTATTTACTTTAGATAGAGAAGATGAATGGCAATTATCCTCTTTTTTTAAACTTTAATCAAAGAACAAAAGCCCCCCCGCTGCGCAAAGTCTTATGACTTTGTGCTTTCACAATTGTGAACTTTCCTGAAATAGGTTGACTAAAAATTAAACCATTAATTATATTCACTTATGAAAACACAAAAAGAACCCCCTACCGCACGAATCCTTTCGTGTGGTATTCAAACCTGCTAGTAGAAGCTATGAGAAGACCCGATTAACAAGCGTTTATGACATTACCACGAACGATGCCGGCTTTAAAAAAGGTAACACCACACAAAACGACGATTTTGAATACGACAACAACGGCAACCTAATTGTTGACCGCAACAAAAATATCACAAACATCACCTACAACTGGAGCGAACGTTAAAAATTGACCCTGAGGGTCAATTTAGTGAAGCTGCCAGCTTGCCGCGCGGGCAACTTACAAAAATTACCTTTAACGGAGATGCTAACCAATATATTTCCTATCTTTATAACGCCACCGGCGTGAAAATTCAGGACGGAGCGTTAAAAAACAGCCCAGTGGGCTGTTTTAGCGAACGAGCCAGCCTGCCGCGCTGGCAAAACCAAAATAGACCTACTACCTGAGCAAAACAATGAAAAAGGTCTAAAAGAAGCCGCCCCACCCACTGTGCCGTTGCAGAATCCGGGGTATATGTATAAGTTTCAGGGATAGGAATGCCAAGGTGAATTTGGACTTGGTTGGGATAGTTTTAAGTGGAGGAATTACGATTATGCACTCGGAAGGTTTATGTCAATTGATCCATTAAGTGAGGAATACAGTTATCAGTCACATTATAACTTTGCTGAAAATAGAGTAATTGATGGTAGAGAACTAGAAGGATTAGAATGGGCAAGTATCAAAAATAATGATGGGACTAGTACACGACAATTAACCGTTCAGATGCATAACACTTCTACGTTATCTGATAAACAAGTTGCTAAAGTAACTGCGACTATGCAAGCAGATTTTTCAAAATCATTTAGCGGAGAAGGAGCTACGGCACAATTAGTAGTAAATAATGTAACCGAAGCAAAAGGAGATTTTTTAGTATCATTAGTTGATGCTAAATCAAATACACTTTATGATAAAAATACAGGAGAAGTTACAGGAACAACTTATACAGGAGGTAAAACAGGAGAGTTGGGACAAACACTAGAAAATAGTTTTGAAGTTACAGCTACTATAGATGGTTCAAACAGAAGTAATTCGGATATGTCTAGAAGTTTTTCGCACGAAGCAGGTCATACGGCAGGATTACAGCATCCTTGGGAAGCAAGCAACCCTGTGAGTGATATAAAACAAGGAACGGAAGGAGTTAAAAACAGTACAGTTAGAAGTAATCTTATGAATTCTGATGATAATAAAAGTAATCCTTCAACTTCGGGAACTAACCTAACAAGCGGACAACTTAAGAGTATAGACCAAACTATAAAAACACAAGAAATAAAAATACAGTAATGAAATTTAAATTATATTTTTTAGCAATTTTAATAATTTATAGTTGTTCTTCACAAGAAAAAGTTGTAAAAAACATTTCTTGCCCTGGGGAAGTTACTTTACAATATGACAAAGTTAAAAAAAGCGATAGAGGAAAACCTATTGCAAAAAAAGACTTAAAGAACTTTATGGTGTATTTTTTATATGATTTCAATGACACCATACAAGGTTATGTAAATAATAAATTAAAGTATGAAAAATTTCTAAAACTAGATGGAAGTTCAGATAAACATAATGATTATTTTGGATATAATTATTCAAAAGACCAAAAAACTCCTGTTTTAAAAATTATCTCAAAAAATAAAAAGACGTGTTTTGATATTGAAATAGACAAAAAATATAAACTAATTTATGTTTTTATAGATGATAAAAGCAAATGGACTGCACGATTTTCAAATATCTATTATATTCAATAAAAAAACAAAAACATTACCGCCATAACCTACAACCATCGGAGCGAACGTTAAAAATTGACCCTGTGGGTCAATTTAAAGAAGCTGCCAGCTTGCCGCGCTGGCAACCCACAAAAATCATCTTTAACGGCGATGCTAACCAATATATTTCCTATCTTTATAACGCCACCGGCGTGAAAATTCAGGACGGAGCGTTAAAAAACAGCCCAGTGGGCTGTTTTAGCGAACGAGCCAGCCTGCCGCGCTGGCAAAACCAAAATAGACCTACTACCTGAGCAAAACAATGAAAAAGGTCTAAAAGAAGCCGCCCCACCCACTGTGCCGTTGCAGAATCCGGGGTATATGTATAAGTTTCAGGGACAGGAGTTAGAAGTAGAATTTGGGAAGAATACTTATGCATATCAGTGGCGAGACTATGATCCTGCTATTGGTAGATTTAATAAAATTGATAGGTTTGCAGAGAAGTACTATTCTGTTACGCCATATCATTTTTCAGCAAACAATCCTGTTTTCTTTATGGAAATAAACGGAGACAGTATACAAGGTGTATCAAGAAAATCTGCCAGAAGAACCAGAAGAGAAATCAGACATTCTTTTAAAGACAACAAAAAACTTGCAAAATTATTTAAGACAAAGGGAGAAAAGTTTAAAGGAATCTCTCAACAGGACTTTGATGATGCAACCCAAAACTCAGGTACTGACGAAAAAGCTCTTGCTCAAGGTTATTTTGATGCAGTAAACTCATCGGAAATACATACTGTCGAAGCTGTTAGGAGAGGGGAAAAATTTAAATCAGCCTTAAGTAACCAATTTGGGGATTATAATGGCGATGGAAAAATAAATGGTGCTGATGCTGATGATAGAACGGGCGGTGGTTTTAATCTTCCAACAGCAGCAGGGAGTCATACTGTTATTGTTATGAATTCCACGGTTGGTATTAGTGATTATATTGACAATTCAACTGGTTTAGCACCTACTACAACTCGTACTTCTTCAGCTGGAGAATTATTGGCTCACGAATTATTAGGGCACGGACTTACAAGATACAACGCAGGAGGTAGTCAATTTTTAAACGCCATACAGCTTACTAATTTATATCATAGAGTTACAACAGGAAGTTCAAGATATTATAGAAATGGTTCCAGTCACGGAGGCAACCCATATGGGAGAAGAGGGATTCCTGGCACTATTTCTTGGCAAGTTCCTTTGTATCTTAATTAAATATAGAAAAATGAAACCGTTATGATTTAATAAACACAAAGGGGAATGAAAATTGAGTGCGATTGGTTTATTTAATGTGCTTTAAAATAATAACTTAACTAAATATTTTCAGATGAAAAACTGCATATACATATTAGCTTTAATAGCATCTTTTAATATTTATTCTCAAAACAAGTATGAATCTGATAGCTTAAAAGCATATGCTTTAATTAACAAAGAAATCACTTTTCTTAAAGAAAAAGGAGTCATGGAGAATGGTCTAATATCTTTCTTTGATGATACAGGAAAGATATTCATTGCATGGAAAGAAAAAGGAAAGTATAGAGCGATTAAAATGCATTATAAAGGAGAGGAATGCAAAAAAAGAAGTAAACAAAAACTATCAAATCGGGATAAGAAGAATATAGATAATATCTTTAAAAACCCTCAAACATTATCTGAAATATCCAATTTAAATTGTGATGAAAGAGCTCATGCTTTTAATAAAATTCATTTAAAATTAATTATAAATAACCAAGAATATCATAGCAGTTTTTATTCACATTGTTTACAGAATAGTAAATCAGCGGCGTTAACTTCTTTATATTTTAGTTTAAGGAAGTAGGATGTAAATATTAGTAGTGTTACAAGATTATGGACGATGACGAAAACAAAATGTCCATAAAATCATTCTTCGGAGTGGTTTTGTTATCCATTACAGCACCGCCACATTTTTCTAAAAAAATCCTTGAACTTTTTTTTGGTGAGCTTGAAGAGGTTTTGTGATTACAACAACCAATATATTTCCTATCTTTATAACGCCACCGGCGAGAAATTACAAAAAACAATAAAAAACACAGACAGTTTGTCCACCACCCATTACATAAACGGCTTTCCCTATTTTGACCATGTACTACAGTTTTTCCCCACCCCGGAAGGGTATGTAAAAAACACCCCAATGCTAAGTGGCGGTTATAGTTTTGACTATGTTTATCCTGTCAAATAATTTTAAATTTTATGCAACAATTTTTTTATATTTATGTATTGCAAAGCGAAGTTGACTATAAATTTTATACCGGATATACTTCAAATTTAAAATTAAGACTTGAGCAACATAATAAAGGGCAAGTGCCTTCAACCAAAGCAAGACAACCGTTACATTTAATTTACTTTGAGGGATGTTTACATCAACAAGATGCCACCAAAAGAGAAAAGTATTTAAAAACGCATTATGGCAAAATGTACATAAAGAAAAGGCTCAAGTCTTATTTGACAGGATGAATAATTACACAGACCACCTCGGCAACATACGCCTAAGCTACACCCAAGACCCACAAACAGGCGCACTTGCCATACTAGAAGAGCAACACTATTACCCATTTGGCCTACAACACAAAAACTATAGGTCGGAGCGTCAAAAAACAGCCCGGTGGGCTGTTTTAGCGAACGTGCCAGCTTGCCGCGCTGGCAAAACCAAAATAGACCTACTACCTGAGCAAAACAATGAAAAAGGACTAAAAGAAGCCGCCCCACCTAGCGTGCCGCTGCAGAATCCGGGGTATAAGTATAAGTTTAACGGAAAGGAACTGCAAAGCGAGTTTGGGGTTGAAATGTATGATTTTGGCGCAAGGAACTATGACCCGGCACTTGGGAGGTGGATGAATATTGACCCATTAGCGGAGCAGATGTATTCATATTCACCTTATTCTTATGCATTTGATAATCCAATCTATTTCTTTGATGAAGATGGTAATATCCCATTGCCTCAAATTATTAATTATACAAGGTTGAGCAGTTCTTTTGGTCTAAGAATGCATCCAATACATAAAAAGATGATAGGTCACGGGGGTTTAGATATGACTGCTCCAACAGGTACAAGAGTTCATGCTGCCGCAAGAGGAAAAGTAGTAAAAGTAGGATGGGATGCAAAAGGTTATGGTCGTTATATAGTAATTCAGCATTCAGATGGATATTATACGTTATATGGACATTTAGAAAAGAGCGGGACAATGGTCGTTCAGGGGGATAATGTTTCTAATGGACAACTAATAGCGACTTCTGAGAATACGGGAGGCAGTACTGTACCTCATTTACATTTTGAAATAGTAAAAGCAAATTCATTGGCTGGGGTATTTAATAAATCTAATAAAATTAACCCACAATCAATTCATGATTTAGATGTAAAATTACACGGTAATACTTATATGGGCCCTCATTTAGATTCTAATATGTACAGTCAATATAATAAAAATAATAATTTCTCGCTTTTACTTACAGCAGAAGAAAGTGCTTTATTACCGAAGATGCCTGGGTCAGAAGAATCAACTTCAATGAACGAACCAAGACCGACGGTAACTCCGGTAGACCCAATAACGCCACAGCCGATTGTTCCTTTTCCGAATCCAGTACAAACACCTAGCCCAATTGTGCCTACACCACCTAGCCCACAACCAATGCCCATAGTGCCACCACCAACTTGCATAGATTGTTAAAATTATTTTAAATGAGAAAACTAAAAATATACTTTTTACTCTGTCTAACAATTCTTGTTAGCTGCGATAATGTAAAAAATAAAAAAGAGAACGATGATCTCCAAAAAAAGATAGATACGGTTAATATTGTTGATGGGAAAGTAAATCAAAATATAGACTCAATTAATAAAGTTATAGACAACAGTCCCCAAATTATTGATGAAGAAATATTTAACGTTTTTTTGTCTATGTTTTTGAATGATTCTGTCTTTAGATATTCCAGAATTGACTTCCCTATAAAGGGGTATAACTCGGATGCTGAAAATCCAGAAAACTATCTATGGTCAAAAGACGATTGGGATTTTTATTTTGAAGAAGATTCGAGATATAAGCAGAATGAAAGTATTATTAGCAAAGTATCAATTAATGATAGGATTGCCAAATGGCGTTTATATATCAAGGATTCGGGTTACGACATAAACTATCATTTTGAGCTTGTTAATGATAAATGGTACTTGAAACAGTACTTTTATAAAAATTATTAATTTTTTACATGAGTGTCCGATAAACATTTCTACTCCCCATAATAGTCCTTTTACGATAAAACCAACTGGAGTAAGATTATTTGAATCAGGGTAAGAAAATTTTGTGAGAGAGGGGTAATTTTTCACTTTTGGTGTTATTGGAAAATGAATACCTTAAATTATTGAGAACCAGAAATTATTGAGAACCAGAATGAAAAAACCGTTTCGCATTTTACAAAAAAATGAAAAAGTGCGCATAGAGAGTTACTGTACAAGTTCGGGGGCAAGGAACTGCAAAGCGAGTTTGGTGTGGAGATGTACGATTTTGGGGCCAGGAATTATGACCCTGCACTGGGTAGATGGATGAACATCGATCCCCTCGCAGAAGCCATGCGCCGTCATAGTCCCTACAACTACGCCTTTAACAGCCCCATCTATTTTATGGACCCAGATGGGATGCAAGGAATGGGAGCAGCGATGATGGGCTTTGGACAAATAACACAAGATATGGTAGACAATAGTGCTTTTTCTAGTAGCCAAATAAGTGTTTCTAATTTGGGCGGCGGTACCGGGACTATGGGGGTTGGTGAAACCTCAGAAAATGGTGGTGTAGAAGGAGGAAAACCAAAAAAAGGCAAAACAACAATACTAAGCGCAAAAATTTCTGAGGGTATAGTTGATAATAGTGAAGTAAATGAAGTTCCATCATCTGAAGCCAATCAAAACACAATGATTGGAAGTAGTAATGAATGCAACTGTACAGAAGCTTTTTGGAATGAAAACCACAGAGAAGACTTTATAAACTATATCAACAACCTACTGGTACAGGAAAAAATGGATTATTTTAATGCATTAGCTCAAGGTCGTCAAGATTTTTTAAGTGGTGCTTATGATTTGACGGCGCATACATTAAGTACCACGGGCGATGCAACTATGCTTGTTGGGTATGGTTTGACCTTAACAGGGGTTGGAGCAACTGTAGGTGTGCCTTTGATGGGTTTAGGTAAATCAATGTCAGCTGTTGGTGGTGGTATGAACGCAATAAATTCATTTGCAAATGGAGATAATACTTCTGGTTTAATTCACATAGGTGGTTCAGTCATTGGTTCAGGTACTGGAAGATTAATAAATAGAAGCACAAATTTGGAGGGTCTCTCTAAACCTATTCTTGAATATAATGTTAGATTAAAAGTAAGCGGTACAGAAAGACTAATCGATTCTCAAAGAAATTAATTGTATTATGAGTAATAATTTATTAGGGATTATATTAATAATCATTGGATTCGGACTTTTTTTAATAGGAGTTGATAAAAAAACATTTTGGGAACTTAAAAATGAGAATTTTAGCAACAAATTCAATGTATACGAATATCTTATTGCTTCTTTAGGGCTAATAATTGTTGGTTTTTATATACTCTTAAAGTAAAAGTTAGTTGTAATATAGTAATTTCAGAATTTAACTAAAAGTTTGGCGGCAAAGAGCTGCAAAGCGAGTTTGGTGTTGAGATGTATGACTTTGGGGCAAGGAATTATGAACCTGCTATTGGGCGGTGGATGAATATAGACCCGTTGGCTGAAAAGTATGAATCTTTTAGTCCATATATTTACGCCGGTAATGTTCCAACGAGGTTTGTTGATTTTGATGGTAAAGATTTTGGGATTGTTATAAATTTTGAGGAAGGAACAATAACTTTTAC
>Ga0210042_1002098_pt1 | contig 15585 bp, 10 predicted proteins | sample CryGeymeta201518_FD_183982 | JGI IMG/M metagenome (GOLD analysis project Ga0210042, IMG submission 183982) | Groundwater microbial communities from Crystal Geyser aquifers in Utah, USA - Crystal Geyser metaG 2015-18 (SPAdes) (version 2) | ecosystem: Environmental > Aquatic > Deep subsurface >... | reverse complement strand
TGGCAAAGTCTCCTAAAACAGATGCTGTAATTGCACGTCAACTTTACGCACCAGTTCACAGACTTTGGTGGCGATCCAAATCGGCGAATCAAGTTGGCTGACGGCCTCCTCAGTTGTTAATCGGATTCGTGCGGATCGGCGCGCATGGATGCAGTGAGGATGAATTCATATGAGCCAAGGGGAAATGATGTTCATATTTGCCATTCCATAAAACATACTGATCGTGGGCATAAAAGCCCCTTTCAAATCTCGTCAGGATACAAGGCATTCAGCACTGCACACAGATCGCCGAGATGTTGCTGGGTGAAATAAAGCTCAACCTCATTGCCTGCGAGATTCAACGGGATTTTTTGGCCTTCGCATTCCAATATTGCGCGCTGAACGGTCTCGGGAGTCAACCCGCCGTTTTTATACATCGCGGCATGGTTGGGGCAGAGTGCCAAGTTGTTCTGCTCATGGTGGGCATTGACACCGCCCACGCAATCCACTGCTTCAAAATGTGGCTCACCATTCAACATCACAGGCTGTGGGGCTTGGCAGAGCTGGCAGAACATTATCCCGTCGCCATTCGTATACTGGTGTGCAAGGTAGGCTCTCGCATCGCCTTGCGCTTCTGGGTAATATGGATTAACAGATCGTGGTCGTATTTCAGTTGTTTTTGCGGGCGTGTTTCGTGCCTCTTCGTCTATCTTTTTTTCGCGCCTTTCTGGATCAGGAGATATTCTATCGGGCAAAGTTGGCGAGCTTAATTTTTCTTGCCTGCGTTGCTCAAGCTCTTTCATCTCTTCTGGAGTCACGCTCATTCGCCGTTCAGCTTCTTCAGGAGTTATGCCATAAGCTGCCGCAATCGGCGACATATCCACTGTATGTTTCATTCCCAGCGCACGTGCAAGCGATTCGGCGCGTGGGGTGCTTTTCTCAAAGCCATCAGGTAACTCTGTCAGCAGTATCTGCTCTGGACGGTAAAAATCACCCGCTTGGGGTAACCAAGCGTGCTGGGCGCAAGCCTTACCAAGTTTTGAATATCCGCAATATTTTTTGATCTTATCTACAGGGAATTGCATGTTGTTGCACTTCCACTCTTCCCCCTGAATCAGATCCTTGTATTCGATCAACTTATTCCACAGAAAAACTGCACGCTCATGGGTCGAATGACTCACTGCCCATTCCAGACCAAAGATGTCCGCCTCTGCGTCAAATCCCCCTTGTGGTCGCTTGTATGCGCTTTGTGGGCTACGTTTAACCAGCGAGGCGATAGCAAAACCTAATTTGCTTTGGACATCGCTTGCCAAATGTTCACTTACCACAGACAAAGGAAAATATGCCTTATCCTTTTCGTTCCCGGCAAACCACTGCTCCAATTCTGGTGATTGGCAATAAAGAGTTTGATCTCCCGGTTTCATCCCGACAACAGCTCCGCCTTGCGGATTGCCCGCCGGAACGGCAGCAACAAAAGATGTCTCCTTGAGCTTGGCGATAAGTCGGCTGGCATCATCTGGTTTGGCATTTGAATATGCGACTGAAATTTCCTTTAGGTCGCGCACATAGTCATTCTGGTTAAACTGCCATGTCCCTTCCGCATACTTCCGCAACCGACACTGTATGACGACATCAACTTTGTCTGGCTCACGCAGCTTTGCTGTTTCGCGCAGGAACTTGTCGATTACTGGATCACTGGCAAGGGATCGTTTAATCAATGGGAAAATGGTCTGATCTATATCGGCCACGTTGACGGGTGGCAACCAAGCATTTGGTTTATCTGACACTCCGGGTAAAACGTGCAGATTATCTTCACGTCGCACAAACGGCACGGATCTAAACAAGTTGTAATTCTGCTTCCTCCCCAAGTACTCATAGAAGTCACGTAGCCACTCTTCACTTTGAATCTCAAAAAATGAGGTGGTCAATTTATCTTTCAGCTCTGATGGCTGTATCTCTTCAACAACGTCTTTCAAATAACGATGAAAATCTGCTGTTGTACCGTTCTCTGTGATGGAGTCATCAAGCCACTCCAGCTGCGCCTTGCCAAACAGTGAGCCGAGCTGTTCCGGCGAAAACAATTCAACCAACTCCTTACCGCGAGCCAGCTTGGCCTCGTCGGCTTTGATGAAACCGCCCCCCTGCGCGGGTAGGAGTGGCTGGGTTTTGAGTGCTTCGCGCACCCTGTCATATACTGGACGGAACAGGCTGCCTTCGGGAAAATCCAGCGCCCTCAGCGGCAGAGCGGCGTAGCTGGCGACATTCAGCAAACCAAGGTCGCGTATATAGCCCAAACTATCGGAAAGTAATGAGGCTGATTGTTCTACAACATGCTGATTGAATTCGTCGCCAGCCGGGACTGTTTCACGTTGTGGCGTGGTTCGATACGGCCCTTGCAGTATGAAGCCGACATGCGTTTCAATGACCGTAGGAAAAAATACGAATAGTCGTGCGTTCTCGACTTTTCTGATTGCACCCCCATCCTTCAGGCGTTTATCAAGCCTGAAAGCAATCTGAACCGGACGATGTTCTTTCTTGATTCCATCATCGCCAGGCCATTCAATAGGACGTTCGACAATTAGATAACAGTAATCTGCTCCATCGCTGGGGACAATGTACATCTCTTTGACTATGTTTTTATCTTGAGTCTGCACAGGCTTTATCTCGCGCAGGTAGTGGCCTTTGTGCTGCTCCGTCTCCCAGCGAATTTCTGTCAGCGACTTGGTAAACAGCAGCGTTTCGGCACTAAGCTTAGAAAGCTTGTCTGCAATCTCACTGTAGGCAATTCCAGATGTTTTCAGTTTTCCTTTTTCAATGTAATTGGGTTTCTTTATTTCGTGATCGAAAGGAAATATAAATCGGGTTTTCCCCAACTCAAGATCGCTCGGATAATGAATGCCATCTAAGCTATAAAGTTCGGTAATCTCGAAACTCTCATCGCCGGAATGCACTCGGGGCGAGGCGGTATAGGCAAAGACAGATTTGAAGCCGAGTCCAAAATGTCCAATCTTGGTGATGTCCGTCTTCCCCTTGCCAAAATAGCTAATGGCCTTGACGTTATCTTCGGTGAATGACTTGCCATTGTGTTCAACAACTAGCGAGGTTTGCGAAACAGAAAATCTTATTTCCGTAGCCTCAGCATCATCAGCATTTTGGAGTAGCTCATAAACGAAATGAGCCATTTCGGAATACATCGCCACTTGGGACATACGAGAGGCGCGATCTTTGCCTAGTTGTTCCTCGTTGTAGCCAGAGATTTCTTTGTAATTACTGCTCATGTCTCAGCCTCCACGACCAGCACCCCAAACACAACCGTTTCAGCGCGAATGTCTGCCGCTTCCTTAGCTGTTTCCAGCTTCTCCTTGCGGAGATAATGGTCCGCCTTGATACGGTCGTGTTCTGCCTGTTTCATGGTGCGAATTTTTTCGTCCGTGGTCTTGCTTAATTGGTCATTCACTTGCCGCAGTCGTGCCTTGGTACTGGCGGTCAGGCTGTTCAGGCGGTAATCCACCAATTGCTGGTTGGCTTCCCTGTGATTCGCTAGTGAATCGCGCCAGCGTTGATGGTGGCGGGCTTCCAGCGCGTCGAATACCGTTTGTGCGGGCAGTTCCATATTTTCTGCCGGAAGCGCATCGCGCAGCAGGGTAAACAATTTTGCTTCGATTTCCGGCGATTCTACTACCGCCACCAGTTCACAATCTGCACGTACACCTTGTTTGTGCCATTGGTAAAGGGCGAAGGGATACATTCCCGCTTCCAATTCCGCCGACTGCACACGACACTGTAAGTAAACCGGCTGGCGGGGTTGCAAATGAGCTGCGGCTTGCCGCAGCAGCGGATGCGCAGGGTGCAGCAAAACCGCCTTGTTGTTGTCACTGGCACAATCCTGATCGAAGGTGATTTCAAGATGGGGCGTGTTTCCTTTAAGCCAGCGTTCCCAAGTTCTCGCCTCCTGATTGTCGGCTTTTAGTTTCTGATAATCCTCCAGCAAACGGGCACGCGCATCGGCATCCAGCCGAAGGGTTTTGAGGGCTTGGCTGCCCAGTATGACTTCCTGTTCTTTGCCGGAAAGTTCGCGCAGGTAAAGGCTGGCTGTTGATTGCAGTGCTTCCGGCGTGAGCCAGCCGCTGGTTGGGGTTGTGAGTTCATCATCGTTGGGCAGGCTCAAACCAAACAATTCGGCAGCACGACTTTCCAACGTCTCCTGTTCCTGTATCTCGCGCAATTCGTTGTCTGCCAGTTGTTGCAGTCGTTCCTGTCGTTGTTGCTGGGTCAGATCAAAGCTTTCAGAAATGGCGTGTAATTCTTTGCTGATCTGGCCAAGGATTTCTTCGCTCGCACCTAACGCTTGCTGAAAAACACCGATGCGCAACAGACAGCGTTCGTAGATGTCGGCATCCACCGTGCCAGGAGTGATGAGGTTGTTGATGACCACCACTTCGCTTTTCTGCCCGTAGCGGTCTATACGCCCGATGCGCTGTTCGATGCGCATCGGATTCCACGGCAAATCGTAGTTGACCATGCCGTCGCAGAACTGGAAGTCTAGGCCTTCGCTGCCGACTTCGGTGGAGAGCAGCACATCCAGCGTGTCTGCTTGTCCCTTGTCTTGAGCAAAGCGCTGGCGGATGTCGCGGCGGTCTTCGTCCGCTACGCCGCCGTGGATCACACCGATGCGGATACCTGCCGCAAGCAGATTACGCTCCAGATAAAACAAGGTGTGACGGAAACTGGTGAACACCAGCAGCTTGTTGTTAGGCAAGGCTTGTTTGTCGCGGACGATGGCGAGGAATGCATCCAGCTTGGGGTCGGCGGGATCGAGCATTCTTGCGGCTTGGCGCAATTGTTCGATGTCGGCCTGCAAGCTTCCCGGCGGCAATACTTCAATCTCGTCCGTTTCATCGTCGTTGATTTCAGCCAGACCAAGATCGTCCAGCTTGCCATCCAGCCATTGGTCTATGAACGGGGCCAGCGCATAAAGGCAACTGGCCGCCTGCCGTCGCAGGGTGGAGAGCATGAACAGTACGGCTGTCCGCCCGTGATTTTGCGCGAATATCCGTGCTGCCGTGGCGATTAACTGGTCGTGAAATTCACGTTGTGCTTCGGTGAATGGAACGGAAATTGTTTCCGGTTGGCGTGTGGTGAAATTGCCGATGTCGCGCCGCCGCGTGCGGTTGATGAGGCTGTCGAAAGTTGAAAATCGCTCGACTTCACGAATCAAGGCAACGCGTGTGGCGGAATTGATTTCCGGTTCGGCAAGTGTGTCCAGCACGCGCTGAAAATCAGGTGTTTCCATGAAAGAAAAGCATCCTGCCGCCGTTATTAATTCCTCTCGTGCCTTTTGCTGCCCGTTTGCTGCCGCAGATCGTAAATGATTCGCCGCCGCGTGGATGTGTGGATTGGGTTCAGCCATAAATTCAAAGCTGGGGCGATCTATCACCAGATCAGGACGTAGCACGTTAAGCAGGGTAAACAAATCCTGATTGCCCATCTGGATGGGCGTGGCGGTCATAAAAACCACCGCCTCGGCGTGGTCGCAGAAAAACTTCACACCTTGGTGCAGCCAGGTATTGGCGTTGCGAATGTGGTGTGCCTCATCCACGATAACCAGATCGAAGCGCGGTGGCGGATCGAGGTCAAACAACCCCTTGGTTTTCTTGCCGCGTTTTTGCGGCTTGCCATTGAGCAGAGCATCGTCGATCAGGGAAAACGGCAAAATGGTTCGACTGTGTTGGCGCGGCCACTCGCCATCAAGGTCTGTTTCGTGCAAACAATGCCGCAAGGTCTCGCCGTCAAGATGGGTAAATTCTTCACCGAAACGCTTCATCTCGCTGCGCCACTTACCTTCGGCCACCAGTGGTTTCGGGCAGATAATCAGTACGGATTTGATTTCAGAGCGGGCTTGCAACTCTTTTAGTATTAACCCGGCCTCAATGGTCTTGCCGACACCCACATCATCTGCAATCAGCAAACGTGGGCGATCCGCGCGCAACAACTTGAGTACAGGGCGATATTGATAAGGCACAAATCGCACTCGCCCTGAATGCAAGGAGTAGAGGTTGGCGGCAGACGGCGCAGTCAACAGCAGCGCGGTGATGCGCGCATGAAATTCTGCCAGTGCGAGTGTGGTTCGCTCATCCACGGACGTGGGGTTGGCTTCGAGCTGGCTTGCATAATAATTCGTTGGCTTGCCATCCTCGAAAACCGAGTAGCGGCATTCGCCGCCCGAATTTGGCTGCACCGAGAGGATTGGGAAAATCTTGGTGTGGTTCGATTTCAGGCGCACTAACTGGCCCGGTGAAAATCCATCCTGGATGGTCGTTGTTTGCGGTACTGCTGCAACGGTAGGCGCAGCAGGTGCGGGGGACGACGCAACAGGTGGCAGCGATGGGTTTGGAGAAACGGTGGGTGAAAGCAGCGCCAACTGCTGCTGTTTGTAAGCGGCTATTTGGTTTTGTGCGGCATCGCCGACCCTGAGCATCTTTGCCAGACGCTCAATCGTATCGGCATCGCGATAAGCATCATGTGGTTCAGCATCGCCCGAAGGGGCATGCGCCCAACGGTTGCGTATCGTCTGCGCTTCTTTCAGCCAGTTGCGCGCTTCTTTGGGCCAGTTGTGCTGTGAAGACAGTTCGTACCAGTTTTGATCGAGCACCCGCAGTAAAGCAGCCAAATCAAGACCTGACAACTCAACAATGTGCGATTGCTTTACTCGCTCTTGCTGCTGGCAAGTCAGTACATCCAAAACATAACGCTTCCACCAGTCAAAGGACAATTGAGGCAGCCATTCGTTAAGGAGATTTCTAAGTTCAGAGGTAAATATCTGTAATAAGTTATTCATATCCACCTCGTGATTTGCCTCGTGTTATGCTAACACGAGGCAAAGCCGGGTTGCCGTTACATTCACGGTAAATTTGTTCTCCATGTAACCATCTGATAAATATCAACTAAGCGACCACGTTGTATTGTTCCCTCGCCCACTTGTGGGAGATAACCAGCGACTTGGGCATCGTTCTCTGATGCCTTAGTCGAATGGCTATCCATGATGGCTTGGGCTTTAGCACTTAGCCAGAATTGAGTTGTTTTATCAGTTGTTTCATCAGGGTTAGGTAGAGGGGAGGAGAACAAATTTACCGTGCCGTTACATTGACGGGGGATTGAACAGCTAATGAAAATTTGCTATAGCGAACCAGACACCCATCGTACGTTACAAATATTTTCATGGCGTACCCATTGCGTGAGCTTGTAGGCACTGTCTTTCAGTAGTTCGGACAGGTTAAAGGTCATTCTTAAAATCCAAAATTATTAAGCCGTTTGGTTAAACCGATTGCAACGGGCTAGTCGGACGAATCAGGATTGCCGCAGGGATGCCCAGTCCATGATGCAGCTTCCAAATCATGGCCAGCGTCAACGAACGCTTCCGGTTCAAGATTTCATATACGCGATTTAAGCGTCCGATCATCGGCACTAAATCTTTCGCGCTTAGATTCGATTGTTCCATGCGAAATTTAATCGCTTCAACGGGGTCAGGCAGGTCAATCGGAAAATGCTTGGCTTCATAGACTTCGACCAGGGTCAGCAAAACCTCGAAACGATTCCCCGCGCGTGAGCCGGGCTCAGGTTCACTGTCAAAATATCCTGAGACTTCGCGCATCACCGCCAGGTAGTCAGCTTCAGTGTGAATAGGGCGGATTTCCATGAGTATTACTCCTGTTCGATTGTTTCGGCTTTGATTGCATCGTATTGCGCGTGTGTGCCGATAAACTTGATATAGACCGCACCAAACCGATACGCGACCGACACAATTAGGCGGTAATCATTGCCTTTGATGTTAAAAATCACGCGCCGATTTTTAAGGATGCTGGCATTGCGATATTTTTCTTTAATGTCCGACGGCTGATGCCATTCAGCCTGCTTGACCTCATCCACCCAAGCCTTTAGATGATGCTCTGCGGTTGGGAAAAGTACCCAAAACTCGCGCAGGATTTTGACGGAGACGATTTTCATCGTGCGCATTATAGTCCCGTTATGGGATATAACAACTCCGCCCTGGTTAATTAACCTATCCAGCCTTAATAAGGCGCAGTGATAGTGTCTAACGGGCATGGCAAGTTGCCGCCCCCGATGATGAAATGGTTCTCGCAGGGATGTTGCCCCGCGGGCAACAACTCGCAAACTCGTCATGCCCGTTTCCCCCTATCCAACTTTCCCCCGCACATCCTAAAGGGTACAAGAGCGGGAGAAAGGGCAAACGAATCGCTGCGCGAGTTTCACGTTAAGGCGCAGAAAACGCACGAATTTGAGGCGACCGCTGCACCAATGATACTGATTGGTGCATGAGCATCAATCATCAGACGGACGTATAAATATGCAACCTATTGATTTATATCAATAAATAGTAAATATTATTACTGGCACGAGTATTGCTTAGTAAATAGCATCAACGAATCAACGGCGATTCGGAGAATTGCACTACCGGACAACGGCGTCCCACTGCGTTTATGCGCGGTCGGACGCTTTTTGCTTTTTGACGAAACGATTAAGGAGATTGGAAATGAGAAATTCAAAAATAATCACGACCGAAAAATTTGTGGCACCCAGCGTGCCGGAACACAACAGCCGGAGGGATTTCATGAAGCAGACGGGGGCAATATTGGGGGCTGCCGGGATTATGTCCATGGTGCCGATGGGTACGCGAGCAGCGGCCTGGGCGGCGGGTTCGGATGCGCCGGAACTGAAAGAAGTCAAGGTCGGTTTCATCCCGCTGACCGATTGCGCCTCGCTGGTGATCGCCTCGGTAATGAAGTTCGACGAGAAATACGGTATCAAGATCGTGCTGTCCAAGGAAGCGTCCTGGGCTGGGGTGCGCGACAAACTCGCCAACGGTGAACTGCATGCGGCGCACGTGTTGTACGGTCTGGTCTATGGCGTGCATCTGGGTATTGGCGGTCAGAAGAAGGACATGTCGGTGCTGATGACGCTGAACAACAACGGTCAGGCGATCACCCTGTCCAACCAGTTGAAAGACAAGGGCGTGACTAACGGCGCTGCGTTGAAAAGGCTGGTGGATGCTGAAAAACGCGATTACACCTTTGCGCAGACTTTCCCGACCGGCACGCACGCGATGTGGCTGTATTACTGGTTGGCCAGTTACGGCATCAATCCGCTCAAGGATGTGAAGACCATCACCGTGCCGCCCCCGCAGATGGTGGCGAACATGCGTATCGGCAACATGGATGGTTTCTGTGTCGGCGAGCCGTGGAACAACCGCGCTATTTACGACAAGATCGGTTTTACCGCCGCGACCACTCAGGACATCTGGAAAGATCATCCCGAAAAAGTGCTGGGCTGTACCGCCGAGTTCAGCCAGAAATATCCGAATACTGCACGCGCACTGATTATGGCGGTGCTGGAAGCATCGAAATACATTGACGACATGGCTCATCGCCGCAAGGTCGCTGAAATCATCGCTGACAAGTCCTACGTCAACTGTCCGCTGGAAGTGATCGAACAGCGTCTGGAGGGCAAGTACGAGGACGGGCTGGGCAAGAAATGGAACGACCCCAATTACATGAAGTTTTACAACGGCGGCGCGGTGAATTTCCCCTACCTGTCTGATGGCATGTGGTTTTTGACGCAGCACAAGCGTTGGGGGCTGTTGAAGGAAGACCCGGATTATCTGGCTGTCGCCAAAAAGATCAACCAGATTGAGCTGTACAAACAGGCGGCCTCGCAGGTGAAAGTACCCGTGCCGAAGGACGTGATGCGTACCAGCAAATTGATAGACGGAACGGTGTGGGACGGGAAAGATCCGAAAAAATATGCCGCCAGCTTTAAGGTGAGAGCGTGATGAAGTACCGGCGTTTTTTTGGCGAGCATCTGTTCCATCCCCTGATCGGTGCCGTCTTGTTTCTCGTGGTCTGGATGATACTGGCGCAGAGCAGCGAGGCGCTTCCCGGCCCCCTGAAGACTTGGGATTCCGCCGTAGCTCTGTTCAGCGACCCGTTCTATAACCACGGGCCGAACGATCAGGGCATCGGCTGGAACATCCTCAATTCGCTGGGGCGGGTCGGTGTCGGCTTCGGTCTGGCGGCGCTGATCGGTATCCCGCTGGGCTTCATCGTCGGGCGCGTCGAGTTCATAGACAAAATGACCTCGCCCATCATCAGCATGTTAAGGCCGGTGTCTCCGCTGGCCTGGCTACCGATCGGTCTGCTGGTGTTCAAGGCGGCGAATCCTGCCGCAATCTGGGTGATCTTCATCTCCAGTATCTGGCCGATGATCATCAACACCGCGATGGGGGTGCGCCAGTTGCCGCAGGATTACCTCAACGTGGCGCGGGTACTCAATCTGTCGGAGTGGAAGATTTTCACCAAGATACTGTTTCCGGCAACGCTGCCTTACATGTTGACCGGTATCCGTCTGGCCATCGGCACAGCGTGGCTGGTGATTGTCGCGGCGGAGATGCTGACAGGCGGCGTGGGCATCGGTTTCTGGGTGTGGGACGAGTGGAATAACCTGAACGTCGAACACATCATCATCGCGATTTTTGTGGTCGGTATCGTCGGCCTGTTGCTGGAAATGCTGCTGGTCAAGTTGGCAAAACGCTTCAGTTACTGATCGGATAGACATGAAAAATTATGTACAAGTAGAAACCGTGCAGATGTCTTTCGGGACGCGCAAAGGGGTATTTGTCGCCCTCAAGGACATCAACCTGAACATCGCGCGCGGCGAATTCATCACCCTGATTGGCCATTCGGGTTGCGGCAAGTCCACCTTGCTGAATCTGGTGGCGGGCTTGCTGATGCCAAGCGACGGGATTTTGTTGTGCGCGGATAGAGAGATCGGCGGTCCGGGGCCGGATCGCGGCGTGGTATTTCAGAATCATTCGCTACTGCCCTGGCTTACCTGTTTCGAGAACGTACATCTGGCAGTCGAGCGCGTATTCAGTGCAACAGAGGATAAGGCGCAGCTCAATCTGCGCACCCACGAGGCGCTGGAGCTGGTGCATCTGACCCACGCCGAGCAGAAATTGCCGAACGAGATTTCCGGCGGCATGAAACAGCGCGTCGGCATTGCCCGTGCCCTGGCGATGCAACCCAGGGTATTGCTGATGGACGAGCCGTTCGGCGCGCTGGATGCCTTGACGCGCGCCCAGTTGCAGGACGAACTGTTGAAAATCGTCGCCCAAACCAACAGCACCGTCATCATGGTGACGCACGATGTGGACGAGGCGGTGCTGCTGTCCGACCGCATCGTGATGATGACCAATGGCCCTGCTGCAACGATAGGCGAAATCCTGGGGGTAGGCCTGCCGCGTCCGCGCAATCGTCTGGAACTGGCGGGCGATCCTGAATACATGCGCTTGCGCTCTGAAGTGTTGCGCTTTTTATATGAGCGTCATGCTCATCCCGAAGCCGCCTGATTATTAATTTTTTATAGGAACCATCACAATGAAATCTGCAAACAGACTGACTACACTGCCATCCCTGACGAGTATCGCGGCCATCGCCTTGCTTGCAGGCAGCACGCCGACTCGCGCCGCCGAAAACATTACCGATGCGCTAACGGGCGGCAAGGTTTCGACCAACCTGCAACTGCGTTACGAAAACGTGGTTGAAAACAACCCGCTCAAAAATGCGAAAGCCCTCACGGCGCGCCTGCGTCTGGGCTATACGACGGACACCTTCAAAGGCTTCGGCGCGATGGTCGAAGCGGAAACATTGACCGCGCTGGGCAACAAGAACTATGACAGCAAGGCCGCAGGTCAAACCGCCAATGGCTATTCTGTTGTGGCCGACCCGGAAGCCACCGAGATCAACCAGGCCTACCTGAGCTACAGTGGTCTGCCCAACACCACCGCGAAGTGGGGGCATCAGCGTATCAAGCTGGACAATGACCGCTTCATCGGCAACGTCGGCTGGCGTCAGAACGAGCAGACCTTCGATGCCTTCACGCTGGTCAACAAATCGCTGCCCGATACCACCATCACGGCGGGATACATCACCAACGTCAACCGCGTGTTCAGCGACAATGCCTTCGGCAGTGCCGGTAATCCGAATGCTGGGTCGTTTTCCGGCAACCACAAAATGGGTTCCACCATCCTTAATGCCAACTACAAGGGCTGGGGTTTCGCCGAAATAGTTGGCTATGCCTACCTGCTGGACTATGACGCGATGACCGGGTTCACCGCCAACTCCACCGATACATATGGCATCAGGTTGAAGGGCAGCGCGCCGATCGGCGGTAACAAGCTGCTGTACGCGGCGGAACTTGCGCAACAGAGCAATGCCCACGGCAATGCGACCAACTATACGGCCAACTACACCCTGCTGGAGGTGGGCGTGGATGTGACCGGGGTCGCGACATTCAAAGTGGGTTATGAGGTACTGGGTTTCGGTACGGGTGCGGCCAACACAGCATTTAAGACACCGCTGGCCACACTACACGCCTTCAATGGCTGAGCCGACCTGTTCCTGATCACGCCCAACCAGGGGCTGAAGGATACTTATGTGTCGGCTGGAACCCGGCTGGCCGACACCAACCTCGAAGCGATCTATCACGACTTCAAGGCAGATAAATCCACTCCCACTATTAACGATCTGGGCAAAGAACTCGATCTCGTGGCGACCTATGCCTTCGACAAGAACTACGCGGTTGGCCTGAAGTATGCAGACTATTCCCCTGGTGATGCGGCGGCTCTCAAGGTTGGCACCAAGAAGACCTGGCTATGGGGTGAGTTCAAGTTTTAACGGGTACACGGATTGGGCTGAGCCATTGGCTGCGTCCAATCATGCGACAAAGAATTTTGTGGAGGCATTATGGTAAACAAGAAAACACGGCTGGTGGTGATCGGCAACGGCATGGCCGGGATACGCACCATCGAGGAATTGCTCAAGATGGGGGCGGATGAGTATGAGATCACGGTATTTGGTGCCGAGCCGCAGCCCAATTACAACCGCATCCTGCTCTCGCCGGTGTTGTCGGGTGAAATGAAGTTTCAGGAAACGATACTGAACGACTGGAGCTGGTACCAGGAAAACCACATCACGCTGCATGTCGGCAAGCTGGTGACAAAGATTGACCGTCATCGTTGCGTAGTGGAAACCGCAGATGGTCTGGTCGTGCCTTATGACCGATTGCTGATAGCGACCGGTTCCAACCCGATCATGCTGCCGATACCGGGCATGAATCTGCCCGGTGTGCTGGCCTATCGCAGCATAGACGACGTGGAAAAAATGCTGATCGCTGCAAAGACTAGCAAACGTGCCGTGGTGATCGGCGGCGGGCTGCTGGGTCTGGAGGCCGCGAATGGGCTGGCGATACAGGGCATGGAAGTGGCTGTGGTGCACTTGTGCGAATGGCCGATGGAGCGCCAGTTGGACCGTGTTGGTGGCGGACTGTTGAAAGAAGCGCTGGAAAAACGCGGGATGAAGTTCTATTTGGCGCGGCAAAGCGAAGCGGTGCTGGGCGAGGATAAAGTGACCGGCCTGCGCTTCAAGGATGGCGAGGAAATTGCGGCCGATCTGCTGGTGATGGCGGCGGGCATCCGTCCGAATATCGCGCTGGCTAAATCCGCTGGCATTCATTGCGAGCGCGGCATCGTGGTGAGCGACACCATGCAGACTTATGACCCGAAAATCTATGCGGTGGGCGAATGCGTGCAGCATCGCGGGTAGGTTTACGGGCTGGTCGCCCCGCTATTCGAGCAGGCCAAGGTTGCCGCCAATCATCTGGCCGAATATGGCCGGATGCGCTACGAAGGCTCATCCGTCTCCACCAAATTGAAAGTCACCGGCATTGATCTGTTCTCGGCGGGCGACTTCAATCCCGGCGAGGGAGATGAAGAATTGATACTGCAAGATGCTGCGCGCGGTGTGTACAAGAAGCTGGTGCTGCGCGACAACAAGTTGCGCGGTGCGGTGATGTATGGCGATACGGTGGATGGCTCGTGGTATTTTCAGATGATGCGCGACGGGACGGACATTAGTGATCTGCGCGAGTACATTCTGTTTGGCCAGGGGCATCTTGGCGATTCTGGCCGTGGTGGCGCGGCCAGCGTGGCGAATATGCCGGACTCGGCAGAAATCTGCGGCTGCAACGGGGTATGCAAGGGTACGATCGTCAAGGCCATTGTCGAGAAAAAACTCTTCACGCTGGAAGAAGTGCGGGCGCACACCAAGGCTTCCAGCTCCTGCGGTTCCTGCACCGGGCTGGTGGAGGCCTTGTTGGCGAACACCCTGGGGGGTGACTACTCGACCAAGCCGAGCAAAAAGGCGTTATGCGCGTGTACCGAGTTGACCCATGATGAGGTTCGTGCAGCCATTACCAAATTGAGTCTGAAAGCGTTGCCGGACTTGATGCAGACATTAAGTTGGAAAAACCCGGATGGTTGTCACGTCTGCCGCCCTGCCCTTAATTACTACTTGTTGTCCGCATGGCCAGGTGTTTATCAGGACGATAGCCGTTCGCGTTTCATCAACGAACGGGTACATGCCAACATTCAGAAAGATGGCACCTATTCGGTCGTGCCACGCATCTGGGGCGGCGTGACCACGCCTTCTGAGTTGCGTTCCATAGCCGATATTGCCGAAAAATACAAAGTCCCCACAGTGCATATTACCGGGGGACAACGTATTGATTTATTGGGGGTGACCAAGGAAAACCTGCCGAAAATGTGGGGCGATCTGGTGGCAGCCGGTTTTGTCTCGGGTCACGCTTACGGGAAGTCGCTGCGCACGGTGAAGACTTGCGTCGGTTCGGATTGGTGTCGGTTCGGCACGCAGGATTCTACCGGTTTGGGCATCAAGGTCGAGCAAATGACCTGGGGTTCCTGGACACCGCACAAGTTTAAAATTGCGGTGTCCGGTTGTCCGCGTAACTGTGCCGAGGCGACCATCAAGGATTTCGGCGTGGTGTGCGTGGATTCCGGCTACGAGCTGCATGTGGGCGGCAACGGGGGGATGAAAGTTCGTGTGACAGATTTTCTGTGCAAGGTCGAGACGGAAGCCGAAGTGCTGGAATACTGTGGGGCATTCATGCAGGTTTACCGTGAAGAAGCGCATTACGTGGAACGCACGGCACCCTGGATCGAGCGTGTCGGTCTGGCCTACATCAAGCAACGTGTGGTCGAAGATGCTCAAGGTCGCATTGGACTGTATGCGCGTTTCCTGGAATCGCAACGCTATTCGCAAGATGACCCGTGGAAAGAACGTGCGCTGGGTAAAGATGCGCACGAGTATGTCGGGCTTGCCACCATTGTGTAGGTCGGACGGATGCCCGGCCAGATGTTTCCTGGATTTTAATCCGACAAGTTATTCACGAATAAAGGTAAACATAATGAACTGGATACAAGTAGGTCATTTGGAAGACATTCCCCGTCAGGGTTCGCGGGTCATCACCACGGCAACGGGTGAAATCGCACTGTTTCGCAACGTGGACGATCGGTTGTTCGCGCTGAATAACCGTTGCCCGCACAAGGGCGGACCTCTCTCGGAAGGCATCGTACACGGTATGCAAGTCACCTGCCCGCTGCACAATTGGGTGATTGATCTGGAATCGGGTGAAGCCATCGCGCCCGATCAGGGCTGCGCGCAGCGGCATGAAGTG
>Ga0210042_1002095_pt1 | contig 15594 bp, 11 predicted proteins | sample CryGeymeta201518_FD_183982 | JGI IMG/M metagenome (GOLD analysis project Ga0210042, IMG submission 183982) | Groundwater microbial communities from Crystal Geyser aquifers in Utah, USA - Crystal Geyser metaG 2015-18 (SPAdes) (version 2) | ecosystem: Environmental > Aquatic > Deep subsurface >... | reverse complement strand
ATCCTGTGGGTAAATGTAGCATGTTTTAGAGGGTTAGTATATTCTAAAATAGCTAAATCCACAGGATTTTGATTAAAAAATAGTAAAGTCAAACTTAGCAATTTTTTTAAGTCTGAACATATTCTTCAACTTCGGCAGCTTGCCTTGCAAGAAGTAGTCTCACAGATAGAGCGAAAAGTAGAAACTTCACTTCCTCAAAATATGCAACGAAGAGAACGGTTTTTAGCTTGTATTAGCTCACAAAAAAAAAACAACCAAAATTATTATCCGAAAAACGGCACGACTGGCACATTATTACAAAGCAAAATGATTTGTTTTGTATGTCCAAACGAGCAAAGAAAGTCCAGATAAAATTCCGTTAAGCAATCAAAGGCAGTTGATAAATAATTTTAAATTAGCTACCGAATTAGGAGCAAAAATTATCAAAATAAAAAGCAATGATATTGTAAGTACGATTATCGAACAAGCAAAAGAATATCAAGTTACTAGCCTTTGTCTAGGAAAACCAAAATTGAGTTGGTTTCAAATGATGCTTTCTAATAATTTTTTCAATACATTATTACAAAAAACAGCTAGCGAAAATATTGATTTAATTATTCTTTCTACATAAAAAACTCAATTACGAATTTGAAATGTTTATCATATTCTATGACAAATACCACAAACTGATTAGTTACAAATTTTTATTACAAAAAATGATTCTAGAATAATGAAACAGTAACTTTACAATTATATAGTTGGTTTAGAAAATAATAGATTTGTATCGGAAGAGTCTATTTTTTCAATAATTTCTTAGCGTTTCTCTTAAATTTATCAACCAGTATTATTTTATAATTCATTCAAAAAATCATCTAATGTAGTTCCTTTTTTTTCGCCTCTTTTTATTTGTCGCATTTCACGAAAAGCATCTTTCAAATCACTTTTCATAGCCATTGCATTTTTTAGTTGTTCAAACTCTTCAACAAAACGTTCCCAATCTTTTAGTTCTAATTGAACTAGGGTTTTGTTTCCATTTTTGTCTTCTATATAATTGGCTTGTGGTATATTCATTATTTCTATAATTTAAAAATTGCCTTTTTTAGATATACGTTTTTTTGGGTGCATAACAAATTAGCTACGCTGCTCTTTGGGTGTCGCTTAGTCAATTTGTACTACGTAAGGAAAAGGCAAGCCTTTTCCTAGTCAGTCTTTGATATTTCAACCAAAAATATACAATATGTTTAGGAAAAGGCGTGCCTTTTCCCTACTCAATTTCAATATTTTGGCTATTTTACTTTAGAAAAAGTATGTTTTAGACATATGGGTAATCGATAAGATTTTAACCCTGTTTTTATTTTCTTTCGTGCGACAATTTGTTATGCACCCGTTTTTTCCTTTTTAGGTTTATGCTGAAATAAAATGTTTATAAAGTAGCTGATAGTTTATACTCCACCAGCTACATTAAAAATGTATAGTTGAAATTTTCCATTTCCTAATTCCTATTCCCCAAACTCTACTTCATCGAAACCACTAATTTCCCAAATCCTTCTCCGTCTTTCATTGTATCAAAGGCTGAAATTATATCAGAAAAAGGTGTTACAGAGCCGATAATCGGTTTTATTTTGTGTTTTTCTACAAAATTTACCATTTCTATAAATTCTTTATCACTTCCCATGGTAGAGCCTTGAATTCGGATTTGATTAAAAAACATTCTATACAAATCAATTTTTTGAGGTAAACCTAAAGTCGCACCATAAAAAATAATTCTACCCGAACGTCCTAAAAGTTTGATAATTTCAGCAAAAGTTTCTCCTCCTGCGCTATCAATGGCACAATCAAAACTTCCTGCTTTGTCTTTTAATTGTTTGTTCCAATCTGTATCTTTATAATTTACTGTTCCTGCTGCCCCCATTTCTTCTAAGGTTTCTAATTTTTCGTCATCTCCAGAAGTTACAAAAACTTCTGCACCTACTGCAACTGCAAACTGAAAAGCAAACTGAGCAACTCCACCACCGGCACCTGAAATCAAAACTTTACTTCCTTTTTGGATTCCTCCATGATAAAATGCTGAACGAAAAGCTGTCAGTCCTGCAAGTGGTAAGGCAGCAGCTTCTTCTAAAGAAAGTGATTTTGGTTTTTCGACTAATCTATCTTGATTGACACATAAAAACTCTGCAAAAGTTCCGTCTGTTGGCATTCCCAAAATATGATAATCTACTGATTGATGTCTTTCATCATCTCCCCAGTTATTATTTGGATTAATAATTACTGTTTTGGATTCCCATTTTTTAGCATTTGCACCTGTCTTTACTACGATTCCACAACCATCAGCACCCAATGTCGCAGGACGAATTCCGGGATAAAGCCCTTCTCTTATCCATTGGTCTCGCCTGTTTAGAGCTGCCGTTTGCATTTGGATAAGCACTTCATTTTCTTTTGGTTCAGGTGTTTTGATGTCTTGAAGTTGGATTCGGTCTGTATGAGAAGTATCTTTTTCAAGAAGGCGTAAAGCAAGCATAAAAATTGGAGTTTGTGTGAAAATTAATAATTGACGTTTTTGATAAACAGTTAATTTTGAAGTAAGTCATTTTGTTTTGAAATTCCTAAAAATTATTTTTTAGTTGCACTTACGATATAATATGAAAAATGATTTCTTGCCAGTCCTAAAAATATTGTCATGAGAGGTGCAAAGACATTATTTTTTCGTTCTTGATTTAGATTTGTAAGAGATTTTAATTTGATTTGTTTGAGTAAAAATTTGAGCGTAATAAATGGAACATGAGCCACCGAAGGCGCAACTTTCCAAGAAATATCTTCTACTTTGATATTTTCAAAACCTACTTTTTCTAGTGCTTCAACAAACGGATTTATCTGTCCCATTTCTGGTAAAGCCCAACATTCACAGGTTTTATCGTAGGCTTTTTTTACTAAATGAGGAAGTTTATTTCCATGTTTTAAAAATCCATCTGCTACTACTAACCTTCCTCCACTTTTGAGTAAACGACTAGCTTCTTCCAAGAGTTCGAATTTGTCTTTTCCATTTCCATAACAACTACTTTCTATTGCATAAGCTGCCGTAAAACTATTTTTTGGAAACGGAGTAGCAGTATAATTTGTACAGATAAATTTGATGTTATCTTTTATATTCGGATTTCGGATTTCTTCATTTTCTACTTTTTGTGTTAATAAAAGTTTTCCTAATTGAATTTGTTCTTGCACAAGTGTAACAGCAGTAATTTTGGCAAAAGGATAAATTTGAGCAAAATACCTTGCACTCGTTCCGACACCACAACCCAAATCGATAGCATTTATGGGTTGGTTTGATTTTTTTATGTGTTCGTAAATTTCTAAACGTTCAAAAACTTCTTTGGTCATCTGAAGAAGCATTTTTTCTAAGTCAAAAGGATTCATTCCTTTTTTATAAAAACCAAAATGCATGTGATAATTTTTACTCCAAAATTTATAATCTTCGGTAGCCTTTTGATAATAAGAAATGAGATTTTGATAATTTTCAGAATGACAACTTTCTACTTGTTGCTCATCACGTGGTTTTTCAGACTGTTTTTTATTAGAACTAAAAGAAGTTTCAGTTGGGTTGTCTTTGAAAGACAAAATATTAGGAGAATAAATAAGTGTAGTTTTTATAAGTTTCATTTTAAATTGAAAGTTCTGAAAATATTAACGAGTTCGACTACCTTTTGAGTTACGTTTTTTTGCAACAAATTTTCCAAAAACTGACTTTTAAGATATAACAACTTACTAATCAATAATTTACACACTTAAAAAAAAATAAAAAATTATGACTTATATAATGGTAGATATTGAAGCTGATGGCGCAATTCCATCAGATTATTCTATGATTTCGTTGGGTGCAATCGTAGTTGATGAATCGTTGGACAAGACATTTTATCGATGTTTGCAACCTATTTCAGAAAATTACAATCCAAAAGCCTTAGAAGTTTCGGGTTTTAGCAGAGAAGAAACACTCACTTTTGAGAAACCCAAACTAGTAATGCAAGATTTTGCAGACTGGATAAACGAAGTTTGTAAAGACCGTCCTATTTTTATTAGTGATAATAATGGCTTTGACTGGATGTTTGTCTGTTGGTATTTTCATCATTTTTTGGGAGCAAATCCTTTTGGTTTTAGTTCACAAAACTTAGGAAGTCTTTACAAAGGTATTGTAAAAGATACTTTCAAAAACTTTAAGCATTTGCGTAAAACCAAACATACACATAATGCACTTGACGACGCAAAAGGAAATGCAGAAGCCTTACTGACTATCAAAAAAGAGTATGGATTAAAGATTAAGTTCTAAAAAAGCCTATTCTTATTAATTTTATTACAATAAAATAAGGCTCTTATCTGATATTGGACTGATAATAAACAAGTTTTGTGATTACCAAATTTTATTCTGTAAAAGTTTTTTCCATAGCGCAGGGTTTGCAAACCCTATCGTTTACCCACAAGTCTAAAATAGATTTTTTTTAAAGTAAAATAGTCAAAATATTGGAATTGAGTAGGGAAAAGGCACGCCTTTTCCTAAACATATTGTGTATTTAGGTAAAACATAAAATGCAAATACAGGAAAAGACGTGTCTTTTCCCTACAAATACAGCATTTTTATTCAAAATTTACTGTTTTTTGTGAAACAAAAAACATGTGGGTAAACAGTAGGGTTTGAAAACCCCGCGCTATGGAAAAAACGAACTAATATTTTGCTAATAAATGAGTTAATCAAGTTTTTATTACTATCAGTCCAAAATCTATTAAGAGCCTAAAATAATCTTTCAGAATAGCTATTTTGCTCATAAACAATGTGTTTGGCTTGAAATATGTTAGAATTCTATAAAAAATGAACCTTATTTTATTCGTGATTATACTATTTCAAATAAATTTAAGTTAAGAGGAAGCAATTATTCAAAAATATTGATTATTTTATGTTTGTTTCTACCATTTTATAAAAAAGAATATCCTATCATTTCTAATCCATTACTATTTTGAAAAGAAATTTATTTATACTGCTTTGCACAGGTGTCTTCTTGACTCTTTTGAGTTGTGTTGCTACTACTCCAACTCTTGCACAAACGATAGACCCAGAAAAACCAAATATAGAATTGCTTTCTGATGAGCAAATCAAAGAATGGAGTTCAAAACCTATAAAAGAATGGACTGATTTTTTTGGTTCAGAAGCTGAAACTTGGAATCCCTTTCAAATGAAATTTTATGAAGATGTATCAGTAAAAGCTCTTTCAGATGAAGAAAAAGATGAATTAATGAACTATCAAGATGCTGACTGGGAAAAAAGATTCGGTGGAACAATGGACACATGGCAAATACATCAACTGCTTTTTTACTCTGCTATTCTGAATTTATCTGTAAATTAGAAAAAGTTCAATCAATTATATAAAAGCAAAAAACTCATTTCTTTTGATGAAGGAATGAGTTTTTTCTGTCTTGTAACTTTAAAAATTCAAAATTAGAAATCAATTATTCTAATACTACTTTCTTATTGATAACTTTATCAGACATAATTATCTGCACGTAGTACACTCCTTTTGCGAGCGTTCGTACATCAAAAATAAATCGTTTACTTGTAATTTGTTCTTTTGGATGCGTAATTATTTCTTGTCCCAAACTATTATAAACTCTTATAGCTACTTCATCACTTGTTTGTAATTCTATATAAGCATTTAGGTAATCTTGAGCAGGGTTTGGATAAATCAAGACTTGATAATCCGTATTACCTTCTTCTCCAGTAATTACAGGTTTATCAATCACAACTAGATTACGGCTTAATGAATCTATACAACCCAAAGAATCTCTTGTAATCAAGATAACTTGATATTCTCCTTGCTGTTTATAAATTGCTTGTGTTGTTTGTGTAGTCGCAATTTCTCCGTTTCCAAAGTTCCAATACCACCAAACAGCACTCTCACTTTTATCTTCCAAGAATAAAGTATCTTGTTTGAAAAGATTTAGTGTGTCAGTTACACTCATTTCAAAATCAGAGGAAGGACGACTAAAGTCTATATGAACTTTTACAGCAGGACTTTCCAAAGCAGAATCTAAATTTGTAACCCAAATATCTTTTGGTTGGCTGATAAAACCTAAATTATAAACTCGTCCTGTATGGATAGGCTGATCAGTCGTAGGAGAATCATAAAAATTATATAATGTTCCTCCCTGTGGAATAATTGTAGTCGAATCATATCTACATACAAATAAATCATTCACAATCGGTTTGGGAGAACGTCTAAAGACTAGCAAACTTTTAGAACCTATTCCTTGACACCCCTCTGATGTCCTGACAGTTAGGCTAATTGTATAATTTCCTTGTGTATTATATGTATGTATAGGATTACGAATCGTAGAGGTAGTTCCATCTCCAAAATCCCATAACCAAGAGGTCGTACCAAAGGTATTATCTGTCAGTCTGAGTGTTGTTTGTTCATCTAAATAAAGCTCTCTTGGAAAATCAAAATTAGGTATAACCTGTATCACTTCAAGACGTGTACTTACTGGGGTACTTTCAATTAAGGAGTCAGCTCCTGTAATATATAAAATAGTTGGGATAGTTGAGTTTGAATTGAATGAAATTTCATGTCCTTGAGAAATCGGTAACGAATCTAAATTAGAATAGAAATTAAATAAAGTTCCTCCATTAGGACGAATAGTAATACTTTCTCCTTTACAAATTTTAATAGGAGAGGCAATAGAAGGTCGTGGAGATACTTTCCCTACATAAAACCATTTTTCTATTGTTTTCGAACAACCAAAACCATTTGTTGTTGTCATTTTCACTTTATATCGTCCTTGTGCAGAGTAAGTATGTCTTTTAGCAGCTCCTGTTTGTGTTGGAGATCCATCCCCAAAATCCCAAACAGTAGTTTGATTAAAGAAACCTCCTGAAGATGTATTTTGAAATAACACATTATCATAAAGCAATGTATCATATCTTGGACTGGCTACAAAATTAGCATCAAGTATAATCCATTGAATTTTGACTAATACTCTATCACTTTCTAAAGCAGAATCTATATTAGTAACATACAGGCTATCAAGAGATTTTGGTTGAACAGTATAACTTCTTCCTGTTGCTAAGAGAGTATTTTGAGAATTATAAAATCTAAAATTAGTTCCATTAGCTAATGGACGTATCTCCATAGGAACATTATCACAGGCTTGTCTAACCACCGAAGAAATAATCGGTTTGGGTGATTTTCGAACTACTTGAATTACTTTTGACTTCGTACTCGTACAGCCAGCTACATCTGTAATTGTCAGACTAATAGTATAAGAACCTTGGCTAGAATATGTCATAAAAGGGTTTTGTAATGTAGAAGTTTGTCCATTCCCGAAATCCCATAACCAAGAAACTGCATTCTGACTAGCATCTTGAAAACGAATTGTATTAAGTTGATCTAAATTGAGTTGGTTAGGAGAAGTAAAATCTGCTACTGCAGTACGTGCGCTAAATCGAAGCGTTGTATAATCCCCCTCTAAGACAGAATCTGTATTGGTTACATAAAATACTCTCCCCAAATCAGCAGGTGTCAATGTAAAAGAAGTACCTGATTGAATAGGTGTTTGTGTATTAGCAATATCATAAAGTCTAAAATTCGTTCCTCCTTGTGGTGTAATTGTATAAGAAGTATTCTGACAAAGCGTATTATTAACTACTGGTATTGGAGAAATGGATGAAACAGGGTCTGTTGCCAATACAGCAGCATCATGAGCATCTCTTAAATCTGCCAACGTAGGGGCAATCATTACTACAAAAGTAACCTTACGAGTTTCATTTATTCCAAAATTATGCAGAACTGTTCCAACGATATGAGCAACATCTCCTCCTCCAGTATTAAATCCTGCACGTTTGCGAGCTACTCCTGTTGATACACTTTGATATTTTTCAGCAGAAGTAAAACCATCATTTACATTAATATTAGTACCTCCTACATTCTGAAAGTCTAATGCAAAATAGGTTTTGTTCGAACTAATTGCTTTTATACCTGCATAACCACTTGTTCCTGCACCAAAGACATAACCAAACTCACGAGTATTGTCCCAGTCTGCAAAATTTCGTGTATAATCTCCTAAATTCCAATCATAGTATAAGCCTACATTCATCGAATCCATTACAGCACCACTTACATTCGTAAATTCATATTCCAAAATAACGTATTGATGATGTGGTGTATTGGTTCGTCCTTTTACAGTATGATTTACGTGTACTCCAACAGGGGGAGTAATAGATCCAAGTGTATCTGCAAATTTCGATGTAGCTTTCGTAAAAAAAGGCGTTTTTTCTGTCATTCTAGGAATATCAATCATTTTGAAATCATCGTCTTTGAATACTCCTGACATATTTGTCAGAATATTATCCGAAACATTCGTAGTAGATTTGCCTACAATTAGTCCACCTTCTTGCAGAGTTTGAGAATTAATTGATTTAATTCCACTTCCTAAACGATTATAAATATCATAATATCCTGCACGTCCATTGCCTGTAAGCGTAAAGTTTATTGTATTAAATGGAATAGCCAAATAAGGGGCATTGATCGGAATAGTAAAATATTGATAATCTGAATAATTTGTATCAGAAAATCCTAAGCGAAATTTTACGTCTAAATCTAAAGGAGCATTTTGATTAACTACAAATCGAAAAGGATGACTAGCATTATTTTTTTGTTGCATAGTTGCCATTGTCCCTGTATTAAATACACTATCTAAAACTTGTATATGAGGCGATGAGGTAGAAATAATAACTTTTCCATTTTGAGTAATAAGATTGAGATAATTGATAAAATCAGCTTCTAGAGTTATTGTATCTCCTGAAAATGCAGCCTGTCCATTTCTACCAAAATAAGAAAAATTATCCATTCGTATAGCTTTAGCACTACTTTCTTCACTCAATGCTCTGAAGGCATTTACTCTACCTTTACCCAGTTTTTCCAAATAAGGAATATTAGCAGGCTGATTATATTTATCATCTGCTGTTATTCTGATAAGTTCGCCTGCTTGGTCTGCTGACAAGTTTGGAAAAGCTGAGCGCACAAGTCCTGCAATACCAGCTACAAATGGTGAAGCATAAGATGATCCCCACGCATAACTCTGAGAACCATTTGAATTAGTTGTTAGTACTCTAGCACCTGGAGCCATTACATCTACATAATTACTATATGTAGCACTTCCCCATCTATTATCTCCTGCGTCAGAATGAGCTACAGACAGTACATGTTTATAAGACGCTGGATAAAAATCTAGTTCTAAATTTGTATTTCCTGCTGCAGCTACTACTAAGGCATCTTTTACAAGTGTAACATAGTCGATTACATCTTGCTCCCATTGAAAACCTAAATTTGGGCGCCCAATAGAAACATTTATTACTTTACACCCTCTTTGAGCAGCATATAAAATCCCATCATACATATTGACAATACGATAACTAGAAGAAAGAACACCTACGGGCAAAATACGACAGTTGAAGGAAGTACCAGCAAGACCTATCAAATCATCAGTAGTTGCAGAAGCCATTCCAGACACACCCGTTCCATGTCCATTATAATCTCCAACATTAGGATTCATGTATCCAAAACTATATCCTAAACTATCATCTACAAATCCATTATTATCATCATCTACTCCTATTTGTCCATACTTTTCGGCATAGTTTACCTGAATTTGATTTTTTAATTGTATATGATTATAATTAATTCCTGTATCTACCATCCCAATTACTGTACTTGTATCTCCTTTATTTAGTCCCCACGCTGCATATAATTGACTAACACTAAGCTGCCATTGAGCTGATATAGAAGGGTCATTAGGAATATAAGGAGGAGCTAGAATATAACTTGGATAAATAGGCTCTGCATACTCTACAAAATCTTGACTTTGATAATAAAGAATAGCTTCTTGAAGCGTCGTAGATGTAGCAATTTCTATCTCATACCAATCCTGAAGACGAATAGTATTCGTTTGTATAGTCTTGATAGAAGGAATTTTTGCATCTTGAGTAGCAACTTTAAACCTTTGTTCTATCTTTTGAACTTTGAATGAAGAATTGGCTTGTTGTAATTTATTGGCAGAATTAGATTTTATTTTTACCATCAATTTATTTTCCAAAGGCTTTATATCTGCAAAATTATCAGGAAGATATTGAGCAAAGCTACTCATTGGGAATAGCAAAAACACCAAATAAACAATCGTTGTAAGTAATAAAAGAATAGTCTTACTGACCTTTGGTAAATTTATATACATATCAAAAAATAATTAACTTAAATTGTAAATGACTAAAAATCTATCTTATATAACTGAATCGTACTAAATATACCATAAATAATTATAAAACTAGTTCGCCAAATTATACATTTACAAAATAACCTATATTTTTTAATGATATAAGCTAAAATCTTATGTATGTTTATACGATTACCAACTAAATATTAACGTGTAAATAAGGTTTTGGTTACAAAAATAATAAATTAGTTAGATTTTTGAAAACGCTTAACTTATTGATTATCAAGGCAAAATAAAAAAAGACCAATTATCAGAATAGATAATTGGTCTTTTTAATTAAAATTTAATCTAGTTATAATTTAGATTTAATTTCAGAATTTATATTGGAATATCAAAGTGTTATTATCTAACAATTTTGAACTCTACACGACGGTTGATAGCCATGTTTGCTTGATTAGCTCTTCCATCTACTTCGTTAGGAACAGTAGGTTGTGCCTCACCATATCCTTCAGACTCTAAGCGTTCAGTAGCAATTCCTTTAGAAACTAAGTAGTCCAATGCAGATTTTGCACGATTTTGAGAAAGACGTTGGTTGTAAGAATCACCACCACGGTAATCAGTATGTGCTTCAATACGGATTTTCATTTTAGGATAATCCGTCAAGAATTGATATACTTTATCCAATTCTGTTTTTGCTTCAGCATTCAAATCCCAACGAGCAGTTGCAAAGTTGATATTGTCAAACTTGATTTTAGTAGCATCAAGCATATAAAGAATTTTCTCTACTTTATCACCAAACTGAGCTTGAGTAAGATCTAAAGTATCTACTTCTTCCATATAGTTTCCTGTTGCTTCACCAGTAAGCGTATAGACCTGTCCTGGATCAAGACGAGCTTCGTATTTGCCTGTTCCTATTTTTTCGATGTTTCCAATGCTAGTATCATCAGCAGCTTTAACAGTAAGTTTTGCATCTACAGGCTGCTCATCAATGGCATCAAGAAGAGTTACAGTAACTTCAACACCTTTAGGTACTAAACGTACTCTTTGATAAAGATTAGTAATTTCATCTGCATCTGTGAAATCCCACATAAAAGTATATGGTAAGTAATCTTCGTGATTGATGCTTACTTGATATTTATTTCCTTCTGTAATTACAGTAGAAAATTTACCCGTTTCTTCGTCATTATAACGATCATATCCTAAAGAAGGACGAGTTAAGTTTTCGAACTTCATGATAGTATAAACAGGCTCTGTTGTAATAGAATCTTCTACATTACCACGAGCCATCATTACTTTGCGAGGAGCAAATCCTGGAGGCACTAATGTCCAGAAAATCTCACGAGAAGCATTCATATCTGCATCAAAATACATAACCGTATGCGCTCCGTCGTCTGGGGCAATAGATACATATCCTTCTGCTGAAAGATGATTAGCAAAATCAGCAGCCAAAGGATCACCCCAAGACTCACTTCCTTCTGCCATTTGAGACATAAACAAATCAAAATCTTTAGCATCAGCACGGATACCTTTTGTATGACCTTGCATTTTAGCACCTTCTCTCATAGAAGTATAAAACATGGTTTCGCCATCAGGCATAATACGAAATGCTTTGCTACAATCTTCGTTCATAGCACCTTCTACTTCTTCACCAGCAGACCATGTGTTTTCAGCCGAACGCTTAGAAACCATTGCAGTATAACACCACACTTTTTGTTTCTTTGATTTTTTAGATTCAGCTTCTTCAGTACCAGCTTCAGAATCACCACCTTCTTCATTCTCTGCACCTTCAGCACGTTGCATGTAATAAAGACGATTTCCGTCAGCAGAAACAGTAGGGAAACCTTGGTAGTCAGCAGTATTTACGTCGCCTAAGTTTGTAGGATCGCCAAATTCGCCGTCTTTGCTTTGACGAGTAGCTACATACAAATCCATTCCACCTTTAGTATCTTCCATATTAGAAGAGAAGAAAAGACTTAGTCCGTCATAGCTCAAAAATGGTCCAGTTATTACTGTACTGTCACTACCTTTTGAGTTGATTGATTCTAATGGTGTTGGAGTTGTCCATTTGCCATTGTCATCACGAGTAGTCATATAAAGACCATATCCTTTCCAACCTTTTCCACGATTAGATTGGAAAATAAGTGTCTTGCCATCACGGCTGATAGCAGGAGAAACTTCGTCAGTAAGAAGTTGGTTTACGGCAGGTGGTAAACGAAAACGTTGTGGGTCATGCCATTGTTCATAGATGCTAGTAGCACCATCTTTTGCTTTGTCGTCGCTTTCGGCTGTCGTGTTAGCATCTTGTGCTTTAGCGAATGTACCAGCCAAAAGGAATAGGAGTAGTAAACTCCAGTTACGGATTCCTTTTTTCATAATCAGGGTATTAGATTGAGATTAGCGATTAGGTTAAGTTGTTACAAAGAAAATAAATACTATAAAAGACACCAACTTTAAGTTGAAATAATTCGACATAAATCCAAATAAAGTAGATATTTTTTTAAAATTTTTCTAAAACTATACTCAATTCATCAAAAATAAGCTAAAAATGAGTTGAAACAAGAGTTAAAAATCGCTAGAATTTAGTTCAAGATTCAATTTTATTCAGTTTTAATCTACCATTTATTTTTATTTAGCTTGATTCCTAACTTTTATTTTGGTGTATATTTAAAATCTATTGCACTCTGTAAAAATATAACGCAAAAATACGTAAAAACAAATACAGAAACGCTTTTTAATTAGATACTTATCAAATAATTAAGTCAAAATCAAGATAATAGTAAGTCTTTATTGCATTTTTATAGTATATAAGTACCTTGAAAATTTATTTAAACTTTATTTAAAATAAAATAAAATAATAGGGTTTATTAGAAAGAATTTATTTAAAACAATATCATTGATAATATTATTTTAATTATTAGTAGTTAATTGTTTAAATAGGTTTAGAATAATTATTCCAATTTAATTTTACACAAAATAACTTCCAATAATTCGTTCTATGAAAACACAAAGATAGTTGTTTGCAAATTTAAACCAAAAAAAACAGAATTTAATAAAAATTAGCGTCTTTTTTGGATAAAAAATCATATTATTTTAAAAAAAATTGAGCAAAATCGTAATTTAAAAAATTGAGTAAAATAAAATAGGTCATTTTACTCTTTAATAAAGCCTCTCTCTCTAAATTTATTTATGACTTGCTCTTATAAATCTTGAATTTTCTTGCAAATCTTTAAAAACTATACAGTTTTCTATTCCAAAACTCATAAAAAGGTCTTTTGTTTCATTTGCCAAGTATTGATTTATTTCCACATAAAACAAGCCATCTTTGTTTTTTATTGTATTTACAAAAAAATTAGCGAGTGCTTTATAAAAAATAAGAGGGTTATCTTCTTCTACAAAAAGAGCTATGCGTGGCTCATAATCAAGTACATTCTTACTCATTTGCAGCTTTTCTGATTCTTTAATATAAGGAGGGTTGCTAATTAATGAATTTATACTTTGTAATTTAGGATAATTAGAATATAATTCTTCACTTAATTTTTCGTTAAGAAAATCTAATTCTATAAATTCTATATTTTTCACATTATTTTTTTGAGCATTTCTTTTGGCTATTTCTAAGGCTTTTTTTGAAATATCAATAGCTATAAAATTACAGTAAGGAAGATTTTTGGCAAGTGTAATACTAATACACCCACTTCCAGTTCCTACTTCTAGAAATGTATGCTTTTCTTTATTTTTAGTTTCAAAATCTTTTAGGACTTGATGAACAAGCTCTTCTGTTTCGGGGCGTGGAATCAAAACAGCAGGATTTACCTCAAACTCTAACCCATAAAAATAAGCCTTGTTAGTGATATACTGTAAAGGCTCATTATTTTTCAAACGCTCTACACTTTTATTCAGAAAATCAATTTCTTGCTTTTTTAATATATAATTAGAAAAATCAATTCTATTTATTTGTAAAGAATCCTCTATCAAAAAACGTAATAAAGTTTGGCTTTCTCGTTCATCTATTTGGTGAGTAGAAGTTAAAGAGATTGCATTAATTTTTATGTACTCTGAAATGAGCATGTGTCGAATTGTATAGTTGTAGAGGAGAGAAAGATAATTTGATAAATCAAACTCTACGCTTCAATGATGTAGAAGTTTGGTTTATCAAATCCAAAACCAACAAATTAAGTATGAAAAATCTTAATTGCTTGTTCAATATATTTAAATGTGGTCAAAATCTCTGCTTTTCCATCTACTAATGCCACAGTATGCTCAAAATGCGCTGATGGCTTTCCATCTCTAGTCATGATAGTCCAACCGTCAGAGGCTTGTACTACAGCTTTTGAACCCATATTAATCATTGGTTCGATGGCTATTACTAATCCATTTCTTATTTTATCGCCTTTTTTAGGTTTTCCAAAATTTGGTACTTCTGGTGCTTCGTGCAAACTTCTTCCCAAACCATGTCCTACTAATTCTCTTACAACTGAATATCCTTTTCCTTCTGCGTGTTTTTGAATGGCATGACTGATATCGCCTATTCTATTTCCAAAAACCATTTGTTCGATGCCTAAATATAGAGATTCTTTAGTCACCTTGAGTAGATTTTTGACTTCTGGACTTACTTCTCCAATTTCATACGTATAAGCACTATCTGCATGAAAACCATCAAGCAAAACCCCACAATCAATAGAAACAATATCTCCATTTTTCAAAGGACGATTATTAGGAAGTCCGTGAACTACTTGGTCGTTTACAGAAGTCAATAGTGAACTCGGACAACCATAAAGACCTAGAAAACTAGGTACTGCTCCATTATCTTTTATAAATTCAAAAGCTATTTTATCAAGTTCAAGCGTCGTGATACCAGGCATTACACGTTTTGCAACTTCTGCATGTGTACGTCCTAATAAATCTGCACTTTTACGCATTTTTTCTAAATCTTGACTCGTTTTATATATCGTTTTTCCCATTTTTCAGTTGAGTTTTCTTATCAAAAAAGATAAGAATAAACTAAAACAATATACAAATAGCAAAACCAAACCGGTAAGAGAGATAAAATTGGGAAAAGAGCGGTGGCTTAAAACTGTATTCTCATAATAGTTAAACCGCCTAAATAACTTTTCGCAAAACCCCACTATCCACATTAATGTCACTCCCGGATGATATTTTTGGTAGGTATCTATATAGTTTCCAGACAATAAATTTGTATAAAATCTTGCGCTTCTTTCCACCCAATCAACAGTGTTTATTTGGATTAACGGGCGGAATAGCTTCTCTAGACTAACCATTACAGTTAGTATATAATATTTTCTATGAACAATAAACGAGCTTTAATTACAGGAATTACTGGGCAAGATGGTTCCTATTTGGCGGAGCTCTTGCTTG